>Ga0210387_10001752_pt1 | contig 16421 bp, 11 predicted proteins | sample IncBWC7OmetaG_FD_160108 | JGI IMG/M metagenome (GOLD analysis project Ga0210387, IMG submission 160108) | Forest soil microbial communities from Barre Woods Harvard Forest LTER site, Petersham, Massachusetts, United States - Inc-BW-C-7-O ...
GGCCCGTCGCCGGAAGCGATCAGGGCGATGGGCAACAAGGCCGAAGCCAAGGAGATCATGCAGAAGGCCGGCGTGCCCGTCGTGCCCGGCTATCAGGGCGCCGACCAGAGCGACGCCGTGATGTTGAGCGAGGCGAACAGGATCGGCTTTCCGGTCATGATCAAGGCGGTCGCCGGCGGCGGCGGGCGCGGCATGCGGCTGGTCGCGGATGCCCCGTCTTTTCCCGATGCGCTGCGCAGCGCGCGCTCCGAGGCGAAGGCCGCATTCGGCGACGACACTGTTATTCTGGAACGTGCGATCCAGAACCCGCGCCACATCGAAATCCAGGTGCTCGGCGACCGCTATGGCAACGCCATCCATCTCGGTGAACGCGACTGCTCGGTGCAGCGCCGGCATCAGAAGCTGATCGAGGAGGCGCCGTCCCCGGCGGTCTCGCCAAGGCTGCGGCAGCGGATGGGTGACGTCGCCGTCGCCGCCGTTCGCTCGCTGCGTTACGAAGGCGCGGGCACGCTGGAGTTCCTGCTCGATGAGAGCGGCGAGTTCTATTTCATGGAAATGAACACGCGGCTGCAGGTCGAGCATCCCGTCACAGAGGCGATCACCGGGCTCGATCTGGTCGAGCTGCAGCTGCGCGTTGCCAGCGGCGAGCCGCTGGGGCTGGTTCAGGAGGAGATCAAATTCTCCGGCCACGCCATCGAGATACGGCTGTGCGCGGAGGACGCCGCGCATGATTTCATGCCGCAGTCGGGGATCATAGCACGATGGCGCGTGGCAGATAACATTCGCGTCGATCATGCCATGCAGTCAGGTACGGAAATCAGCCCGTTCTACGATTCCATGATCGCCAAGCTGATTGCGTTCGGCTCTTCGCGCGAAGAGGCGCGCAGCCGGCTGATCTGCGGCCTGGAGCAGATGGTCGCTTTTGGTGTGACCACCAACCAGTCGTTCCTGATGGCCTGCCTGCGGCATCCGGTCTTTGCGAAGGGCGCGGCGACCACCGGCTTTATCGGCGCTCACCGCGACGAGCTCGTCGGCGGTGATGTCAGGGAGGAAGCCCCGGTGGAGGGCGTGGCCTCAAATGCCGCGCTTGCCGCGTTGCTGCTCACGATTACCCACCCTGATGCGCGACCCTGGCGTAGCGGCCGGACGCTGGCGGCTGCGTTCCCGATTCCGCTGCGGGTCGAGATCGATGGGAAGGTGCATGAGGTGGAGCTGCTGCGCCATCGCGAAGGCGGCTATCGCGTCAATGACGCCGGGCGCGCGCATGGCTTTGGGCTCGAACAATTGACACCGGAGACGGTTCGCTTTCAGAACGGCGCAATGATCGAGAGCGCCGAATATTTCCGCGATGGCGACCGGCTTTACTTTCTCCACCGCGGTGTGACGCATACTGCGCGCGATCTCACCTTGGCGCCGCCGGAAGCCGCGGCAACCAATGGCGGCGACGGCAAGGTTCGCGCCGCCATGAGCGGCCGCGTCGTAGCGGTGTTGGTGAAGCCGGGCGACCGCGTCACCGCCGGCCAGCCCGTGATGACGCTGGAAGCCATGAAGATGGAACACGTGCATACGGCTGACATTGCCGGCACGGTGTCGGCGATCGACGTGGTGGAAGGCGAGCAGGTCGCGATGGGGAAGGTCGTGGTGGAGATCGCGGCCGATCAAATAGCTGCCAGCTGAAAGTCGTTATTGCGAGGAGCGAAGCGACGAAGCAATCCAGACGGCGACCGCGGTGGCAGTGTGGATTGCTTCGCTTCGCTCGCAATAACGATCAGAGCGGCCGCCCCGTCCCATCATTCAGCAAACACGCCACCTGATGCCCTGCTCCCGCTTCCGTCAGCGCGGGACGCTCGGTCTTGCAGCGGTCGACGGCGTAGCGGCAGCGGGTGTGGAAGGCGCAGCCGGAGGGCGGGTTGACCGGGCTCGGCACGTCGCCGTCGACCAGCGGCTTCAGCCGCTTGATCTTCGGGTTCGCGATCGGCACGGAGGCGAGCAGCGCCTGGGTGTAGGGATGGCACGGGTTCCTGAACAGCTCGGTCTTGTCGGCGATCTCGACAATGCGGCCGAGATACATCACCGCAACGCGATGAGAGATATGAGCGACAACCGCCAGATCATGCGCGATGAAGAGATAGGAGAAATCATGCTCGCGCTGCAGGTCGATCAGGAGGTTGATCACCTGTGCCTGGATCGAGACGTCGAGCGCGGAGACGGGCTCGTCGCAGACGATCAGGCGCGGGCCGAGCGCCAGCGCCCGCGCAATGCAGATGCGCTGGCGCTGGCCGCCGGAAAATTGATGCGGATAGTTCTTCATCTGGTCGGGCCTTAAGCCCACCTGCTGAAACAGCTTTGCGACCCGGTCCTGCTTCTCGCTGCCAGAGGCGAGGCCGTGCACACTGAGCGGCTCGCCCACGATATCGCCTGCGGTCATGCGCGGATTGAGCGAGGCAAACGGATCCTGGAACACGATCTGCATCGAGCGGCGGATCGGGCGAAGCGCAGTCTTGCTCAGATGAGTGATGTCCTGGCCGTCGATGCGGATGGCGCCGGACGTCGGCTCGACCAGCCGCAGCACGCTGCGCGCGACCGTCGATTTGCCGCAGCCGGACTCGCCGACAAGGCCTAGCGTCTCGCCGACGCCGACCGAGAAGCTGACGCCATCGACCGCATGCACGGTGCCGACCCTGCGGCGAAGCACGCCGGCGCGAACGGGGTAATGTTTGATGAGGTCGGTGACCTCGAGCAGGGCGCGGTTCCCGCTCATGCCGCCACCGTCTCGGCTGCACGCCAGCAGGCCGCATAATGCTCGGCGCCAAAGTCCTGCAACGGCGGATATTCCTGACGGCAGCGATCGATTGCGAGCTTGCAGCGCGGCGCGAACGCACAGCCCTTCGGCAGCCGCGTCAGCGCCGGCACCGTGCCCGGAATTTCGGTTAGCCGCGCGGCGGCCTTGTTGTCCATGGTCGGCAGCTCCGGGATCGAGGCCATCAGCCCGCGCGTATAGGGATGGCGCGGGTTGGCGAACAGCGTCTCGACATCGGCTTCCTCGACCTTCTTGCCGGCATACATCACGATCACGCGCTGCGCGGTCTGCGCCACGACGCCGAGGTCATGGGTGATCAGGATCAGCCCCATGCCCAGCTCCTTCTGCAGGTCGACCATCAGTGCGAGAATCTGCGCCTGGATGGTGACGTCGAGCGCAGTGGTCGGCTCGTCCGCGATCAACAGCGCCGGCCGGCAGGCCAGCGCCATCGCGATCATCGCGCGCTGGCGCATGCCGCCGGAGAGCTGGTGCGGATATTCCTGCGCGCGCCGCGCGGGCTCCGGGATGCGGACCAGATGCAGCATCTCGACCGCCTGTTCCCGGGCCGCTTTGGCGCTCATATCGCGATGCAGCCGCACGGCTTCGCCGATCTGGTCGCCGATCCGGATCACCGGGTTGAGCGAGGTCATCGGCTCCTGGAAGATCATGGAGATGCGATTGCCCCGGATTTTGCGCATGTCAGCTTCGTCGAGCGCCAGCAGATCGGTGCCGTCGAGCAAAATCTCGCCGCCGACGATGCGGCCGGGCGGGTTCGGCACCAGCCGCATGATCGAGAGCGCGCTCACGCTCTTGCCGCAGCCGGATTCGCCGACGATGGCGAGCGTCTCGCCGCGCTTCACGTGGAAGGAAACGTCGTCGACCGCGCGAAACAGGCCGGAATTGGTGAAGAACACCGTTTGCAGGCCCTTCACGTCGAGCACGTTGGTTTCGGGAGGCATGGCGGAAGTCTTGGCGGTTTCAGAAGTATTGGCGCCCATCAGCCGCGCTGCCTCGGGTCGAGAATATCGCGCAGGGCATCGCCGAACAGATTGGTGCCGAACACCGCAAGGCTGATCGCAACGCCCGGGAAGATGACGAGCCACGGCGCGGTGCGGACATATTCAGCCGCGGATTCCGAGAGCATGCGACCCCAGGACGGATAGGGCTCGGGAATGCCGAGCCCGAGGAACGACAGCGAGGCTTCGGTCAGGATGGTCGAGCCGAGCTGGGCGGTGGCGAGCACGATCAGCGGCGCCAAGGTGTTCGGCAGCACGTGGCGCAGCGCGATCCGCGTCTCGCTCATGCCGATGGACTTGGCGGCCTCGATAAAGGGCAGCTCGCGCAGCGCCAGCGTGTTGGCGCGGATCACGCGGGCGACGATCGGCACCAGCGGAATGGCGATCGCGATGATGACGTTCGGCAATGATGGTCCGAGCGCCGCCGTCATCACCAGCGCCAGCACGAGCAGCGGCAGCGCCTGCAAAATGTCGGTGACGCGCTGGAACACCAGATCGACCCAGCCGGAGAGATAGCCGGAGGCGAGCCCGATGATGACGCCGAAGAAGCCGCCGAGCGCGGTCGAGCCGATGCCGACCGCGAGCGAAATCCGCGCGCCATGGATGATGCGCGCCCAGACGTCGCGGCCAAAGGAATCCGTGCCCAACCAGTGCTGCGCGCCGGGTGCGACGAGCGCACGGGCGGAATCGACGGTGAGCGGGCTGTAGCGGCAGATCAAATCGGCGAAGATCGCCGCCAGCACGAACAATACCATGATGATGAAGCCGACCGTGCCGAGCACATGACGCCGCGCGAGAAAGCGTACGCGGCGCCAGAACGTGTTGGCATTGGCGCCGGCGCGCCGCAGCTCGCTATCGTAATTGATGGTGACCAATCAGTCCTCTCTCAGTCATAGCGAATGCGCGGATCGAACACGGCATAGAGCATGTCGACCGTGAAATTCGTGACCACCACGACGACCGCAATCAGCATCACGAGGTTCTGCACGATCGGATAATCGCGCCAGCGGATCGCTTCTACCAGGAAACGCGCGACGCCCGGGACGTTGAACACCGTCTCGGTGACGATCAGTCCCCCGATCAGGAACGCGGCCTCGATGCCGACCACGGTGATGACGGGAAGGATGGCGTTCTTCAGCGCATGGTGGAAATTGACCGACGTCTCGGAAGCGCCCTTGGCGCGTGCGGTGCGGATGTAGTCCTGTCGCAGGATTTCCAGCATCGAGGAGCGCGTGATGCGCATGGTGAGCGCGGAGCTGCGGAACGCGACCGCCAGCGACGGCAAGCAATAGGTCGAGAACATCTCGCCGAGCGTCTTCGGGTTCGGATTGAAGATCGGGATACTGCCGAACATGGCTACGCCCGCCATCAGGATCAGAAGTCCGAGCCAGAAGGAGGGCAGCGACAGGCCGCTCAGGCTGACGACGCGTAGCGCATAATCGAGCCTGGAGCCCTGGTTGACGGCGCTGAGCACCCCTAAGGGAATGCCGATCGAGGCGGAGAACAGCAGCGCCAGCGCGGCGAGCCGCGCCGTGATCGGTATTCGCGGCAGGATTTCTTCCAGAGCCGGCTTTTCGGACACGTAGGAATAGCCGAGGTCGCCATGCAGCAGCCCGTAGATCCATTTCAGGTATTGGATCGCCAGCGGCTGGTCGATGCCTAGCTGCTTCTCGATGCTGGCCTTGTCGGCGGGATCGACGTAGCCGGCCGCATCGAACAGGATGTCGACGATATTGCCGGGCACGATGCGCAGCAGGCAGAAGATGACGATCGAGATCCCGATCAGGGTCAGGATCATCAGGCCAAGGCGGCGCACGATATAACCAAACAATGGGCCTCTCCCTTGGCCGGCTTATGATTATTTGCGACTGTTAGTCCGACCCTTGGACGGCTGGAGCTATTTGTCCAGCCACACGTCTTCGTAACGATAGCCGTTATAGGAGCTGTTCACCATGACAGTTATGCCCTTGACATAGGACTGCCAGCAGGTGGCCGAGCGGCCGTAGAAGATGATCGGACGCGCGACGTCATCCTGCAGCTTCTTGTCGATGTCCCAGACCAGCTTCTTGCGTTTCTCGAGGTCGGTTTCCTGCGACTGCACGTCGAACAGCTTCTCGATGTCCTTGTTGCAGTAGTTGGTGTAGTTCCGCTCCGAGCCGCAGGAATAGTTCTCGTAAAAGGACTGGTCGGGATCGTCGACGGCGTTGCCGGTCAGATTGAGGCCGATCGCATAATCCTTGCGCGCGATCTTCGGGAACCATTGCGCGGTGTCGACGACGTCGAGTTCGCCATCGATATAGATGCTCTTGAGCTGGTCGATCAGGATCACCGCGGGATCGCGGTAGATCGGAATATTGCGGGTCGAGACCTTGATCGCGAGATGCTTGTCGGGACCATAGCCCGCCTTCTGCATCAGTTTCCTTGCCTCCTCGCGGTTGGCATTGATATCGGGCCCATAGCCTGGAATGGATTCCAGCATATCCTTGGGCATTGCCCAGAACCCTTCCGGGGCCGGCTGCATGCTGCCGCCGACATCGGCCTGGCCTTCGAACAGGATATCGGTGAACGCCTTGCGGTCGAGCGACAGCGCGAGCGCGTGGCGGATGTCGATGTTATCGAACGGCGGCGCGCTTGAATTGACGATGATGTTGGTCGCGACGTTCAGCGGCGCGGTGACGCAGATCGCGCTGGGATCCTGCTGCCTGACGTCCTTCAGCAGCGGGACCGAAACTTCGGTCGGGAAGGTCTCGTCGAATTTTCCGGCAATGAAGGCGAGGATCGCCGTCGAGCGGTTAGGCACGATGGTGTATTCGATGCCGTCGAGATAGGGCAGGCCCTTCTTCCAGTAGTCGGTGTTCTTGGTCAGCTTGATGTCTTCGTTGGCCTTGAACTCGACGAATTTGAACGGACCCGTCCCGATCGGGTGGGTGCGCATCTCCGCCGGCGAGACATGGCAGGGATAAACCGGAGTATAGCCGGAGGCGAGCAGCGCCAGCAGCGAGGGCTGCGGCCGCTTCAGCTTGAACGACGCCTCAAAGTCGCCGTTGGTGACGACGTCGTCGACCTGGTCGTACCAACTCTTGCGCGGGTTCTGGCGGAACTTCTGCTGCGATTTGCCCATCAGCATGTCGAAGGTGCATTTGACGTCGGCGGAGGTGAACGGCTTGCCGTCGTGCCATTTGACGCCCTGCCGGAGCTTGAAGGTCAGCGTTTTCTTGTCGTCGCTCCACGCCCAGCTCTCCGCAAGCTCGGGACGGATGTCGTCCATGCTGTTCTGGGCGATGTGCTGGTCGAAGATGACGAGATTGTTGAAGATCGGCATCAAGGGGATGTTGAACGAATAGCTCGCGCCTTCGTGGATCGATGCGCTGCCGGGGCTATCGCGGTGATACATGTGCAGGATACCGCCAGATTTCGGCTGCTCCGCCGCGGGCGCTGGCTGCTCCGCCGCGGGCGCTACGGTAGGAATCGCCAGCATGGACAGCGCCAGTGACAGCGCAGTGGCGGCGAACGCGCGCACGCTCAACATTTCCAGAGCCTCCCAAGAATATTTTTCCGGCTCATCCGGCCGAATTGGCCGGGACGATAGCCACCGTGGCATGGCGAGGCAACCGGCCAAGGCAATCCGCCGCATTGGCAATTTGGATGAAGGCTTAAGCTGGGTCCGGCCGCTTGAACTTTGGCTCACGCCGCCTGTTTCTGCTTCGGTAGCGATGCCAGCAGGGTGCGCAGCGCGAGCACCGAGGCAGATATCTCGCCGCGGCGCCATACCAAAGGCGTCGTGATCTGGCTTTGCGCCTTCGGGATCGGATGCCTGCGCACGTTGGCCTGCGGCATCGTATCGAGCACCGATTCCGGCACCAGCGCGACGCCGGTGCCTGCCGCGACGCAGGCGACGATGGCGTGATAGGACGACAGATCCAGCACGCGGAAGGTGGCGAGGCTGTCAGCACCGAGCCAGCGCTGCAGCACACGGCGATAGGCGCAGCCTTCGGGAAACGCGATCAGCGACAGGCCCTCGACATCACGGGCGCGCTTGATCGGCGCGCGATCTTCGCTCGAGATCAACGTCAACCGCTCGGTGAACACCGGAAGGTGCTCGACCGCTCGCCCCGACGGCACTTCGGCGATGAAGGCGGCGTCGAGCTTGCGCTCGCCGAGCTGGCCCAGCAGCCCATCATTGGTGCCGGTGGTCAGTTCGAGCCGCACATCGGGATAGCGGCTGTGAAAGCCGGCCAGGATCGGCGGCAGCCGGCTCGCGGTCGTGCTCTCGAGTGCGCCGAGTTTGAACACACCGCGCGGCGTCGTGCCGGTGACGACATCGCGCGCTTCCTCGGAGAGCTGGATCAGCCGCTCGGCATAGTCGAGCAACAGCTCGCCGGCCGGGGACAGATGCAGGCGCTGCTTGTCGCGGTGGAACAGTTTCACGCCCATCGAAGCCTCCAGCTGCTTGATCCGGGTGGTGACCGCCGACGGCACGCGATGTAGCTTGCTCGCCGCGCGGATCACGCCGCCTTCGTCGACGACGCTCTTGAATACCTGCAGATCGGCGAAATTCATGGCCACGGCTCCATTCGAATATTGAGAATATCTATGTCCATAAGCTTCAATATTATAGAATGCCAGAATGGGCTATTCCAGCCCTATGCAGAGAAAAGAGCACGAGAAGAAGCTGGAAATTTCGGCCGCTGCAGCCGCCTCGATCGGGTTGCTTGCGCTCGCGAGCGCGATGGGAATCGGACGATTCTCGCTGACGCCGATCCTGCCTTTGATGCAGCAGGATTCGGGCCTTTCGCTCACCGTCGGCGGCTGGCTCGCGACCGGTAATTACATTGGGTACCTGCTGGGCGCGTTGGCTTGCATCGTGCTGACGCCGCGTCCCGCGCTCGCGATCCGCTGGGGCCTGGTCGGTGTTGGCTTCACCACGCTTGCCATGGGATTTGCGGCGTGGCCGCCGCTATGGTTGGCGCTGCGTTTTCTGGCCGGCGTGGCCAGCGCTTTTGTGCTGGTCGGCACGTCAGCCTGGGCCATGCCTATCCTCAAGCACCATGGCAAGGAGGATTGGTCCGGTCACGTATTTTCCGGCGTCGGCATTGGCATCGCCTTCGCCGGGCTGTTTGGCCTCGCGGCTGGGATCGATGCCTGGAGCTCCCGTGTGACGTGGATCGTGCTTGGTGTGGTCGCGGCATTGCTTGCGGCGCTGCTGTGGCGGCCGCTCGGTGCCGAGGCTGCGCCGGCGATGCAGGCAGATGCGCAAGGAGCTCGCACGCTGCCGCGTCCCGCGATCATCGCGGCCTTTTGTTACGCCGCATTCGGCTTTGGCTACATCATTCCGGCGACATTCCTGCCGGCGCTGGCCAAGGGCTATATCGACAAGCCTGCAATGTTTGGCCTGGTCTGGCCGGTGTTCGGCGCGGCTGCCGCGCTGTCGACCTTTGCCAGCGGCTGGCTCGGGCGCGGATTGGCGCCCTGGCAATTATGGACGCGGGCGAAATGGGTACTGGCCGGTGGCGTGCTGGCGCCGGCCGTTGTCGTCAACGTGCCGACGCTTCTGTTCTCGGCGGTGTGCGTCGGCGGCACCTTCATGATCATCACCATGGCCGGCATCAAGGAAGCCTTGCGGCATGGCGGTGTGCCGGCGCCGCTCGCGGTCGGCGTGATGACGGCCGCTTTTGGCGCGGGCCAGATCGGAGGGCCGCTCACGGTGAGCTTGCTGGGCCGCTCCAGTCATGCCTTGGCGCTAGCGAGCCTCATCGCCGTGTTAGGCCTCGTCGCCGGTAATTGCGTGCTGCTCTATTTCAGCGGTCGCGCCGAGGCGGCAGGCTAAAATCTCAGCGCAGCGCGACGTTCAGGCCGACCTGTCCGCCATAGGTGACGACATTCTGCTGGCCGATCTGGCTCGTGAGCGTGCCGTAGCCGGTGACGCCGGGCGCGAAGGTCACGGTGGTTCCGATCGTCGCCGTGCCCCAGTCCTTGCCGAGCACGACGGCCGGCATCCAGTAGGAAGGCGCGACGATGGTGGTCAGCGACGCCGTCACCGAACGGTCGGTCGAGGCCAGCTCGTGATTCCAGACCAGCTTGGTGAACGGCTGCCATCTGCCGAGGGCGAGGCTGGCCTGATAGCCAAGCTCGGTGACCGCGGAGTTGCGCGTCTGGTCGCCGAACGACAGCGCGGTGAAGCCGCCGATCGCCGCGAATGGGTCGGTCTCGGTGTAGCCGTTCACCGTGATGTGCTGGAGCACGATGCCGACCACGGGCCCAAAGGTGAGTAGTGGCCATGGCGCGGGCGCGGCTGCCTTGAGCGGCATGATCGGCGCGGTGGGCGCGGTGGGCGCCGCGCCGCCGAGCGGCAGCGTGAAATCATAACCGAACTCGGCGGCAAAGGAGACGTTGCGTCCCGACGTGTTGCCGGTGTTGGACTGCTGCGTGATCCCGATCGGCACGATCCGGTTCACATCATAGGTCAGGCCGCCATAGGTGCCGATGGCGCGGCCCCAATAGGGACCGGCGGCGTAGGCGCCGTAGAGGCTGCCGGCGATGTCAGTCTGCCTGAAGTCGCCGCCGAGGTCGAAACTCTGCGTGGTCTGGCCATAGGAGAAGGCGGCACCGACGATCATGCCATTGGCGATGGCGTAGTCGATGCCGGCGGTGACCGCGGCCGGCGTGCCCGGATCATTTGGAAAGCCCGTCGATCCCGAATTGATGGCGAGCGACATCGCCTCGCCCGTGGCCCAGACGTTGAACGTGCCGGCCTTGCGCTGACGCTCCGAGATCGCGATCTGGTTGAAGATGGAATCGACCACCGCCGCGCGCGTCTTCACCGGCGCTTCGGCGAGGAAGGAGATTTCGCTCGGCGCCACCAGCAGGCTGTATTCATAATCGGCCAGGATCTTCTGGCCCGCGGTGGTGTAGTGCTGGTCGTCGGCGAACAGGTGGGTCTGGTCGGCGTCAGGCGTCACGAAATGCGATGGCGAGGCGGGATTGTTCGAGCAGAGCAGCGCCCATGCGGTTGTGACACCCGCCGGCTGGGTGCAGGCGCTCTGGCCCGGTCCGGTGCCGATGAACTGGAAGCCGAACAGCGCCGGGTTCGACGCGATCGCGAGCCGCATGGCGTTCTGGTCGGCCGGAATGAAGTTCACGCCATTGGCCGCAAGGCTGTTCCAGAGGGTCTGGCTGTAGAGCAGGCGGTCGGTGTGCTGCGTCACGTCGGCCGCGCTGTTGCCGGTGGGGAACGAGTAGGGCAGGTCCGGCACCACGAAGTAGCGCGCCCCCGCTGCTTGCAGGCTGGCCACCGAGCTTGCGAGGCTGTTCGCCGCTGAAATGAGATAGGCTTGCGGATTGGACGGGAAGGGCCCGGTCCCCGAGCCACCTGTGGCAAAGCTGACATCGTTGCCGCCCGAGCTGATCAGGTAGAGCGCGTTCGGGTTGGCGCGGCCGCCATTTGCCGCGAGATAATTGCTGATCTGCGTATCCGTCGGAATCGCGGCACCGAAGCCGCCGGTCTGCGCGTTGTTGATGGTGACGTTCTTGGCGCCCGAGGTCGCATAGTTCGTACCGCCCTGGTCGGCGGGCAGCGCCGTCAGGCCGAAGCGAGCCGCCAGCACTTGCGAATTCATCAGACCGGGGCTGGTAGTCGGGGGGCCGGCGCCGGCCGCGACGGCTGCCGCCCAAAACGAGTTGAAGGTGGCGCCGCCTCCGGGCGAGGCCAGCGAACGATAGTAGCCGCTGTCGATCGAGCTATCGCCAAAACCGACGAATTGATTGAGCGTCTGGCTGCTGACGGGCTTGCTGGTGACGAGCAGGCTGGCGGCAACGACAGCCAATACTCCGGCAAAATTCTTTGCGTGATGGCTCATTCCAAGCTTCTTCTTGCCAAAAATCTTATTGTTACAATGCATTTGAGTATAGCCACCATCAGCAGTTTCGACTGTAACGAGTCAGCAACAAGCACCGTAAATCGTCGCGAAAAGGCCGCCGTAACGGGACCCAAGCGACAATGACCGGTACTGGAGCGCACGTCGCTCGTATCGCGAGTGGCCGCCTCATGTTTTGTGTGGTGCTGCCCCCAGCAATGCCCGCCTCTATAGGCGGAAGACACCACCGGCGCTTTCGGGACTTCTTATCTTTTTCTTACGAAAGCCTTCATTTTGCGCCGGAGGCGTTTCGCGCGCTGGTCGTCTGGCCGTCACACGATCCGCGAAGTCTTGTTGCCCCAATAGCGGTCGCGGAGCAGCCGCTTGTAGAGTTTGCCGGTCGGCAGCCGCGGCAGCTCGGCCTCGAAATCGATGGAGCGTGGCACCTTCTGGCGTGACAATGACTGGCCACAGAAGGCGATCAGCTCCTCGGCGAGGGCTTCGCAGGGCTCGATGCCCGGCATCGGCTGCACCACCGCCTTGACCTCTTCGCCGAGATCGGGATTGGGCACACCGAATACGGCGGCATCCGCGATCTTTGGGTGGGTGATCAGGAGGTTCTCGCATTCCTGCGGATAGATGTTCACGCCGCCCGAGATGATCATGAAGGTGGCGCGGTCGGTCAGATAGAGATAGCCGTCGGCATCGACATAGCCGACGTCGCCGACCGTGCTCATGCTGCCGTCGGCCGAGCGCGCTTCCTTCGTTCGCGCCGGGTCCTTGAAATATTCGAACGACGATACCGTCCTGAACCACACCGTGCCTGCCGTGCCGACCGGGCATTCCTGCATGTTCTCGTCGAGGATATGCAGGTCGCCGAGCAGCACCTTGCCGACGGTGCCGCGATGGGCGAGCCAATCCTCGCTGTTGCAGGCGGTGAAGCCGAGCCCTTCGGTCGCGCCGTAATATTCGTGAATGATGGGGCCCCACCATTTGATCATGTCGTCCTTCACCAGCGCCGGGCAGGGCGCCGCGGCGTGGATCGCGATTTCCAGCGACGACAGGTCGTAACGGTTGCGCACTTCGTCCGGCAGCTTCAACAGGCGCGAGAACATGGTCGGCACCAGCTGGCTGTGGGTGATGCCCCATCTCTCGACCAAAGCGAGATAATGCTCGGGGTCGAACTTCTCCATGATGACGACGGTACCGCCCATTCGGATGGTGAGATTGACGGCGGCCTGCGGCGCCGAGTGATAGAGCGGCGCCGGCGAGAGATAGATCATGCCTTCGCGGTAATGCCAGAGCTTTAGCAGGAAATCGAACAGCGGCGTTTGCTGCGACGGCGGCTGCTCCGACAGCGGCCGCAGGATTCCCTTCGGTTGGCCGGTCGTGCCGGAGGAATAAAGCATCGCGGTACCGGCCCATTCATCCGCGATCGGCGTTGCCGGTAGATCAGCGGTCGCCTCCTTGAGGCCGACGATGCGATCGCTTTCGCCCGGTCCGTCGGCAACGATGCAAAGCTCGATGCGCTCGCATTCCCTGATCGCTTCGCGTGCGATATCGAGCTTGGCGACCGAGGTGATGAGAATGCGCGACTCGCTGTTCTTCAGGATATAGGCGAGCTCGCCGGCGGTGAGATACGAGTTCACGCAGGTGTAATAGAGCCCGGCGCGTTCGCCGGCGCCGCAGGATTCCAGATAGCGGCTGTTGTTCTCCATGAAGATCGAATAGTGGTCGAGCCGCTTGAGGCCCGCCTTGCGAAACAGATGCGCGAGGCGATTGCAGCGCGCCTCCAGCTCCCGGTAGGTCACGGCCTCGCCGGTCGATGCCATGATAAAGGCGGGTTGCAGCGGGCGCAGACGGGCATGCTTGCCAGTATACATGTTTAGCCGATCTCCTAGATCATGATGCGATCATAAGCGATCGCATCATGATCTCTCTCTTTGATTGAGCATGATCTTGTCGGAAAACCGGCTTCCACTTTTCCGGACCATGCTCATGCCGCCAGATCCAGGATTTCGCGCACGTCTGTTGGGCCGCTGATCGTGCGCGGATTGCGCGGTACCCACGGCGTCGACATCGCTTGCTTCGCGATCGAATCGAAATGCTCGGATGTGACGCGCACCTCGCGCAGGCTGCGCGGCATGCCGAGATTGCGGATGAAGCGGTCGAGCACGTCGGAGGCGTCCTCGCCCTTGTGTCCCATCGCCTCGGAGACCAGCGCCTGGCGCTCGGCATTGGCTGATATGTTCCAGCGCATCACCGACGGCAGCATCACACAGGACGTATAGCCGTGCGGCACGCCATGCGCAGAGCCGAGCACATAGCCGATGCCGTGGCTTGCACCCATCGGCACACCCGAGGTGAGCGCACCGGTCGAGAGCCATGTGCCGATCTGGCAGTCCATCCTTGCCGCGAGATCGTTCGGGTCGGCCTTCACCCGCGGCAGGCCTGAGGCCAGCATCGAAAGTCCCTTGAGCGCCTGCGCATCGGCATAAGGATGCGCCTCGCGCGAGCAGATGCCTTCGACACAATGATCGACCGCGCGGATGCCGGTCGAGAGGAACAGCCATTCCGGCGTGTGCAGCGTGATCGAGGGATCGAGGATCACCGCATGCGGAATGGCGAGCCGGTGCCGGAATGACTCCTTGAATTTGGTCGCGGTGTTGGTGACCCCGGCCTGGGCCGAGAACTCCCCGCCCGCGATCGTGGTCGGCACGCTGATCTGGCGCACATGGGGCGCGTTCATCGGCGGCGGCGCGCCCTTCACGGCGCGGATCGCGTCCATGCCGGCGACGTCGCTGATCTCGTTGGCGAGGCAAAGCTGCACAGCCTTGGCGCCATCGGTGATCGAGCCGCCGCCGACGGTGATGATGACGTCAGCCTTGGCGGCGCGGGCCTGCTCGGCGGCTGCGATCACCGCCTCGCGCGGCGTGTGCTGCGGCATCGCGTCGAAGATCGCGGCACAGCGGCCGCCCAGCGCACGCTCGATTTTTGTGACGGCATCGGTCTCGCGGCGAAGCGTGCCGGAAACCATCAGGAAGGCGCGGGATTTGCCGAGGCGATCCATCTGCGCGGCCACCGCTTCCGCGGCCGGCTCGCCGAACACGACCTCATCCATCGCGCCAAATACGACACGTCCTCTGTGCACGCCTGTCCTCCCGGGAACCGTTGTCTTGTTAGGGGGAGACTAGCGAAGGATTTTCCGGCCGTCATGCGTGAAGATGGGGCGTGTAGGCGCAAGACTTTCTGGAATGCCAGATAGGTTGCAGCAAGACCCTCATGGTGAGGAGGCGCGAACGCGCCGTCTCGAACCATGAGGCCCGACTGCGGCCACATCCTTCGAGACGCTTGCTGCGCAAGCTCCTCAGGATGAGGGGATAGAGTGCGGTTGTTGCACCCTAGGTGCCTTCGCACTTGACCTGGACCTTGGGGCTGCCCCGATAAGAATGGCGGTCAACCGATTCCGAGGTGATTCGTGAACGCTTCCGCGCCATTCCTGAATCCTTCCGAGGCCGCCATGCGGCTGGGCGTCTCGGCGAAGGCTTTGCGGCTTTACGAACAGCGCGGCTTGATCGCACCGGTCCGCACCGCCGCCGGCTGGCGCGCCTACGGTCCGGACGAGATGGCCCGTGCGGCCGAGATCGTGGCCTTGCGCCAACTCGTCCTGAGCCTCAGCCAGGTGGCGCGCGTGCTGGCTGGCGATTCCAACGGCCTGGAACCGGCGCTTGCCGCGCACCAGGCCGCGCTGGAAGATCGCGTTCACCAACTCGTCGATGCCGTTGACAAAGTCCGTCGCCTTCGGGCCGATCTCGCCGGCGGACGAGCGCCGGCGGTTCGCGAACTGGCGCGCCTGTTGCGGCCGGCGTCCGGCTTCAGCGTCGCGTTCAATCTTCCCTGGCCCTGGGGTGGCGAGCGCTTTGAATTGCAGGACATCCGCGCGCTGAACTACATCATCGGTCCCCTGGGCAGCGGCAAGACGCGGCTCGCCAAGCGCATCGCGGAGACCCTGCCGGGCGCCGCGTTCGTTGGACTGGAGCGGTCGGCGGATGAGCGTGAGGCCGTCAGCGCGTTGCTGGATCGTGATTCCGCCCTCAAGTCACGGGTTGATCAGACGCTGGCCTGGCTTGTCGAGGATGGCGCCACAGTTTCCAACGCGTTGCTCTGCCTGCTCGCTCGATTGGAAGCGGAAGGGCCGACGGTCCTGGTCGTCGACATGGTGGAGCAGGGGCTCGACAAGGCGACACAGGAAGCTCTGATCCCGTGCCTGCGCCGCCGAAGCTCCCCGCTTCCACCGCTTTTCCTGCTCACGCGATCGAGTTCAATTCTGGATCTGGACGCCATGGGAGACGACGAACAGATCATCCTTTGTCCTGCCAATCACAGTCCGCCAAGCCGCGTCCGTCCCTATCCCGGCTTCCCGGGCTTCGAGGCCGTCGCGACTTGCCTGGCGACACCCGAAGTCCGGGCTCGGACGGAAGGTGTCATTTCGTGGCGGCCTCAAGTGGCGTGATGGTTAGGCTGCGTCGCGCGTGTCCTCGGCTACGATGCGATTCCGGAGCGCGCGGATCATGTCCTTCATGACAGCGCATCCTGCCGGCGGTCGGAAAGTTCCAGGCCATCGGGACCGGTGACGGCATAAGGCGGCGGCCCCAGTTCGCAGAGAAAGGTCAGCACGGCATCGGGGCCGGCGCGCTTGCGCCAGGAGCGGATGGCGTATTCCCACCAGCCCATGAACAATTCGACCCAGCC
>Ga0210387_10001753_pt1 | contig 16419 bp, 15 predicted proteins | sample IncBWC7OmetaG_FD_160108 | JGI IMG/M metagenome (GOLD analysis project Ga0210387, IMG submission 160108) | Forest soil microbial communities from Barre Woods Harvard Forest LTER site, Petersham, Massachusetts, United States - Inc-BW-C-7-O ...
TCGTAATCAGGATTTTTATACGTCGCCTGCTCGTCAAACAGCGTCTGCGCTTTGCCGGACTTCACAACAATCGTTTGATCGTTACTCTGATTCACCCAGCCACAGCAACCGGTGTCCGGAATCGCAAAGACGATCACGTCTCCGGACGAACCCGCATCCAGAACTCGCGGCAAAGGATTCTCCTGGGCGCTCGCCGTCCATTTCCCGGCGTCCTGCTTATAGACGAAGCTTGCCTTGAACGCGGGCCCATCTTTTCCCGCGGCCACTTCAGTCATCAGAAAGAGTTGGTCGACGCCGCCGTCCGGCGTCCACACGGTTCCCAGCGGACAAGTCTCTTCACACGTTCCGGTGGTGCAGCGGCACTCCGGTATTTTCGTGGTGATGATTTCTTCGCGGCCCGCGCCGGTCAAATCAGTCTGCCAGGCTTGCCACGTGGTCGTAGTCGAGAGATCAACATCTTCGCGCTGCAATCGCCGGGCCTGATTGGCGAACCAGAAAAGATGAGTGCCATCCGCCGACAAGAAAGCCGCCGGAGCCACCTCAGTGATGGCCTGATTCGACCCGGTGGCGACCGTTTCCTGCTTCACGCCAAGGTCGATCGAGGTCGCAGACTTTCCATTCCAGAACCAGACTTTACGCGCCGGCTCCAAATCACTGGCGTCGACGGGCAACGCGACTGGTGGAGAGAAAAGCATCTGACCCAAACGATTCACCGTGAGATTGCGCGGCGACTGCAACACCTCCGCGGGGACCTTCACTGTCTGCTTCGCCGCGAAGGTCAACGGATCGTACTCCACCATCTCGTCCGGCGCGCGCAGTACCCACAGCCGCGTTCCTTGCGCAAACGAGTGCCCCGCCACCAGAACGAGAATCCAAGCCAGCAGCGAATTCCTCATCTTCACGACCTATTATCCTGAGGGAAGTTTTGGTCCGCGAGTGCGGGCGGAGACGTCGTCGAAGGATCCTGATTCCCTGTCCCGCAATTGCCCCTCACCGCATCTCCGCCACCGGCAATTCCACGAAGCTCGCCTGATCGGATGAATGAAAAACGCGCTGCGTTGCCTTCTTGTAGTCTCCCGGCTTGGCCCAGAAAATGTTGGGAACGAAGGTTTGGGGATTGCGGTCGTACAGCGGAAACCAGCTCGACTGCACCTGCACCATGATCCGGTGCCCCGGCAAAAATACATGATTGGCCGTCGGCAGATTGAACTTGTAAACGAGCGGCTTGTCCGCCGCGAGCGCCTTCGGCGTTTCCAGACTCTCGCGATACCGCCCGCGGAAAATATCTCCCGCCACCATCAACTGATATCCGCCCATCGCCGGCTGCATCGCCACTTCATCCGGGTATACATCAATGAGCTTCACTACCCAGTCTGAATCCGTTCCGCTCGTTGAGGCCACCAGATTCGCCACCGGCTGCCCGCTGATCTTCACCGGTTCGGTCAGCACATCGGAAACAAACGCCGCCACATCGGGACGTCCCGAAGCCTCGCGCTGATCGTCCACCAGCCAAAAGGCCCAGGTGAATTCTCCGCCGTAACCCACCGGCTGGATTGGCCGCGAACGAAACGGCACCGGCTTCGCTGGATCAGAAACATACTCGTCAAACGCGGAGTCACCCGCCTTAGGCGCGGAGAATCCCGCCTTCAAACCGGCCTGCAAATAGAGTTTAGTCGGCTTGGGTGCACATCCGCTGGCGCATCCGGCAGGCCACGACGGCAGGCGCCGCCAAGCATTCGTGCCGGTTTCAAACGCCGTCACTGGTGCCACGTCCGCCTTCGGCGCGTCATCCTTCAAGTAGTGATCGAGAAACGGGCGCAGAATGTTCTCGCGGAAATATAGTCCCGTATCGCTGCTGAATTTCAACGCTCCCAACGAACTGGCGTCGCCAATTTCCTGCCCGTGATGCCACGGTCCCAGCACCAGAAATACTTTGTCGTTGCCGGTATCCTTCGGCTTAATCGCCTTGTACACCGCCGGCGCTCCATAAATATCTTCCTGATCCCACAAGCTGGCGACCAGCATGGTCGGAACTTTCAGCGGCTGTGCCGCGAGAATCTTGTCCATGGCCTGCTTCTGCCACCATGCGTCGTAGCTCGGATGCTCCAGCAATTTGCGCCAGAATCCCACCTGCTCCAACCCGTGCCGACGCCCCAGTTCGCCCGCCGAACCCGCCTCCATGTACACGTCATAGTCGTCGAAATGATCTGTCCACCATGTTGCATCGTTCGTCCGCGTCGCTTCCTGGTCGTAGATGTACGGCATGTTCTGCTCGCGAAAAGCGCCGTTGTGAAACCAGTCGTCCCCCATCCAGCCGTCGACCATTGGATTCATTGGCACCGCAACCTTCAGCGCCGGATGTGGATTCACCAGCGCCATCAGTGGCAGAAATCCGTCGTACGAAATTCCCAGAATGCCGACCTTGCCATTGCTCTCGGGAATATTTTTCACCAGCCAGTCGATGGTGTCGTAAGTGTCGGTCGAGTGATCCACCTGGGTCTGATTCAGCGGGCCGTGAAGCGGACGCGTCATCACATAATCGCCCTCCGACCCGTACTTGCCGCGCACATCCTGCACCACCCGGATGTAGACGCCTTCCACAATCACTTCCACGGCATTGTCATATCCGTTGAGAATCGGCCCCAGATGCGCGCTCTGCGCGTGGCTGAGTTGCCCGCTGGCGCTGTAGGGAGTGCGCGTCAGCAGAATCGGAGCGTTCTTGGCGCCCTTCGGAATCACGATCACAGTGTGCAGCTTCACGCCATCGCGCATCGGGATCATGACTTCACGTTTGACGTAATCAAAGCTGCTTGTCACCGGTTCAAACGTCGCCGGAGTCTCGCTCGGCAACGACGAAGGTGACGACGGCTCTTGCGCATTTGCAATTCCGGGGACGAGTAATCCGGCCAGCAGCAGCCACAGCACAGCCAACGCACGAATCTGAGAGATCCTTGTCATGAGGGTTCCTTGGGAAGTGGCCGAATAGTAACTCTTCGCCGACTGGCTTGCCAAATCACTGGCCTTACGCCTTTCCTTTTTTCCGGAAATAAACCAACTCCATGTCCAGATTGCCACGGGAAATGATAGGCTACCCACTTCTCACTCAAGGGTGGGATGATCCGGTCAGGATAACGATGGCTTTTGCCTTCCCTTATAATGACCGAGTTTGCGCGCCGTTTCGGCCGCACCCGGGTTCAACCAAGCCAGGGTCAGATGTAAGCTCTTCGTTTGCTTCAGCTATGGCGGTTGATTGCGGCAACACTAAACCCGGGATTGAGATCGCGACCCTGACCGACGTCGGACGCCAGCGTTCCAACAACGAGGACTCCTATCTCTACTGGGAGCCCGATTCCGACGAGGAATTCCTCCGCAAAGGCCGGCTCGCCGTTATCGCCGACGGCATGGGCGGATATGAAGGCGGGCAGGAAGCCAGTCGCCTCGCCGTCGAGACCGTACGCCACGTCTACGAGAGCGCCTTTGACCACGACCCACAGCAAACCTTGCTGCAGGCTCTCGATACAGCTCACCGCAACATTCAGCGCTACGCCATCGACCACCCGATGTTCCACGGGATGGGAACCACATGTACGGCCGTTTCCATTGTTGGCCACGAACTTTGCTTTGCCCACATCGGCGACAGCCGCCTGTACCTGGTGCGCCCGGAAACCGTCACCCGGTTGACCCGCGATCATTCCTACGTTGGCCGGTTGGTCGAGAGCGGCATTGTTCGCTCCGAAGACGCTGAGTCACACCCTCAGCGCCACATTCTAACGGCGGCATTGGGGTCGGGTCGCGACGTCGCTCCCGACCGCCCCGAACACGCCGTTGCCCTGCAGGAGGGCGACACTCTGGTCCTCTGCACCGACGGCCTCTGGAGCCTGGTCGGCGAGCAGGACATCGCCGGCGTGGTCCGATCGAGTACTCCCGCAGAATCCTGCGTCACGCTGGTGAAGATGGCGCTGGAGCGTGGCGGCCCTGACAACGTGACGCTGCTCGTGCTCCGAATCGCCGCCTGACCGCGATCCCGCTTCTGCTTTCACGCTTGCAAGAACTTGCAACCGCCCGAGATTTTCCACAACCGCAGCGATCCCTCCTGCCCTGACACCGCAATCGAATGCACACTCGTGCTGGAAGCCTCATCGAGTCCAGGATGTAACTCATTCCGCGTCAACCGCTTAATCTTTTTTGTGCCGCCGCGCAGATGGCATTTGACTTGCAATGTCAGGCACGTCCATAATGTCTATTACTTCGATCGGGTATATGGAATAATTCACCTATGAAAATCTCCCAGAAGGGTCTTTACGCTCTGCAAGCGATGATGATGCTGGCCCGCCACCATCACCAGGGCGCCATCAAGATCCGTGATATCGCCTACGAAGAGGTGCTTCCGGAAAAGTTCCTCGAGCTGATCCTGCTGGAACTCAAGAACGCCCGTATGGTGGAAAGCGTGCGCGGCGCCAAGGGCGGCTACCAGTTGCGCCGCGATCCCTCTGATATCCACCTGAGCGAGATCATCCGCCTGATTGACGGTCCGCTGGCACCGTTTGGCGATGCCGAACAATTGCGTGAACTCATCGACCGCGACCTGCCGCACCGCGCCCTCTATCAGGTATTCCTCGACGTACGCGACGCTGCCGCCCGCATCCTCGACCACGCCACTCTGGCCGACCTGATTGTCGAACCCAACCCGCGTTCCGCCAAGGGTGGCAAACGCAACAAGACTCAGAAAAAGGAATCCGCTAGCGTCCTCCCCATGGTGGTTGGAGGGTCCAAGGGTGACTAAGCGATTTCTGGCCGCGTTGTTCCTGCTACTCGCGACTGTCGGCTCAGCATGGGCCCAGGGAACCCCCAGGACGATTCGTGTCGGCGCATTCCCCAACATCACGCACGCGCAGGCAATGGTCGGCAAAGCCAACGGCTGGTTCGACAAGGCCATGGGGCCGCAAGTGAAAGTACAGTGGACCAGTTTCAATGCCGGTCCCTCCGCAATCGAGGCCCTGTTCGCCGGCGCCATTGACATGACCTATGTCGGGCCGAATCCGGCCATTAACGGCTATGTCCGCTCGAACGGTGAAGCACTTCGGGTTGTTTCCGGTGCGGCCAGCGGCGGAGCTTCGCTCATCGTGCGCAACGATGCGGGTATCAACAAGCCGGAAGACTTCCACGGCAAGCGCATCGCGTCGCCGCAATTCGGCAATACGCAAGACGTTGCGCTACGCAACTGGCTCAAGAATCACGGCATGAAGACCAACGACAAGGGTGGCGACGTCCAGATCGTCCCCATGGCCAATCCCGACCAGTTGACGCTCTTTCTCAAGAAGGATCTCGACGCCGCCTGGGCTCCGGAGCCCTGGGCGACGCGCCTGATTCACGACGGCAATGGCCGCCTCTTCGTCGACGAGCGCACTCTCTGGCCAAATGGGCAGTTCGTCATCGGATTGCTGGTAGTCAACACCAAGTTCCTGAAAGCACATCCCGATCTGGTCAAGAATTGGATTCGCGCCAACGTCGACCTCACGGATTGGATTGGAGCGCATCAGGTCGAAGCCAAAAAGCTTCTGAACCAGCAGATTCAAACCGAGACCAGCAAAGCGCTTCCCCCGGCCGTTCTCGACGAAGCGTTCTCGCGCCTAGCAGTCACCTACGATCCGCTGCACGGCGCTCTGACTGTGGCGGCCCAGCAGGCCTTTGATGACGGATTCCTCGGCCGACAGATGCCCGATCTATCTGGCCTCTACGATTTGACCTTGCTGAATCAAGTGCTGGCGGAAAAGGGACGAAAGGCATTTCAATGAGCGCCAACCCGCAAGATATTCCCGGCCAGTTCCCCATCGCGGTCGATGCCGTATTCGATCCCGTTCTGCCTGGTCACTCCGGGAATCCCGGCCATAAGGCTGGCCCGGCCTCGGTAGGCCGGCCGCTGCGCGTTGCTTCGCCGGCGATTTCAAAAGTCGGCCTGAGCGAGATCTGCCTGAGTTATCGCACTCAAAGCGGCGAGCGACTGCTGGCGCTCGACCACATCAATCTTCAAGTAAAGACCGGAGAGTTTCTTTGCATCGTCGGCCCGTCCGGTTGCGGCAAGTCGACCCTGCTGCTGCTGATCGCCGGACTGCATCCGCAGACTTCAGGACAGATCCTGATCGACGGCAAGCCGGTGCAAGGGACCGGCACCGACCGCATCATGATCTTCCAAGAGCATGGCCTGTTCCCCTGGCTCACGGTCGGGCAGAACGTGGAATTCGGCATGAAGATGAAGGGCGTTCCCAAGGCTGAGCGCGAAGAGAAAACGCGCTACTACCTGCGACTGGTGCACCTGGCTAAATTCGAGAAGAGTTACATTCATCAGCTTTCCGGAGGCATGCGCCAGCGCGTGGCCATTGCTCGCGCCCTGGCCACCGAACCCGACGTCCTCCTGATGGACGAGCCGTTCGCCGCCCTTGATGCTCAGACCCGCGACCTGCTGCACGATGAACTTGAACGCATCTGGAGCAAGACCGGCCGCACGATCATTTTCGTCACCCACAACGTTCGCGAAGCCATCCGCCTAGGCGATCGCGTTGTGTTGATGACCTTCCGTCCCGGCCGCGTGAAGAGCGAATTTCCGGTAGAGTTGCCCCGTCCGCGCCACCTGGAGGACCCAGCCGTCGCTCGCGCTGCCCGGGAAATTCTGGACGAGTTGCGCGAAGAGATCAACCGCTCTCTCGAAGCCGAATATAAGGACGGCATCAAACCCCATGTCGAGCCATCGGACGAAGAAAAGGCTGTTCGCATCGGAGGCGGAATATGAAGCGCGCCGCCCGCTACATCATTTTTTATGCCGCGCTCTTCGGGCTCTGGGCCTTGCTCGCTGAACTGAAGATCTGGCCGCCGTACCTGTTCCCCACACCATGGGGCGTGGGAGAAGCGCTGTACGCCGGCTTTCAAGACCATTCCTATCTCATCGCGATTCGCGTCAGCATGGAGCGCGTGTTGATCGGCTACGCGATCGCGGTCGTCCTCGGAATGATTTTGGGTTTGGGCGTGGCCAGCAATAAGTTCCTCGAAGAGACGATGGGTGGATTACTGGTGAGCTTGCAGAGCCTGCCCAGCATCTGCTGGTGGCCGCTGGCGTTGCTCTGGTTCGGCCTGAGCCAGAACGCAATTCTCTTTGTCGTCGTTATGGGCTCGCTGTTGTCCGTGACGTTGGCGATGGAAGACGGCCGCAAACAGATGCCGAAGATTTTCAGCCAAGCCGGCCGTAACCTTGGCGCCAAAGGATTCAAGCTGTTCTGGTACGTTCTGTTGCCGGCAAGCCTGCCTTTCATCGTCTCTGGATTGAAGCAAGGCTGGGCCTTCGCCTGGCGCTCTCTCATCACTGCCGAGATGCTTTACCTGAGCCTCGGACTCGGCCAGGTGCTGATGATGGGTCGCGATCTGAACGACATGAGCGCCGTGATCGCTGTGATGATCCTGATCATAGCCCTTGGCTATATCGTCGACGGCGTCGTGTTCCGAGGTATGGAGCGTCACTTACAGAACAAGTGGGGGCTGACTTCCGCGACCTAAACGCTTTGGAAGGGGCTTCCGGTAGAAGAAGAAAACTGTGATGCCTACCATCGATCCCGCGGCGAAAATTAACAGTCCTTTAACAAAGTAATACAAAACGATTAATGCCAAGGGACGCTGAAACCCTGTAATGTCGACTACTCCCATTGTCATGCTTTACGGGGTCGGCCAATCGAAATAGCAAGGACAATGGCGACAACGCCAGCCTAGTGGCCAACGTGAGTCGCACCTGGCCGGACTCTATGTAAACGGCCTGTACGGTATTTCCCCGGTTATCGGAAACAACAAACTCAAAGGAGAGGACTGTACTTAAATGAAACTCAACAAAAACCTGTTCCTCACAGCCCTTACGCTGGCAGCATTAACAGCCAGCGCCTGGTCACAAACTGCGGCGTCAACTACGCCCGCGCCCAAGAAGAAACACAAGCCCGCGCCTGCGGCTGAACCGGCGCAACCGCAGGTCACTGCCGCTGACATCCAGGCGTTGAAAGACGCTCTGGCCGCCCAGCAGCAGCAGATCCAGCAACTCATGCAGCAGTTGCAGCAGAACCAACAGAACTCGCAGCAGGCTCAGGCCGCCGCTGCGGACGCGGCCAGCAAGGCCGCTGCCGCCCAGGCTCAAGCGAGCCAGCAGCAGGATACTGTCGTCACCCTGAAGAGTGACGTAGCCGACCTGAAGACCAACGTCACTAATACAGCTACGACTCTGGTGGAGACGCAGAAGACGGTCAACGGAATCGAGAGCCCGGTGGCCCTGCATTTCAGAGGCGTCACCCTTACGCCCGGTGGCTACCTGGCTGCAGAATTCGTACGCCGCTCGCGCGGTCTGGCAGAAGACGTGGCCACGCCCTTCAACTCGCTGACCATGCCCGGCGCTTCGCAGAATTCTCTTTCCGAATTCTTCGGAACCGGACGCACTTCGCGCATTAGCTTGCTGACGGAAGGGCAGTTGGGCAAGGTAAAGCTTACCGGTTACGAGGAAGCCGACTTTCTTTCCGCCGGCGTCACTTCGACCAGCAACTCGACCAACAGCTACACCCTGCGGCAACGCCAGTTGTTTGGCCAGGCGGCCTTCAACAGCGGCTGGACCTTCACTGGCGGTCAGCAGTGGACACTGCTTACCGAAACCAGCCATGGCATGGATAATCGCACCGAAGCCGTGCCGCTCACCATCGACACCGGTTACAACGTAGGCTTCACCTACGCCCGGCAGTATGGATTGCGCCTGGTAAAGAACATCAACAACAAGGTGTGGTTTGGCGTCTCCATGGAAAACTCCCAGGCCACCGTGACAAGCCACGCCAACGCCGCCAATTGGCTGGTCGGTGAACTGGGCGACAGTAAGGCCTACAACACCACGGCCACCTACTCCTTCAACCCTTCGCCTGACATCGTTGCCAAGTTGGCATTCGAACCGGGCTTCGGACACTACGAAATTTTCGGCGTATTCAGCCGCTTCCGCGACCGGGTTTTCCCCTGCGCTGAAGCGTCCACCACGGTGCCCTGCGGCACCACCACGGTGCCCAATGCCTCGGGTGCCTACAACGCTTCCAAAAACGGCGGCGGCTTCGGCGCCAATGCGCGCTGGACTTTTGCCAACAAACACGTCGTTTTCGGCCTGCACGGCTTCGGCGGCAGCGGCACCGGTCGTTACGGTACTGGCGGTCTGCCCGATGCGTCAGTCAACGGCGACGGAACTCTGCATCTTGTCCGCAACCTGCAGGGTTTGAGCACGCTCGAGTTTCACCTGGCCAAGTTCGACATCTACATGAACGCTGGCTCAGAGTACGCCGCCCGTACCGCGAGCTATGACTCCATTGCCAACAAAATCGTCGGCTACGGAGCACCCACGTTCAATAACAGCGGTTGCTACACGGAGACGCCTCCCGGAACCACGACCGCAGGATTCACACCCGGCGCACTCGCAAATTGCACAGCAGACACTCGCGCGCTCATCGAAGGCACGATTGGATTCTGGTATCGCTTCTACAACGGACCGAAAGGCCGGTTCCAGTTCGGCCCGCAGTTCTCCTACGTCTCGCGCCAGACCTGGTCTGGAGCGGGTGGCGAGCCCCACGGACTCGACGGAATGGTCTTCACTTCGTTCCGCTATTACCTGCCGTAATTCAACACATGGTCCCGCTCCGGAAACGGCGCGGGACCATCGCTCATTCACACTCCGAAATGCGGATATCCCGCGGCCATATTGACGACGATCCGCCCGAACATGCGCCGCCCAGGCTATTCCCATCTCGTCGGACCTGACATTGACCTTCTGAGGGGCGCCTTCCCTTCAGAATCGCTGCCGGCCCGGTTTTGGCACTCTCCTTTTCCGGGCCGGCGGTGCTAACGTCGTTTGAGAAATGCATGTTGTTCGAGTATTGAAGAAGGAATCGGAAAAAGGGGGGAACTTTATGTCTTCGGAAACATCCGGCAACCCTAAACGGAATGGCTTTAGCTTGTCGCTCGATACGTGGGCAGTGCTGCTGGCCCTTGCGCTGGCCGCCGCCGTGCGCTTTCATCTTCTGAACGCTGTGCCCTGGTAGTCGACCAGTCGCCATAGAAACAAATAATGCTGTGGAAACAAAACCCTGGGTTGGTAGGAGATCGTCGATGTCCACTACCGCTTCAACTCCGCAGATCAACTCGGAAAACCGTTTGACGAGCCTGTTGCGCCTCGTCCCTGGAATCCTGCTCCTGGCCGTCATCGGCTACGCCGGCAAGGTCATCGAAAAATCCGTAAACACCTATGCCAAGGTACATCACCAGCCGTTCCCCAACATCGAGTACGTCCTTTGGGCGATTCTCATCGGCCTCGTGATTTCGAACCTGCTGACCGTGCCGAAACTATTTCTACCCGGAATCGCAACCTACGAATTCTGGCTCAAGACCGGCATCGTGTTGCTGGGCTCACGCTTTGTGCTGGCCGACGTTTTGAAACTGGGCGGCATCAGCCTTGCCCTGGTGGTGATTGAGATCACGCTGTCGCTGCTGCTGATGCATGCCCTGGGTCGCGCCTTCAACCTGACGCCGAAACTCACCAGCCTGCTGGCGGTGGGATCGTCGATCTGCGGCGTCTCCGCCATCATCGCCGCTAAGGGTGCGATCGACGCCGACGACGAAGATTCCACTTTCGCGATCGCGGCCATCCTCGCGCTGGGCGCTCTGGCTCTATTTACCTTTCCGTTAATCGGCCACAGCTTGCACTTGAACGACACTGTGTTCGGCCTCTGGGCTGGTTTAGGAGTCGATAATACCGCCGAAGCTACGGCAACGGGCGCGCTTTATTCCGAAGCTGCTGGCAAGGTGGCCGTGCTCGCGAAAACCGCCCGCAACGCGATGATCGGCTTCGTTGTGCTCGGCTATGCCATCTACTGGGCCAAGCGCGGCCAAGCCTCAAACGTCGGCAACAAAGCCGCTTTCCTGTGGAACAAGTTTCCCAAGTTCGTGCTCGGATTCTTGCTGATGTCGCTGCTCGTGAGCTTTCATTCCTTCAGCAAGGATCAGGTGACCTCGCTGGCGAACCTGTCGCGATGGGCATTCCTGCTGACGTTCGCCGGGGTGGGATTGCGCACCAACTTCCGGGCAATGTCGAAGCAGGGCTTGCGGCCGTTCATTGTCGGCGCTCTGGGAGAAGTGCTCATCGCCGCGCTGACCTTTGGACTGGTGTTGGGCGCGAACAGAGTCTGGGGGTTGTAGGCAACGCACAATAAAACAGGTTCACAGACGGCAAGGCGCTACCGACCCAGTGTCAACAGTCTCGCTGGACACTACGGTAGCGCCGCCACTTCTAAGCCCAAACTAAGGAAAGTATAGAAACCTGATATGCACTACTCATAGTGCATTATCAGATACTGCCAGGTTAATACCCAAAACGTTAGCCTTGCGGTTTTTCCTCTGTGTCCTCCGTGTTCCCTGTGGTTAAGCTTTTTTGCGACCGCAGCAGAGGGAATAAAATCACGTCGCGGATCGTATGCGAGTCGGTCAGCAGCATGCACAGTCGATCGACACCAACTCCCACGCCGCCGGCCGGCGGCATGCCGTAGGCCAATGCGCGGATGTAGTCCTCATCCATCTGGTGGGCCTCGTCGTCGCCGTGTTCGCGTTCTTTCAGCTGGCCTTCGAACCGCCGCCGCTGATCCTCGGGGTCGTTAAGTTCGCTGAAGCCGTTGGAAATTTCCATTTGCCCGGCGAACATTTCCCAGCGCTCGGTCCAGTCCGGCTCATCCGGCTTCTGTTTCGAGAGCGGAGAGATCGCTGTGGGAAATTCATAGATGACCGTAGGCTGCACCAGGTGTTCTTCGGCAAAGGCCTCGAAAAGAGCGGCGATGGTTTTGCCAATATCTCCGCCGCTCGCAACATCGGCCACTGCCTGGCTCAAGACGCCCATGTGAGCGATGCGCCGTTTCTTCACATCATCAGGATCCTGCCACGCCGTTCCGGTGGAGTGCGCCGCATGTAGCGCCGACGAAGCTTCGCCGAGACGTCGCCCCAGAGTTGCGGCACTCGATAGTTCGGCCACGGTCGGCTTCGCACCGGCTCCCTCCGGCCAATAGCGGATCACCGCTTCGCGCATGGTCATACGCTGCCAGCTGGCCCAGTCGATTTCGTGCACGACCTGCTGTTCGCCGTCCGTCACCGTCCACTTTGATGTCGTCCCGCCGTTCACATCTTTCGCAGCCTGCGTAATGATTTCCTGGGTCAGATCCATCACGCCTTGGTAGTCGGTGTAGGCCTGATAGAACTCAAGCATGGTGAACTCAGGATTCCAGCGCCAACCAAGACCTTCGTTGCGAAAGTTGCGATTGATCTCATAGACGCGATCGAATCCGCCCACGACCAGCCGCTTCAAATAAAGTTCGGGCGCGATGCGCAGGTAAAGGTCCATGTCGAGCGTGTTGTGGTGCGTCACGAACGGCCGCGCCACGGCGCCGCCGGCGATCGGCTGCATCATCGGTGTCTCAACTTCGATGAAGCCGTGTGCGTCGAGCGTGCGGCGCATCGACTGCACCAGCATCGTCCGCTTCACAAAAACTTCGCGCACCTCTGGATTCATGACCAGATCGACGTAGCGCTGGCGGTAACGGATCTCGACGTCGGTCAGCCCGTGAAATTTCTCAGGCAGGGGGAGCAGATCCTTGCTCAGGAATGTGATCTCGTCCACGTGCACGCTGAGTTCACCGGTACGGGTGCGGAACAAATATCCACTGACGCCGATGTGGTCGCCAAGGTCGAGGAGTTTATAAAGCTCGAAGCCCTGGTCGCCGACAACATCCTTCTTGACGTAGATCTGCAGTTTCTCTCCGCCCTGCTGGATATGCGCGAAACCGGCCTTGCCCATTAGGCGGATCGCCATGATGCGTCCAGCCACGCGGACGTTGACCCGCGGATTCTCCAACTCCTCAGCGGTCTTGGGAGTGTAGTCCGCCAGAGTCTGCGGGACGGTGTGAGTGAATTCATACTTGCTGCGATAGGCGGCCTGCCCAAGCGCTTCGATGCGTTTCAGCTTTTCGCGCCGGAGTTCGTAGATATTATCGTCGAGTCCCAAGATCGTCCTTTTTTCGGTGCTGGCGATGGGAGAGATTATAAACAATGGACTGGACAGGGCTTGCTTCACTCTAGGTACCATGGTACACTGGTACCAATGACAGACGATTCCAGACTTGAGATTGAGCGGGTGCAGACGGGGGTACGCATCGAGAAGCGCATTCTCAAAGTGCTGAAGGCGTTTGCCGAGTACCACGACATGACGCTGGGCGACGTGCTCGAAGGCATCGTGCTGCATGCCTTTGACGGCAAGACGCCGTTCAGCCCGGCCTCGCTCGAACGGATCCGCGAGTTGAAAAAGTTTTACGAACTCGATCTCGACTCCAGCGCCAGCCATCGCCTGAAGGAAATTAAAGCCAGGTCGCCTCGCAAACGAGCCACCGAAAAATAATGGAGAGCCATGAGCACTACCTCAACCAAGACCGCCCTCACCATCCTGCAATGGACGCTTGGCGTTGTGATTCTGATCGAAGCCGTCATGTTCGTACTGCCCAGCGCCGCCCATGATTTCGCGCGCACCCACATGCCGGGGTTCATTCGCCTGCTGTTGGGGTGGGGCGAGATCGTCGGGTGCATCCTGCTGTTGATTCCGAAAACTACAATTCGCGGAGCTTGGCTATTGGTAGCCGTGTTCGTCTTCGCCATCCTGATCCACCTGCTGCACGGCGCATACAACGTGGGCAATCTCGCTATTTACGCGGCGGCGGCGCTGGCGGTCGCAATCGCCAAGTGAGATCTCCGGAGACAACCCCAATGACTCCTTTCAAAGGGCTACTGATCGAGGGCACTTCCGGAGTGGGCAAGTCGTCGCTCATCGACGCACTTATCCGCCATCATGTGGCGACCTCGAAGCCCAGAAAAATTCGCAGCCTCGTTCATCTCGCGCAGTCGCATACCTATGGCCCGCTGGCATCGCTGGAAGACGGCGACAATCTGACTGTGGCGGAGAATCTCCTCCATCTCGATCGGATCGTCAGCCATCTCGAATGGCTTCATCGCAGTGTGCAGGAACACAGCAAACCCTGGTGCTTTGTGATTCTGGACACCCTGCATCTGACGCACTGTGTCCGCCCAGGAATCGTCCGGTGGGCTGACGTTGAGCCCATTGACCGGCGTTTGGCGGCCTTGGGATGCAAGCTCGTCTCGCTCAGTGTCTCCTCCAGCAATCTTTGGCAGCGCGGAATTGAACCGAGGAAAGACGAACAATTCCTGCTCGAATATGCCAAGAAGTTCGGCCGAACGAACGAAGAAATCCACGCCTATTTTGTACGCGAGCAAGAGGTCCTTAGCGACTTATATTCTCGTTCCATTATGCCCAAGTTGACTCTGCACAATGACGGACCCATCGAGCGCATTCTGGGCGAGGTTTACCGATTCTGGATGGAAGATCCGATGCACCATCCACTCACCGATGCGTCGTCGGCCGACACATTCCGCAGCCCTCAGCCGTGACCGATCCAGAATTCATTCGCCGCTTTGAGGCCGATGCTCTTCCGGAGGACTCTTTTCACCACGCCGACCACGTGAGGCTGGCGTTTGCCTATCTCTTGGAATATCCGCCACTCGAAGCTTTGGAGAAATTCTGTCGCGCTCTGCGGCGTTTTGCCGAGGCGCGTGGGAAAGCGAAGCTGTATCACGAGACCATCACGCACGCTTACTTTTTTCTGATCCGCGAACGGATGGCGCGCAGGCCGGCCGATGGATGGGAAGAGTTCGCAGAGAACAACTCCGACCTGCTGATCTGGAAACCGGGAATCCTCGACCGGTACTATCGCGAGTCCACGCTGCAATCTAAACTTGCGCGGGAAGTCTTTGTGTTCCCCGACCGATTCTGCTAAACGTTGCGCGACGCAATGCGTCTAAGTCTGCGGCGAGTTGTGTCGCGTTGGATAGGGCGGGACACCGCGCGGTACAGACGCGAAGGGACGCCTTTTCGAAAGGAATCATGAGACCAAAATATTTTCTGCTCTTTCTTTTGTTGGCTGGGACGCTAGCTCAGACACAGACAGTGACTTCGGCCGACGCGCTGGTGCAGGCGATGCGCGATCGTTACACCTGGTACCACACGCTCACGTTCACGCAGAAGAGCACGACTTATAACGCAGACGGAACGACCAAAGTCGAGACGTGGTATGAGGCCGCTTCCCTGCCGGGCAAACTGCGCATCGACATTGGCGCGCCCAGCGAAAACAACGGCTATCTGATGATGGATGGCACGCTCACCATCTTCAAGAGTGGAGAGATCGCCAAAACGCTGCCCTATGTCAACATCCTCCTGGTGTTGGGGTTCGACGTTTACACGCAATCGGCAGAGACGACGGAAAAGGTTCTCAAAGCCGAGGGCTACGACCTGACGCGATTCCACGAAGACACCTGGGAAGGCAAGCCCGCCTACGTCGTCGGCGCAGACAAGGACGATTTGAAGACGAAACAATTCTGGATTGAAAAAGATTCGTTGCTCTTCGTGCGCGTGATCGAACCCTCGCGAGCCGATGCTACGAAGATGGACGACGTCCACTTCACGAACTACCAAAAGCTGGGCAGCGCCTGGATCGCGGCGCGCGTGGAAGTGCATTCCGAGGGCAAACTCGTCTTCAGCGAGGACTACACAGACATTCAAGGCGACCCGAAGCTGGACGCAGCCACGTTCCAACCGGAGCACTTTGCGGCAACGCACTGGGAGAAGTGACACGGCTCTCAGCTCTCGGCAATTCGCCGATCGGGCCCTACCAAGCTTCCTAAGAACGTGGGAGTCGGTTTCGTCTCGTTTGGATTTGTCATTTCGTTCTCGCGGAGCATTTCTTCGGGAGTTAAAATAGGCGGAAATCTCCGACCCGCACGCGAGGGACAATCATGATCCGCTTCAAAGTCAACGGAACATCGCAAACGTTTGATGGCGATCCCGAGATGCCGCTGCTGTGGTATTTGCGCGACGTTCTGGGGCTCACCGGCACAAAATTTGGCTGTGGCATGGGACTGTGCGGCGCTTGCACGGTTCTGCAAAACGGCAAGGCGATTCGCTCGTGCCAGAAGCAAATGGGCTCCGCCGGTGGACTCGAGATTACAACCATTGAAGGAATTTCCGCGCACGGGCCGCATGCGGTGCAAAAAGCATGGGCCGAAGTTAACGTGCCGCAATGCGGATATTGCCAGCCCGGGCAGATCATGCAGTCAGTGTCGCTGCTGACATCGCAACCGCACCCGACCGACGACGATATCGACAACGGGATGGCGGGCAACATCTGCCGCTGCGGTACCTACCAGCGCATCCGGGCCGCCATCAAGGAAGCCGCCAAGGTGACCGCATGAATACCAGGGACAAGATCG
>Ga0210387_10001754_pt1 | contig 16413 bp, 18 predicted proteins | sample IncBWC7OmetaG_FD_160108 | JGI IMG/M metagenome (GOLD analysis project Ga0210387, IMG submission 160108) | Forest soil microbial communities from Barre Woods Harvard Forest LTER site, Petersham, Massachusetts, United States - Inc-BW-C-7-O ...
TGCCGCCGCACGCTGGCCGCTCACAAGGTGCCCGCCCAGTTGCGTTTCGTACCTGCGCTGGAGATGAGCGGCGCCGGCAAGCTGGTGCGTCCCAGTGCGTAACGTCATCGTCACCGGCGGCAGCCGTGGATTGGGACTGGCCATGAGCGGCACCCTTGCCGGCGAGGGTTATCGCGTCATCGCCGTCGCCCGTAAGCTGAGCGCAGAGCTTACGGCGGCGGCCGCCAAAGCAACACGGGAAGGTCGCGGCGCAATCGAATTTCGGGCCTGCGACCTGTCGGATCTGGAGGCGCTCGCGCCTCTGGTGCGCGCCGTGCGCGCCGATTTCGGAGCGCTGTACGGCTTGGTCAATAACGCAGGCTTGGGCACGAGCGGCATCCTGTCGAACATGCGCGATGCGGAAATTCAGCGGCTGATTCAATTGAACACCGTCTCGCCCATCGTGCTATCGAAGTACGTCGTCAGGTCCATGATGACGCAGCGCGAAGGTCGGATCGTGAATATCGCCTCCATCGTCGCTTCGACCGGCTATAGCGGCTTGTCCGTTTACAGCGCCACCAAAGCCTCGTTGATCGGCTTCACCCGCTCGCTGGCGCGCGAGGTCGGCCAACTCGGCATCACGGTGAATGCGCTGGCGCCCGGCTTCGTCGACACCGAAATGACGCATGAGCTGAGCGACTCGCAACGCCAGAAAATCGCCCGGCGCAGCGCCCTGCATCGCATGCCCGAACCGATTGATGTCGCCCACAGCGTCGTGTTTCTATTGGGCGAGGCAGGCCGAAACATCACGGGCACCGTCATCACCATCGATGCGGGCAATACGGCTTAGAACCGGTCAGCCCCGCAAACTCGCCCCTCAGACCAGAGTATCGATTTTGATGCTCAGGGCGCTTTCAGCCACGCTAAGACTCGACCCACTCACGCTGGCGCCGGGTAGATTTGGAACCGAGAGCGTGTACGTTCCGTTGGCCTGCGAAATGTTCGCCGAATAGCTCTTGCCGGCGACGCTGGTCGAATAGGTCGAACTGTCCAAAATCGAAGCAGCTGTGCTTACCGCGGAAGCCTCAGATTGAGGCGCTGCGGAGGTCTGCCCCGACCCGGCATTCGACGCTGTTGGGGTATTGGATGCCGGCGAGGACGTTGAGGTCGTCGATTCGCCGACGCTGGATGAGGCGCTCGCGATGGCCGGGGCGCGGGCGGGGCTGGGCGTGCTCGCGGTGGGCGTGCCGGCAGACGTGGGCTTGGCCGAATTTGTGGAGGCAGGACCCGACTTGCTTGCAACGATGGGTGCTACTGTCGAAATGCCGTTGATTTGCATGATCGAGTGCCTCTTATGTTCAAGAAGGAGCTTACAAACAAGGGTATCGGCAGGTTCGTCGAAACCTTTAGTGCGGCTCTTGTCCGGCGCGACCGTCACAGTTCTTGATATTGATGCGGTTCCAAAGCCAGTGGCTCTATTTCCGCAGGTTTGCCGAAGCAAACTCTCGCGCCGAAACTCACCAGCAAGATGCAGAGGCTGATGAGACCGAAGATCAGCGGCGATCGCTGTTCGGCAATGAAGGCCATCGCCAGCAGGATGCCCAGCATGCCGGCGATGGCCCCATAGGTGAGGTATGGATATGCCCACATCCGCACGCGCAGGCGGGTGGGATCCTGCCTCTCGAGGCGTGCCCGCAGGCGCAATTGTGAAATGGCGATCGATACGTAGACGAATATCGCTACCGTTCCGTAGGAATTGACGAGAAACGCAAACACTTTATCGGGCGAGACATAGGACATGATCACGGCGCCGTAGCCGAACAAGGTCCCCAGAAGAATCGCGCGCATCGGCACGCCATGGCGGTTGAGTTTGGCGAACCCTCGAGGAGCATCGCCGCGCAGGGTCAGCGCGAACAGCATGCGCGAGGAGGCATACAGCCCCGAATTCAGAGCCGACAGCACGGCCGTGAGCACCACGGCGTTCATGATCTGCGCTGCGGCGGGAACTCCCATGGCGATCAGCGCACTGACGTAAGGCGTGCTCATGGCGGCGGAATTCCAAGGCACGAGGCACACCACCAGAAGAATCGAGCCCACATAGAAGAGCAGCACCCGCATAACAACCGAGTTGGTTGCCGCGGCCACCGCTTTCGCAGGTTCGGCGGCCTCCGCCGCCGCGATGGTGACGATTTCGGCGCCGAAGTAGAAGCCGGTGGCCGCGACGGCACCGGTCAGCACCGGCAGTACGCCGTGGGGCGCAAATCCGCCATGCGCCGTGAGATTGGCCAGGTGCGGCGCGGCTCCGGGCCACAGGCCGAGTACGAACACGCCAGCCGCCAGCAGGAATACGGCAATAGCCGCGACCTTGATGGAGGCGAACCAAAACTCGAATTCGCCGTACGAGCGTACGGAAAAGACATTCGTGAGCGTGAGCAACAGCATCAGACTTAAGCTGATGAGCCAGGTCGGTTCATTGGGCAGCCAGAATCGCACCAAGCCGGCGGCTGCAACCGCCTCCAGGGCCACAACGATGACCCAGAAGTACCAATACATCCAGCCCGTCAGAAAGCCTGCGAGTTCGCCAAGCAGCGGCCGATCGCTCCAGGCGAGCCGGGCATACTCGTAAAACGATCCCACCGCCGGCAATGCCACCGCCATTTCGCCCAGCATGCGCATCACGAGCACGACCAGCAGTCCCGTGATGAGAAAGGATACGACCGCTGCAGGGCCTGTCGCGTGGATCACCACGCCGCTGCCCACGAACAGACCGGCGCCGATGACTCCGCCCAGAGCAATCATGCTCATGTGCCGCTGCTTCAGGCTGTGGCGCAGCCCGCTCGGGGCACGAGGGTTGGTGATCGCACGGGGGTCCTGCACCCCCCGAATATAGCCTGTCGCCGCGTTGAGCGACCAGACACCAGCACTACGCATCGTTGAGCGGCGCGGAGCCCTACCCAATCGTGGATTAACTGTGCGGTAGTCCATGGTTTAGGGGATTCGATGCTCCCTATAATCCCTTTGGAGCCCGACAGGGACGCTGCGACAAAGGGAGCTATCGGGATGAAGCGTACGTGGCGTGTCGACAAGGCGACGATAGTCGATTTCAACACCGGCTCGTTCGGCCGGCAATCCGTTTTGGTCAACGGCGAGGAGTTCTACCGGCGCCGTCCGTGGCGCGGCAAGGCTCTCTACGAATTCGTGGTGCCAGGCAGCGGCACCAAAGCGGCGCTCGAGGTTCGGCCGGCAGTGGTCAGCGGCCCGGCGCACGCGGAGTTGCGTGTCGGCGGCCGTGTCATGATCGAGCAGTCCGAAATCATTTCCTGCAAGGGCTGCGGCAAACTGCCGAACGGGTACGATGCATTTTGCGGCAATTGTGGGAAGGCGCTGCCGAAGCCTGAGTCGTACACGCAACGGCGCCAGTTGAAGAGCGCCAACTCGGCAATTCGCTACCTGGCGATTCTGTTTCTCATTGTCGGAATCGCGTTATTCTTCCTGACGAAGTCCAATTCCGAGCAGGTGCTCACGCGGGTAGCGAGTCTGCAGGACAGCGCCAACTACCCGACGCTATTGGCAGGCAAGCAATACACGGTGGGGCAAATCCGAAAAGAGCTGGCGTGGGCGCCGTGGAGCGCGCTCCTCGTGAACGCCATCTTGGCGGTCGTCATGACGACTCTCTAGTTTTGGGGCAAGCGCGCCCCACTGCCGGCCATCCTGGTCGCAACCGCAACCTACATCGTGGTCATCGTCGCGAGTGCGATTGCAGATCCTCGAACCCTGGCGCAGGGCCTGATCGTGAAAATCATCGTCATCGTGATGCTGGTGAACGGCACCAAAGCGGCGCTTGCCTTGCGCAACGACGATGGATGAACTCACCGCAGCCGAGGCGCTTGGCGGCTGCCCGTCTTGTCGCAGGCAATTGCAGCCCGCGTCGCGCTTCTGCACACACTGCGGCTATTCTGCCAGTAGCGTATCGCCCGCCACTCCTTCACGTCACGACGAGGAGCGCTTGCGGATCCAATGGGGGCAATTAAAACGCGTCGGCGGTTTGTTTCTCTGGCTGCTGTTCAGCCTCTTGATTCTTGGCATGATCGATCGCGGCTTGCGCAGCCCCCGGCCCGAAGTCTTCGTCGCGGCCATCAACGCGGTGGCCGTTGCCGCGTTTGCCGTTGCCGGCTATCGCGACCTGCTACCGCTGCTGAAATTACCGCGCTTCGATATCCGCAGCGCGCTGCAAATGTCCGGCGCCGTCATCGCATTCGTCGTGCTCGTCAGTGCGTACTTCAGTCTCTTGGCGGCGTCGGGAAGCCCGGTCGCCCGCTACAGCGATCGTTTTCTGGCCGCCGGCTGGCCCATTTGGAGCATCTATATCGTCATCAGCGTCGCCCCGGCGATCGTTGAGGAAGTCGCATTTCGCGGTGTCATCCAAGGTTCGTTGGAAAAAGTATTCAGTCGCCGCGATGCATGGCTGATTCAAGGTGCCTTGTTCGGCCTGCTGCACCTCTCGCCGCTGGTGTTCCCCAGTCACATGCTGATGGGGCTTTGCTTCGGATTCTTGCGAAACCGATCCAACAGCCTATATCCCGGAATGCTGGTCCACGGCGGTTGGAATGCCTGGGTGATCTACTCGGAAATCGCGGCGCATTAGCGCGTGGATTTGCTTCGTGCCACCACGGTGTCGAAGTCGACCAGCATGTCCGACATGCTCATGGCAGTAGCGAACTCGCGCACCCATTGCCGAGCGGAAGCAACGTCTGCCTCAGGGTGCGCAGCAAGCAAGCCTTCAATGTCCTGCAGGTCTTTGGGCCGCCGGGCAATGGCCTTCATGACGAGCAGATCCTCCACCCGCGGCAAGCGCACGCGCAGGCCGTCAATATCGTGAATCTCACTGTGGTCGATCGCCGTCTGCTCGAACGATAAACGGCCAAACGTAAGGTCGATGTTGATTCCGGATGCAACGTGCCTCATCAGAAGAACACGGCTTCGGCGCGCGAAATCGAGCGGATTCTCAATGCGGGGACGAATGCCATGACTCGCAGCAGTGGCTACGGCATTGGCCCAGTCCGCTTCAGGAAGAATCGCGAGTGCATCCACATCCTGGGTCAGCCGCGGCTGACCCAGGATCGAAGCGGCAACTCCACCGATAATCATGGAAGGCATCCTCGTGACATCCAGCCACTTCACCAAATCGGCTAGCGCAGTCCGCAGCGAAGCAGGGACTGGATCGCGATCAACCACCCAGCGCCTGCCAAAGACGAGCCCACCGAGCGCGAACGAGCTGCAAGCCGTTCTCGCGTTCCGGATCGACCGCAAAGAGGTTGCGCGACGCCATCAAAGCTGACAACTGATGCAACTTGGTGTCCATCGAAGTGCGGCGCAGCTCGGCGATTTCGATCTCTTTGACCAACTCCCAGCGCTTGAAATAAGCCTGGGCTTCGGCTGCGGTGATTGAGGCCATGAGTTCATGATACTACGAAGCGTCATGGACGACGCGACACTATGTGCCGGCTGCGTTCGGCGCTTTTGGCGCAAAAAAGGCCTGCAATTTCTGCGAGGGCTTAATGGTGGCGCGCTTTGCTTTCAATACGGTAAATGCTCCGGTCGCGGCATCGAGCACAGCATCGATGTCGAGGTCCGTCATGGCGCCGCTCAAGAACATGTTGTGCCACGGGTGGACATAGACGCCGCGTTTCAGCATCTCGCTGGACCAGAAGAAGCCGAATCGCAGATCCGGATCCTCATCGAATAGAAACAGGGGCATTTGCACAGGGCCCGTCTGGCGTAAACGGAACCCGCTCGCCGCAGCGCGCTCATCCAAGCCGCAGCGCAGCTTGCCTCCCAATCGCTCGATTCGTTCGAGATAATCGGTCTGCGCCACCAAGCGTAAAGTGACCAGCGCGGCGGCCATGGGCGAGGCGGCATACCAGAACGATCCGGTGACGAATATCGATGCGGCGGCATCGCGGGCTTTCTCCGATCCCAACAGGGCCGAGATCGGATGACCGTTGGCGATGCACTTGCCCCAGCTCGATAGATCCGGTTGCACGCCGACCGTCGACCAAGAGCAATCGCGGGCGATTCGCAAACCGCCGCGCACATCATCCACCACCAAGAGAGCGCCGCGCTGATCGCATAGCTCGCGCGCGCGCCGCGCGTACGCGGCCTCAGGCAGGGCTTGATCGACGAAGGCATCGTGCTTGAAGGGCGAGGCGAAGATAGCGGCGAGGTCGGAACCCGCTTTCGCGACGGCTGCTTCGAGGCTTTCGACATCGTTATAGGCGCAGAAGATCTGGTTGGCGCGATCCTCCGGTGTGGTACCGGACGGCCGCGGCGTACACCAGGGCGCCGCACCGTGATAAGCGCCCTTGGCCAGCACCACAGTCTTGCGGCGGGTGTGCGCCCGGGCCGTCACCAGCGCCATGGTTGTCGCATCCGTGCCGTTCTTGCAGAACATGGCCCACTGCGCATGCTTGACCATGGCCGTCATGCGCTCCGCGAGCGTGACCATCAGCTCCGTGGGTCCCGTCAGCGGATCGCCTCGGCGCATTTGATGGACGGCGGCCGCGTCTATTTCCTCGTGCGCATAACCCAGTAGCTGCGGACCGTAGGCGCACATCAAGTCCAGATACCGGCGGCCATTGACATCCCACAGATACGCGCCCTCTCCGCGTGAGAAGAACTGGGGGTAGTCATCGGGCAACAAGGCCACCGATTGATGTCCGTACATTCCGCCCGGAATTACCGCTTCGGCCCGAAGGCGCAGTTCTTGGTCTTTGTTGATCGATGCCGTCATGGTCCACCCCGAGCGATTGAATAATGATAGCCGTTGGAAAAGCGGCGCACAGCGTATACCTTGGGGGCAACAGGAGGCGAGTACGTGCATACAATGCATTCGGCAACGAACCGACGCAATTGAAAACGGCGCAAAGCGTTTCTTGGATCGGTCCGCGCCCGACGGCCTGGCAGATCAGCGCGATTCTGTTCGTCGGTACGATCGGGATTCTGATTCCCGGGGTACAGCCCGTCGTTCTGGGCGCGCTGCTGACCGAAGATCACATTAACTTGTCCCAATTGGGACATGCGGCGTCTGTCGAACTGCTCGTCATGGGCGGAACGGCGGCGTTGGCGGCCGCGCTTCTGGCGCCGCGGCGGTTACGCGCGGTTTGCATCGCCGCCGGCCTCGCTCTTGCGCTGGGAAATTATTTTACGCCGCTTGCGCGGGGTGAAACGGTAACGGCCGTGCGCGCCATCACCGGAGCCGCGGGCGGTCTTCTCATCTGGATCACCGCAAGCATGATCGCGCGTTCGGCCGCTCCGGATCGCTGGGCGGGCATTTACCTGACCGTGCAAACTCTGGCGCAGTTCATCTTTGCGGCCATCATGACCTCGTGGATAAATCCCAACCATGCCGTGCAGGGCGACTTTGGTCTGTTGGCCGTCGCGGGCTTGGTTTGCGCGGTTGCCGCCTTCGCTTTGCCCTCATCGTTTGTTGCTCTGCCCCAACGAGCCGGCGAGGTGGAGGGATCTTTCGCGATACCGCCTCCGCGGGGCTTTCTCGCCCTCGGAGCTCCTTTCCTCCTCATGATGTGCATTGTCGGTATCTGGGTGTACTACGATCCCATTGCTCAACAAGCCGGCCTGTCGTCTCATATTTCCGGTATGGCGGTGTACATTTCGCTGGCCTTTCAAGTGTTGGGAGGCACGCTCGCCACCTTGACGGCCGGCCGGCTGAAATGGTTTCCGGTGTTTGTTATTTGCGCCGCCGTGGATTTTGGAATGATCGCCCTGCTCGGTACCCATCCATCCGCAATTTTATTTTTGGTGGACGCCGCCGTGTTCGGATTCATTTGGCTCTTTATCCTGCCCTTTCTTGTGCCGATGACCATCGAAGCCGATCCCTCGAGACGTTCGGCGGTTTTAATCAGCGGCGTGGCCCTGCTCGGCGCGAGTTTAGGCCCCACACTCGCAGGAATGATCATCAGTCCAGGCGATACGCGAGGCGCATTGTGGTTCGGCGCCGGCTGTCTTTTTTTAAGCCTAGGGATCGCCACGGGATTGCGGTTTGTAAAGAAGTTGCCCTAGGCGCGCGGGCTAAATCGCGCCCGATCGTTTCAGCGCCGTATAGCGGTTCACCAACTCGATGCCCAACTGCTGCGGTTCGCAATCGATCATCATCACCCCGCCCATGGCCAATCGTCGCAGCATGTCGCGGCGGCGTTGTTCGTACTCCAGCGCGGCGGCCACCTCGAGGCCGCTCTGCTCCGTTGCCAGCGGCTGATCCGCGATCTGGCCGACGATTTTCTCGCGCAGATTGGCAAGCACCACCAGGTGTCGCGAGCGAAGCAAGCCCAGCGCCACCGACAACTCGGTCGAGTCCTCATCGCGGCAATTCGTGATGAGCACCAGCAAACCCCGCTTGCGGTGGCGCCGGATCGAATCCGCGGCAGCGCGCGTGTAGTCGGAAAAGGTCGGAGTCGGCTCCACATCGCCGAGCTCGGCCATCAATGCATTCAGCGACCGCCGACCCTTGCGCGGCGCGAAGCGCCTTTCCATGTCACCCGGCGTGCCGAAGGTCATGGCTCCGACGGCATCGCCCTTGCTGAGCGCGACGAATGCCAGCAGCATCAGAGCATTCAGTGCTTGGTCGAAGTGCGTGCTGCCCACGCCATGCTGGGTATCGTCGGCACGCATTCGCCGGCCGCAGTCCAATAGGAACATGACCGACTGATCCCGATCGTCCTGAAATTTACGCACGATCGGCCGCTGATGCTTGAGCGTGGCTTTCCAATCAATGTGGCGGATGGCGTCGCCCGCTTGATAGTCCACCAATTGATCGAAGTCGGTCGCGGATCCACGTCGGCGAATCGACTTGATGCCGATCTCCGCCAGACGATGCTTGCCGGTCAACCAGTCAAAAGCCGCATGCAGTTCGAAATTGGGGAACACCCGCCGTGAATCGCTGCCGCCCACCTGCAAATTCAAATCCAGGAGCCCGAAATTCGAGCGCAGGCGAATCTGCGCCGGATCGAAACGCTTCAGACCGCGCAGCGTGGGTGTAATCTTGAATTGCAGCGTTTGCCGTTGTCCCCCCTCGAGCGCGAAGGTAAGCGGCATGCTCGGCGTGTCCATGCTCGCATCGGCCATGTCGAACAACCGGCCGCTGTGGCGCCGCGCACCGCCATTCTCGAGGCTCAATCCCACAGTCACGGGGGCGCCGACAGCGAACGCGCGCGGCAGGTGGCGCTTCAATGTCAGCGGCGCGCGCTTCCACGCCGACAGGCTGAGGTAGCCATCGATCACCAGCAAGAACACCAGGACCGCCCCGCTCGCCGCGGCCGCCTGCAGAATGGTCGAGTGCGGCGTATCGACGCCGCTCAACGTAGCCAACACTGCACCGACCCCGATCAGAACCAGAACGAGCGTGCGGGAGGGAATAAAAATCACCGGAGGTCCCTCAGACTCGCGGCGCCGCGGTCGCCTCGAGGATCGCACTGATCAGATCATCGGCGCTATGGCCATCGAGTTGCGCATCGGCAGACAGCGCGACGCGATGGCGCAGCGCCGCTGTGGCCACTCCCTTGACGTCGTCGGGTACGACAAACGCCCGTGCCGCCATCAGCGCCGCCGCCTTGGCCGCCCTAACCAGCGCGATCGGTCCGCGCGAGCCGCTGCCCACGGCGATACCGGGCCAGTCTCGCGTGGCGCGCACGATGCGCACGGCGTAGTCGAGCACCGCCTTATCGACTCGTTGGCGCGCCACCAACTGCTGAAGCGCCAGGATCATCCGCTCATTCAGCACGGCGGTGACGCCGGCCAGCGGCAACTGATCACCGGTCTGATCCGTCGTGGTGCGCGCGACGATGTCGATCTCCTGTTCGAGCGACGGATAGGACATGTCGATCTTCAGCAGGAAGCGATCCAGCTGGGCTTCCGGCAGCGGATAGGTGCCCTCGGTCTCGAGCGGATTTTGCGTCGCCAACACGATGAAGGGCCGGGGCAACGCCAGTGTTTGGCCCTCCAGCGTCACTTGATACTCTTGCATGACTTCGAGCAAGGCGCTTTGGGTCTTCGCCGGCGCGCGATTGATCTCATCGGCGAGCAACACATTGGTGAATACCGGACCGCGCACGATGCGCAATTCGCGCGTCGTGTTATCGAGCACCGCATGTCCGGTGATGTCCGATGGCATGAGGTCAGGGGTGAACTGGACCCGGGATACCTGAAGCGACATGGCCTGCGCCAATGCCCGCACCAGCAGCGTCTTGCCGAGCCCGGGGACCCCTTCGATCAGCACGTGTCCCGACACGATCAACGCAATGATGACTTGATCGACCACCTCATTCTGGCCAACGAGCGCGTTGCCAATCTGGGTTCTTAACTTGGACAGCAGTTCGCCGGCGCGAACGATGGAATTGGATTCGGCAGTCATGTGCGTCCTTGTTTATTTTGAATTCGAGCGTTCAAGAGTCGCCGAGCCTGTTCGAGCAGCACGATCGCCGTCCGTTGCACCTGCGGCGCAGCCACTGCATCCTCGGTCATCGCTGAGTTGAGTGCCTTTGAGTCAATACCGGCCCATGCAGCGATGGCGTTCACGCGTTTGCGTATATCCAGGCTGCCGTACGCAGCAATCCGCTTCTTCGCGGTTTCATCCAACGCCCGGCGCACGGCTGCGCGCAGTGCCGTCAATTTTCGGGTGCGCCACGCGAATGCGGCGTTGGCACGGATCTGCTCCGCCAGCGAACGCCGTACCATTGCAGGCGGCGGTAACGAGGGGCCGAACCGCGGCAATTGGCGCAGGATGATGCAAAGAATGGCAACGCCGAAAAACACCACCGCGGGCGCGGCAAGGCGCCAGACCAGCGCGATCAAGGTCTCCGCCCGCGCCACATTGACGATGTACAAGGCATCACCCCGAACCAGCTGCGACGCGGTTACAAAAATCTCCGCATGCTCGTGTCTGATGAGATTCTTGTTGCTAATGAGCGAGTAGCGGGGAATGACCGTGACGCTGCCGCGTCCAATGTTTACCCGCAGTACCTGCATGCCGTATCTGTTGGCGAGGGACCAGGCCGGTGTGCGCTTGCTGACCAAACCGAATTCACCCGGCGGCAGGCATATGGTCAGCGGTTTATCGGTGACCTTTCCGTCGGTTGCGACGTCCAGCGACGCGCAGTCATCCTCGGGGTCCCGCCGCGGGGGATTCGGCTTGGTCTTTTCAGGGGGGTCGAAACGAGCGCCGAGAGTGATGCCGCTCCACACCTGAAACTTTGGATCGGCACGCACCACATCGTCGGTGATGATGAGGCGGCCGCCGGATTCAACCCAGGGCGCCAACTCATCGACGTGGGTGTGTGTCATGTCGCCCTGAAAGCCGTCGATCAGCAGCGCTCCTTTGTTCGGCGGCACCGCATTCAGGGAGACGATAAAGCTCGACCGGATCCCAAGTGCCGTGGCGAGATGCTGCACACTGTAGTAAGCATTGGTCGCGGCTTCGCCTTGCGGCGGCACGGGAACGAGGGTGTCGTCCCAGTAGGTATTGCGCGCTACCCAGATACCCAGGATCGCCACCAGGACGACGATGGCCAGATAAGTGATGCGATCACGCGTCATAGACCCTGCGCGCCGTCGAAGGTTGGCGCAAACTCCCGGCACAGCACCGCCACCGATTCGGGGGCTGCCGCTTCCGCGGCGTACACGACGCGCTGCCATAGCGCTACCAGCGCAGCAAAATATTGCACTCGCGGTTGATCCAAGCGTTGTCCCACCGCGCGCAATGCTTCACCCTCGGTGAAAGATTCGCCCACCGCGACGGCGAAACGATGCACCACCCGCGACAGCGAGCCGCGATACAGAAGCGACAAGGCCTCCCGAGTGCGGCCGGCTTCCAGCAGGCTCAATGCCGCGGCGCCCACGTCGGCAGGCAGGGAGTTGGGATTGATGTCCAAATCCTGTACGCGTGAAACGCCCTGCCCCGCCGCCACGCGCGGAGCGGATTGGCCGGACTTGAGGAGGCGATACACCCACACGGCAGCGACCGCAAAGCCGATCGCCCCCGCAACCCACATCACCAAACTCCCCGACGAGGCGAGAAATTGAAACAGACTGACAATCCAAGGAGGTGCGTCTTTGGGCGGCTCTTCGGGCTTTTGGCTGCCGGCCCAATGCAAGGATCGTACGGTCTTGTCGGGGCTCAAATTAGGATCGTGCCGCAGCGTTTCCACCGCCGCCTGCACGGCCGCTGGCGTCAGGACGCCGGCATCCGGATCGACTCCCTGGGCACGAGCCGAGGTGAAACACAAGGTCGCGAGCAAACACGCCTTAGCCAGAGAATGCACGGCGAAACTCCTGCTCGATGTCCCAGGCTTCCAGTTCGACCCGTCGATTCAGATACATGCCGAATCCGGCCGCCACGTAAAATGGCTCGACGAAGGCGACGGCTGCGGCATAGCTCAGCGTCAACGCGATGGTTTGCGGTTTCGCCATTCCGGTCACGAGCGACATCCAGGACAGGTCGGCATGCTTGGGCGCGAGCCATAGCTCGAGGGACACAATGCTGAGCATCAGTGCTAATTCCGCCGCGGCAAATGCCTGAGTCATGGCGCGCGCAACACCGCGATGGCGGGTGGCCAATTGGCGTACGCGGGTTGCACGCGCCGCGCCGGTCAGGCCCTCGAGCTGCCTGACCGGCTGCGTGAAGGAACGCGACGCACTCAATCGGCGCAGCGTTACCGTTCCCAGCCACTGCCCCCACCACACGTCGCGTTGCGCGTCCCAGACATCCGGCGGCGCGGTGACCACGCCGAACAGCGCCCGCGACAGCACGAACAGCAGCGTGCGATCCAGCCAGGGCTTGGACCACCAAATGAGCACCACCGGCAGCCACGCCGCAATGTCATAGGTGGCGAAACACAGCGCGAAAAGCGGCAGTGCAACCATGAGGTAACAGGAATAGGCGGAACGAAAATTCGATTGCAGCAATCGTATGCCAAGATCGCAACCTTCCCAGATTGCCCGCGGCCGCAGAGTCAGGGTCATCGAATCAACTTGCACGGGGCCGCCGTATGAAGAAAAGCATCACGAGGATCCAGCACGCCGCGGCACAGGCGTACTTCGCCGTGGGCATCACCCACCTGGATGAGGACCAGAATGCCTCAAAAGCCGCGGCAATGACCAGCATCACGGCGGATCCGAACACGATGGAACTGGTGTCGCGCGCAGCGATTTGCATCGACTCCAGCCGGCCCATGCGACCGGGAAACAGGGTACTGCGGCCCACGCGCAGTCCGGCGGCGCCGCACAGCGCGATGGCCGTGAGTTCGAACGCCGAATGCGTGACGACGAAGGAAAAAAAGGTGGTGCCGAAGCCGCGTGCCGTCACATAGCCCGCGATGGCGCCCATGTAAACGCCGTTCCAGAACAGAAAGAACACACTGCCCAACCCAAACAGCACGCCGGTGACGTAGCACTGAAACGCGATACCGATGTTGTTCATGATATAAAAGCCGAACATGGACCAGTCATCGCCCGAATCGCGGACGTGGCCGATGGACTTCGCAGCCGGTCCGTACATCTGCTCGAATTGCGCCGCAACGCGGCTGTCGACCACGGACAAGATCAGATCCGGGCGAAAGTAGGTCGCCAGACCGATCGCGATGGCCGGCAGCATCAAGAGAGCCGCTGCGGCCAAAACATATTTCCAGTTGGCGCGCACGGTCTGGGGAAACGTAGCGCGAGAACACGCAGGACGCGTGCCAGGCCGAATTCACTTCGGCGATAGACGATTTGGTGGGCGCGTGCGGTGACGACCGACAAGCGTTCGATCACGTTCGCCGGGAAACCGCGCGCCTGCGCGAGCACCAGGTGTTCGCAGCACATGCGGTACAATTCCAAGAAGCGCCCTGGATCGAGTTGCTTCTCCTCACGCGTGAGAAGTTTCTCCAATTCGCTCCATTTCGGGGCCTGCGCGGTTTCGAATTCAAGCGCTGTCATTCGGCGACCGTTCGGCGCCGCTGCCCATGCAGCCAGCGCGCAATGCCGACGAGGCGTGCGGTCATCGACGAGTTGGAGGAGCGCAGCGGCGCAGCGCTGCCCGCCAATGCCGCGATCTCCTCCGCCCGCTCCTCTGTCAAACGATCAACACGCCAAGCAAATGCCGCGATGGCGGCCTGCTGTCGGGGGCTCAAGACCACCGGCGGCGGTATGGGATCGCCCCTGCCGAATGCGCCTGCGGCCACCGCCTCGTGCCGATAGACCACCACGGTGTCGCCTGCCAAATCGCCCAGGCGCCGTGCGTCACGTCTCAGCAGCATTGTGACTATTGCGAAAGCGTACATGAGCGGCAGCATATCGACGGCCCGCATCAGATTTCGGGTCAGACAGCCGGCCGGCGTGAGCGGCAGTCCGTTGGCCATCATGACCTGCAGGCCCAGCATGTACTTGCCGGGCGTGGCGGCGAGCGGCGTCAATTCAAAGATAACCGGATACAGCCAATTGATGACGAAGAGAATGATGAACATCGCGCCCTTGGCGAAGTGTCCGCCCACGCTGAGTCCTGTCAAAAGGCTCGACAGGGCGAAAAATCGGATGAAGACGTCGATCAGGAAAGCCGTGCAACGTACCGCGAATCCGGCGGGGCGAATCACAATAGCGATCCCTTCGGGCGTTTCCGCCGTCAGGATCGTGTCGATGGAGGCGCTCAAGCCCTGACGACGATGGTGTCAGCTATGTAGTCGTGAACGCAGCGTTTAGCGGGTCCGAAGATGAACAGGGCGTCGATCAGGCCGTAAAACACCCCGATGAGCGGTATGTAGGAAATACAGATATTGAGCACGTTGCGCAGCCAAAATATGCGCGCGAAGCTCACGCGTGAACCGTCGGTTCGCACGTCCTTGATGCCCAGCCATTTCTTGCCGATGCTCTGCCCGTTTCGGTAGGCGAGTATGCCGTCGATGATCAGCACGATCACCATCCAGAGCAGGCCGACGTAGAACCAACCACCGGTGCTCGCAATCACCCCCCAGACGGCGAAGGCGTTAGGTCGCATACCAGGACCGGCGCGCGCGATCAGTGGCACGGCCTGCACGTATGCCGGAATCATCGGGACTAAAACGATCAGGCTGTCGATAATGGCGGCGCCAAGGCGCGATCCGCGACTTGCTTTGATGTCATCACCCTGGACGACGTCCGCAACTTCGCTCTTGGGAGGGGCGTAATTATTCGCAGGCGTAACCATTGGTGCTCCTTGCAACGCGGTATAAGCAATTGTGCCTCACGGCGGCCCGGAATGAAAACGGAACGCGGAATCCGTGACGCGTTCGTGGTGCCGGTGGATGCTCCTTCAGGGCGTCGGCATCCGTGACCCCGCCGGCGCTCGCGCGCGCTACGGTCCCCACGGGGCAATAGCCGATTTCGCCTCGTGCGCGGGATTACTTCACTTTCTCGATTTTCCCGCCGAACACGGCGGCGTCCGCGGATCTGCCCATCGCCGCGTACATGTCGCGCAGCGTCGTATAGGCCAATTGAGTCTGGTAGAAATTCGCGCCTCGCGACGCCTCCAGAATCGCACTCGCCTGCAGCAGCATGGGCTCCGCCTCGGCGAACCGTTTCAAGTGAGCGAGGCACAGGCCGATGACCCCGTGGATGGTCGCGGTCTGCCAGTCGATTTCCGGCAGAATCCTGGCGCGAATGTCGGCGACGCGCTTTGCCGCCGCGAGACCTGCGGGCGCATCGTCGGTGTTGCAGGCGGCCATGGCATAGCCGATCCAGACGCCCCGCGCATAGCGATGGTTTTCGCCGACCGCGCGGTCCAACGACTCTGCCGCGTGATGCTCGATTGTTGCCGCCTCCGCAAAGCGGCCTAGGTCGAACAGGTCCTCCGCCACATGCGCTTGCATTAGGAGTGTGTCCGGATGATCGGGTCCGAGGACCCGAGCGGTCGCATCGGCGACCTCCCGCTGCAGCGGCAACGCCTCCGCCGGCCGATGCAAGTTCGCCAGTGTCATGGCGTAATTCGATTCCGTGATCAGCACAGTCGGATTGTCCGCCGGCAAATACTTGCGTTCCAAGTCGAGCGCAGCACGGGCGAAAGTCGCCGACTCCGCGTAACGTCCCTCATTGCCGAGAACCACGGCGAGTTGCTGCTGCGGAAAGCCCGTGCGCTGCTGATCGAGCACGATGGCCTCGGCCAAAGCGGTCTCCGCCGCCGGATTGCGGTTCGTGTTGGCGTATACGCCGGCCAGGCTGCTCAGCGTCTGCACCAAAGCGGGCTTCTCGCCGGACTGCCGTCGCAAGTCGGCGATGGCCGCCTTCAGCGTAGTCTCCGCCTCATCGTAGCGGTTCGCCCTGGATAACAGATCGCCGCGATCCGCCATCGCCAGAGCGAGATCCCTCGCGCTCGCTCCCTCGCGCCGCAATAGGGCAAGCTGGCGATCGCTGGTT
>Ga0210387_10001756_pt1 | contig 16405 bp, 13 predicted proteins | sample IncBWC7OmetaG_FD_160108 | JGI IMG/M metagenome (GOLD analysis project Ga0210387, IMG submission 160108) | Forest soil microbial communities from Barre Woods Harvard Forest LTER site, Petersham, Massachusetts, United States - Inc-BW-C-7-O ...
CACGGACATGTCCAGTTTTCCGGTATTCGATCTTTCGCGATTCGCAAACGCATCGCCCGCCGAAAAACAATCACTCGGCCGCACCGTCGACGAAATCTGCCGCCAAACGGGATTTCTGGCCATCACCGGCCATGGCATCCCGGAAGAAGTAATCACGCGCGCCTGGGCCGCCGCCCGCTCTTTTTTCGATCTTCCCGTCGAAAAGAAGCTCGAAGTGAAAATGCGCTATGCAGGATACCCGTATGGCTACTCGCCGCTTCAATCCGAAGCGCTCGCAAAATCAAAAGGCGAAGAAACGCCGCCCGACATAAAAGAAAGTTTCAATATCGGCCCGCTCACAGTCCCGCCTCACACAGGTAACGAGCCGTTCGCGGATTTTCGTTACGCGACGAACATCTGGCCTGCGGAACCAGTCGGTTTTGAAAAGGCGTGGTCTGATTATTACCGCGCTCTCGGCGCTCTGGCAGGCAGAATTATGCAAGTGTTTGCGGTCGCGCTGAATCTTCCCGGGAATTTTTTCGACGCGGCAGTTGACGATCCCATCAGCGCGGTGCGCGCCCTGAATTACCCGCACCAGAATCTCGCACCTCAGCCCGGCCAGTTGCGCGCAGGCGCCCATTCCGATTACGGCAGCCTCACCATCCTGCGCGCGGACGCAGCCGCGGGCGGCCTCGAAATCTTCAATCCGCAAAAACAGTGGCAACCGGTCCCAGCAGTTCCGAATGGCTTCGTCGTCAACATCGGCGACCTGATGGCTCGCTGGACCAACGACCGCTGGGTCTCAACGCTTCATCGCGTCGTAAATCCTCCGCCCGATGCCAATGGTTCCACGCGCCGCCAGTCCGTAGCCTTCTTCCATCAGCCAAACTGGGACGCGGAAATCACCTGTATTCCAACGTGTCTCGCTGCGGGCGAAAAAGCCAAATACCCGCCAGTCCGTTCCGGCGAATACCTCATGCAAAAGTTCCACAGCACTGTCAAAATTGGCGCCGCCGCCCCGAGTGCTGGAAATTAATTACCGCAACCGTGGTTTTCTAGTGGGGCACGACTTGGCATGTTGTCATTCTGAGAGCATCCGATCAGGATGCTCGAAGAATCTCAACGTTCGCAGCAAGTACGGCGTCACGTGATGGCGAGCCTAGTTCGCGTTCGCTCCAGCGAAGTTCGCTACTTCGCCCCAACCGCGCCGTACGCCACCGCGATCTCCGCTGCCACCTTCGCATTATTCAACAGCAGCGCGACGTTCGTTTTCAGCGTTCGCCCACCGCTTCCCTTTGACAGCGATTCAAGCAGATAGGGCGTAACGCGCTTGCCCTGAACCTTTTCCTTCCCCGCGGACACAAGCGCCTTCTCGATTAGCTCCTCAACGAACTGCCGCGGAAGCGCTGCATCCACTGGCGCCGGATTCCCGATAACAATTCCCGCCGAAAAACCGAGCCCCCACTGCGTAGTCATCAATTTCGCGGCTTCCTGCGGAGTGTTCACGCGGCAACTTACCGTGAGACCGCTGTCGCGCACGTAAAATGCGGGAAATTCGCTCGTCCCGTAGCCGACCACCGGCACACCCAAGGTTTCAAGCATCTCGAGCGTTCGCGGCAAATCGAGAATCGCTTTCGCTCCCGCACAAACCACCGCCACCGGTGTGCGCGCCAATTCCGTGAGGTCGGCGGAAATATCTAATGATTCTTCAACGCCGCGATGAACTCCCCCAATCCCGCCAGTTGCGAACACGCGAATGCCCGCGCGCGCTGCAATAAACGCGGTCGTTGCAACCGTCGTAGCTCCGGCGCGGCCGGAAGCAACCACGGACGCGAGATCGGCGCGGCTCACCTTCACCACGTCCTTCGATTCCGCGAGAAACGCCAGCTCACCCGCCGAAGTTCCCACCACAAGTTTCCCGTTGAACACAGCAATCGTCGCCGGCACGGCCCCGCCATGCCGGATCGCAGCTTCCATCCCGCGCGCCGTCTCAATATTGTGCGGATGCGGAAGGCCGTGCGAAATCACAGTCGACTCAAGCGCCACCACGGGTTTTCCATCGGCAAGCGCCGCAGCCACTTCCTCATGAATAAAAATCGCCTTGTCCAAACCATCCTCCGATCCACATCGGTGATATCACAAGTTGCACCAACTGCGAAGCATCGCCACGAGCGAGAATTGAACTGCGCGGGTAGCCACGACGAGCGCATTATCTCGTCGCGGGCCTGGATCGTGCACTCTCCGCCGCTAATCTCTTACACGAACAACGTGTTGCGGAACGCTCCGCGCTTTGCTACCGTCACCGCAGAGTTATGAATAGAAACGAAAATTCGCGTGGAGGGAGAGGCCGCAGATTCGCGTTGGCCCCAGCCGCTCCCAGCTGTCCTCGCGGAGTTGTTCGATCTCGCATCTCGCTCGCGGATTTATACATGCCGCCCTGCAAACTCCCAGCGGAAGCGCGCGGCGCCCAATACGCGAAGGTCGCCGCTGAAAACAAACCACTTCCCCCCCAATTTCTAATCGCAAATACGCGATTAGACCTCCCTGTAACTCGAACAAAACAAACAGTCGGTACCGTTCCTAATCGCAAACGGTTGGCGTTTTGTGATCCAAATTCGCCTTCGCAGCGCGCCCAGTCTGCCGATGATGCCCAATTCATCGAGCTCACCTCGGGACTAGTCACTGGCCACTCGCGTCTAGCCACTTCATTTCTAATCTACGGTGCCGCGATTAGTACGCTTCGTAAACCATTGAAATCATGAGACCGCGACCACTTCTAATCAACGGTAAAGGGGGGGTCGAGGCACAGTCTTTTGACCGCTTGTCCCCGATTCAGATGCTCCCGCCGGAGCGAGCCTGACGATGCCTGGCAAACCACACAACAAGCCGGCAATCGTCGTCATCGGCGACATCAATGTGGACATGCTCGGCCGTGTGAAATCCTGGCCCAAGCCCGGGCAGGATTGCCTCGCGCCGAAACTTGAGATGCATTGCGGCGGCGTGGGCGCGAATTCCGCACTGGCGCTGGCTGGCTGGGGAGTAGACGTCCGCCTCGCGGGTTGTGTGGGCGATGATCCTTTTGGCGATTACGTTCTCGAAGGCCTCAAAAAAGGCGGCGTGAATACCCAGTGGGTGCAGCGAACGACGCGAGCAACGACGGGCTTTTTCTACATCAACGTGACGCCCGACGGCGAGCGCACATTTTTTGGAAGTCGCGCTGCAAATGGCTGCGTGCGAAAACTTCGCGATGTGCAGTCGCTATGCAAGGGCGCTGCGGCCGCGCATCTGGTTGGCTACAATTTTCTCAATCCAGGTACGGCTCTTGTCGCAAAACAGATCGCCCGAACGATTCAAGCGCGCGGCGGCTGGGTGTCGCTCGATGTAGGCATGGCGCCCAGCCAGCAAATACCGCGGAAAATTTTGCAAATCGTTCCCAGCGTGGATATTCTCCTCATCAGCGCGGATGAAGCCGCCTTGCTGACTGGTGAGCGCGATCCGTACCGATCATTTACAAGACTGCAACGGTCTGGGGCGCGCGAGGTAGTTTTGAAATTGGGCAAGCGTGGCTGCCTGATCTCAGATAACGGCGGGAGTCTTCTCGTGCCGTCTTTCGACGTAAAAATGATCGATTCAACCGGAGCAGGCGACGCGTTCGTTGCGGGCTTTTTGCAGGCACGCCTACGTGGGTGGTCAACGGCAGAAGCTGCCTTAGCGGCTACGGCAGGCGGAGCCGCTGCGGTTTCATTTATGGGCGCCGGAGAAAAACTTCCCGGCACGCGCGAAGTGGCGGCGCTATTGCGCTCGCATAAACTCCGCGGAAAATGGGAGGCGGTGCGGCAACAAGTACTCGCGCGCCTTCGAATTCAAAGCATGGGGACAAAGAGGTCGACATGACGCAATTACCGGATCGCAGCCAATTGCCCGAATGGAAGAAAGAAATGGACCGTCCGCGAATGAAATCGCTGGCCGATCTCTTTCCAGTCCCGAAGCCCGTGATCGGAATGGTGCATCTGTGGCCGCTGCCGGGAGCGCCGGGCTACACCGGCTACGGCATGCAGAAAATTATCGACAACGCGCTTCGCGATGCGGAAGCCTTGGTTCAAGGCGGCGTTGACGGGCTGGCAGTTGAAAATATGTGGGACCTTCCCTACTACGTTGGAAACGACGTAAAGCCTGAAGCGATGACGGCGCACGCCGTGGCCGCTGCCGAAGTCGTGAAAAACTTTCCGATCCCTGTCGGCATCAACGTGATTCACAACGGCGGAATCGTCTGCCTTTCGATTGCGCTTGCAGCAGGAGCGCGGTGGATTCGTGTCTGCATTCTAACGGGCGCTCGCGTGTGGGACACCGGCGAATTCGATCACGGCTGTGCTGCGGAGCTCATGCGCAAGCGGAAAGAACTGCACGCTGAGGGCGTTCACATCTTTGCAGACGTTGACAAGAAGCACTCTGTGCCATTTCCCGGAATCGACCTGCGCACGCACATCGAGTGGACTGAATTTTATGGCGCGGATGCGCTGATTGTTTCAGGACGTTTCACGGGAAGCGCTCCGGACGTCGAGAAAGTTCGCGAAGCAAAGAAATTCGCAACGCGTCCCATCTTGATTGGCAGCGGCACGAGCGCAGAAAACGTTGCAGCATTCCTCGAGCACGCCGACGGAATTATCGTTGGATCGAGCTTGAAAAAAGATGGCGTGATGCAAAATCCAGTGGACGTTAATCGCGTTCGAGCACTGATGAAAAATGTGCAGCCAGTCCGCGAAGCGGCGGCAGCTCGCGCAACATCATCGCATTCGTAAGGATTGCGCCGCTACGCGAAAGATTCTAACCTCCCGCCATCGCTCCCACGATCAGAAATGGTTCCGTACCAGCGACCACGGCGGCAGGCAGTGGCGTGTTTGCCGGTTCGTGCGAGTAATCCTCCGCACAAGCAAAAAAACGTACAAAGGGCCGCCGCTCTTGCGTGACCTGATCCCGAATCGTCCCGCGCAACATAGGATATTGCGCCTCGAGCGCGTCGAGAACTGAAAGCAGCGTCGGTTCACCCACAACATCAACACTCACTTCGCCGCCGACGCGTGCGAGCGTCCGCAGGTGTGCCGGAATCACGACGCGAATCATGCGAGCGTCTGAACCTCCACTGAAAGTACAGCGGGCAAATCTCGCACGATTGGATTCCAACTTTCGCCGGCGTCAGGCGATGCGTAGACTTGCCCGCCGGTAGTTCCAAAATAGATGCCGCAGGAATCGAGAGAATCGACGGCCATCGCATCGCGCAACACGTTTACGTAACAATCGCGTTGCGGCAGACCTTTCGTGAGCGGTTCCCATTCGTTTCCGCCCGTGCGGCTGCGGTAGACACGCAACTTTCCGTCGGGCGGAAAGTGCTCGGAATCGCTCTTGATCGGCACAACGTAGATCGTTTCCGGCTCATGCGCGTGCACATCGATCGTAAATCCGAAGTCGGTGGGCAAATTCCCGCTCACCTCTCGCCACGAGTCACCGGCATTGTCGGTTCTCATCACGTCCCAGTGTTTCTGCATGAACAGCGCATCCGGGCGCGACGGATGCATCGCAACGTGATGGACGCAATGGCCCACTTCCGCGGTGGGGTCCGGAATGTTGTCGGACCGCAACCCTTGGTTGATCGGCCGCCACGTTTTTCCACCGTCATCCGTGCGGAACGCACCTGCCGCCGAAATCGCGATGAACATGCGGTTCGGATTTTTGGGATCGAGAATAATTGTGTGCAGGCACAAACCGCCCGCGCCCGGCTGCCAGCCTGATCCCGTTCCATGCTCGCGCAGACCGGGAAGTTCTTTCCAAGTTTGCGCGCCATCGGTCGAGCGGAAGAGGGCTGCATCTTCGACCCCGGCGTAGACGATGTCTGGATCTGTTAGCGACGGTTCGAGGTGCCAGACGCGGGCGAACTTCCACGGATGTGGCGTGCCGTCATACCATTGATGTGTGCCGGGAACGCCGTCGTACTCGAACTTGTTTCCAACGGGAGTCCAGGTCTTGCCTCCGTCGTCAGAGCGCTGGATCAACTGGCCAAACCAACCGGTCGATTGCGATACGTAGAGGCGATTCGGATCCGCGGGTGATCCTTTCAGATGATAAATTTCCCATCCGCCGAAATGCGGCCCATCGACGTTCCACCGCTCGCGCTTTCCATCGGAAGTAAGAACGAATGCGCCTTTGCGCGTTCCTACAAGCACTCGTACGCCACTCATGTATGACTCCTCTTCCTAGCCTACGACTATAAAGACGAGCAGTCTACGAGGACCGTGAGCACCCATGACGAGGATTTTTTCGATGTCCGCTGTGCGGCTCGAACCGGTGATGAGGCAGAGAAACGAGTTTTGCGAGACGGTGCCGCGTTGCTGTACGCGCGCTAGAGCTGACTCGAGATCGGGCACGAGCTGGTCAACTCCTGCAATGATGATGTGAACTGGGGCGACGACGGACGCGCCGCGGCCTCCGCACGCTGCTGACACAAGAACAGAACCTGTTTGTGCAACGAGCGCTTCGGCGAGTGTGATCGTTGCCTGAGAAGCTTCGCGCGGCGATCCTTCGCTTGACCACTGAATGTCGCGGCCGTCTTGCCATTCCGTTGCCAGGGGCCGCAAATCGGGTGCGTCTTGCACGAAGATGTCGCCCGGCGGGAGATCGGCAAGCACATTCTTGATTGAAGCGGCGGCCGCCTGCAGGCTGGGAGCTAAAAAACATTCCGTGATGTTGATGACGCATTCTTTCTGAAAGCGGTCGAGCGGGTCGGTGACGGGAGCGAAAATCGCAGCCGTGGCGCCGGATTCGTGACGCGGGGCGGGCTCGCGTAGCGCGGTTCGAATGCGCGCGAGGATTTTTTCGCGGCTGGCGTTTTCAGTTTGCGACATCGCCCTTTCCCCACAAAGCGCGGAATGATTTCTTTGGAGCCGGAGGCGCGGCGTGATTCTTCGACCAGGGGCCGAGCGGATCGAGCGGCGTGCCGTCGAGTCCGATGCGATGCGCAAGACGCATTGCCACCCGTGCGAATGCTCCCGCAAGCCGGAAACGAGTGGCGCTTAGCATTGTCCATTGCCACACCCTGAAGCCGACGCGTTCCGCCCAAGGCCGGTACGAAGTGTTTACGGCGTTGCGCCGATTTTCAAGCAGATGGTGGTGGAGATCGATTTTCACGGGGCACGCATCGGTGCAAGCGCCGCACAGCGATGAAGCGTAAGAGAGGTGCTGAAATTCGTTGAGCCCGCGCAAATGCGGTGTGAGCACGCTGCCGATCGGGCCGGGATATGTGGTGCCGTACGTGTGGCCGCCGACGGCACGAAACACAGGGCACGCGTTCAGGCACGCGCCACAGCGAATGCACTGCAGCACGTCGCGCTGCTCAACGTCTGCGAGCAATTCGCTGCGGCCATTGTCGAGGAGAATGACGTGAAATTCTTCGGGGCCATCCGCCTCGTTCGGCTTGCGAGGGCCGCCGATTAGCGTGTTGTAGCAGGTGATGGGTTGGCCAGTCCCGGCGGTAGCAAGCACGGGCCAAAGGGCCGCGAGATCCTGCAGGCGCGGAACCAGTTTTTCGATTCCAACGAGGGCGACGTGAATCCGCGGAAGGCTCGTGCACAGGCGCGCATTGCCTTCATTCGTGGTAACGGCGATCATGCCCACGTCGGCGACCAGGAAATTCGCGCCGGTGATTCCCATTTCAGCCGAGAAAAAATCGCGGCGAAGGGCACGGCGGGCAATGGCGACCAGCTCGGCTGGATCGTCGGTGTCCCCAGCACCCAATTTTTCCTTAAAGAGATCGGCAATGTCCTTGCGGGTGAGGTGCATGGCTGGCGTAACGATGTGGTAGGGAGGCTCGTTACGGAGCTGGACGATGTATTCCCCGAGGTCGGTTTCGATAACATCGATGCCAAGTTTTTCGAGGGCCGGTGTGAGATGGATCTCTTCAGCAGCCATCGATTTCGATTTAACAACCTTGTGGACACCGTGGCCGGTGGCAAGTTCGCTGATATAACGGCAAGCCTCTTCAGAATTCTCGGCCCAATGGACGTGGCCGCCTCGCTCTTTCACTTTCTGTTCAAACTCGAGCAGATAACGATCCAGATTGTTGAGCGCTTCCCATTTGATTTCGTGGCAGCGCTGCCGCGCCGCTTCCCAATCGGCGAAACGCGTCCGGCCGCGACCGGCTGCGGCGTCATAGTGATCCATGCCGCGGCGAATGATTTGGCGATGGGAGAGGTCGGACGATTTCGTTACAGCGCTTCGGAGAAATTCCTGAGCGGCGGAGTTCATCAAGCAGACCCTATCACCGTTGAGCGGGAAATCGTGTGGAATTTCGCGGCAAATTTACCGCCGGAATGGAGTTCTCGACGACATCTCATTTCATTTTGCGTGCATCCACATCGCAGCCTTTTTCTACGATCGCTGGATCGGACATATCAAACTGCATGACGATGTCCGAACCGCGATCATCCCTGGCAGTGATTTCAACGGTGCGCGCGCGAAGCATTTTCTCGAGCTCGTCTTTCGAAAAGACGGCCGACGTCTTGTCGGTTCCGGGCGTCCAATTCTGTTTCTGCTCTTTTGCTTCATCCAAGCGATATCGGACCGCGACTTTCGGATAGTAGGAGGTCCCATGAATCTCAGAAGGCTCCACGTAGTCAATTTTCAGAGGGACGCCAATGAGAAGATTCCCAGCCATGAAGTTGCGAGACTTCTTTGCGGGGTTGCAGTCGACGGCTAATGCAGGGCCATTTGAGTTATCGCCGTGGGGCAATTTAAGGAATTTACCAGTCAGCGCGAATCGCGTATACGCGCCACGAACCGAGTCAGACCTTGGCGTTTGGCGCCATCCTTGTGACGAGGAGGACTGCGACGGCGTGATCGACGAAAATGCAAGAGAAGTGCAAGCGAGCGGCGCCAGCATGAGAATTGAAATTATTTTCATCGTTTCCTCTTGTTGTCAGGAATTTGCGCAGTTCGCGCCCACGACCGGCTTTCCATGAGCTGCCGTTGCGCATCGCGATTCTTTTTTTCCAACGCGCAATTGCGTGGACTTTGCATCTCGAGTTGACGCTAACCCCATCGAGCGATAAGCCCCATACTAGCCAAGAGCACTGGCAACGGCAACCCAACTCAACCGGCGTCTCGGAAACTGCGCCGATGCCGCGGAGCAAACTGTGCTTTGACTACCCCGCAGCAGACTTGTAAGATGCGCGGCGCTTCGATCGGGGAGGTACGAGATGCGAAATTGGATTCTGTCTGCATGTATTGCGCTGTGGGTGCCCTGCATTGCATCCGCACAGCAGCCTGCGGCGACGGATAAGGCCCCTGCGGCCACACCGTCCAAGAGTGCAAATGCCCAGTCCAAGCTGGCCACATTGCTCGAAGCGAAAGTAAGAGCAGCCTGGGCGGCGTTCAAGAAAAGGGATAAAGACGGTTACGCGGCTTTTTTGACTGACGATTTTCAAGGCGTGGAAGCCGATGGGGACGGCGAGCGTCCTAAGCCACATATCCTGCGCGAAGTGGACGGCAGCATGTACACGGATTATCTGCTTCAATTTTTCCAGGTGCAACCCCTGGGACCCAACTACGCTTTCGTCACATACGAATCGACCATGCAGTTCCCGAGGGGGAACAGCAAGACCTACAAGAGAGTTTTCATTGGCGAGCTTTGGACCAATCGGGACGGGGAATGGAAAATGATGCGTTACCAAGAGACGCCCGTCCGATAAGTTAGCTGCCTCCTCCAAAAAGACAGAAGCCCGAATCCACGATCGTGAATCCGGGCTTCCAGTTCCAAAACAAATCTCAAGCTTCAACTACTGGGACGCGTATACACCAACGCAACCATCCGGGGCTTGCGACTGGCATATTCCACCAGCAGGCAACGGGACGAAGATGTGATTGTTGATTGGGTCGGCCGCGACGCTGTGTGCGTTGCCGTTTGTGGCAACGTTCTGCAGCCACTGCCTTGAACCCGCATCTATCACGCCGAGAACTGGAGAGGGGAGCATGTCCCTCGCCGCCTCGTAGTATTTATTGTCGCCTGGGTTGTACCAGCCCTGGTCAACGCCGCCCACGAAGTTGATCGTGGAGACGATGGCGCCGGTAGTGCCATTGATGATGTAGGTCAGCGGGGCGAACTGTCTGCCATCATGTCCCGCACACGTTACAAGGTAGTCTGTGCCGGGGCCCATAAATATGCCGCTGGGCATGCAATTGGGAACCGGGAAACTGTTGATTACCGCTGGAACTCCATTCACGGGACCGCCGGGGAAAGTGTGGAATGGATCGATTTCATCCACGCTACCGACTGTGATATCGCCGGTGGCGTTACCGTTTGTGAGAAGGAAGTGGCCAGTAGTGGGGTTGTAAACTGAACCTCCGAGTCCAGCGAGAGCAACCGCCCCCACGCAACCCGGGGGAGTGCCAGGGCCAGGTGCGCAGAAGACCCCGCCAACCTGCCCGGGACCAGTGGCGGTGAGCATCGGGCCGTGATGGCATGGAACATCGGGGTTGTTGCCAGCTGCATGGCCAGAAGCGCCAGAAGGCACGGCTGGACCGGGGACGCCCGGTGTACCTGCAAACTGCAGAGAGGGATCGGGGCAGGAAACCGGGTTGGGCCCGCCGTCATCGATGACGGTGTTGATGTCATTCTGCGAACCCGCATCGTAATAGATCTGGCCGAGGATGCAGGAAGAGTAGTTCGCGGGAAATGTGGTGTTCGGGCCGCCTGGGCTGTACTCTTTCGTCGGATTGTAGGGCAAACAGTGCTGCTGCTGGAAAGTTCCGGTCCCGTTGAGAGCGCCATTGATGACGCCTGTGGCATCTACGATGCTGGCGAAGGGGAGCCCGGGATCGCCGTTGATCACCAGGAAGAGATAACGCTTGGAGCCATCCGGGGCAGTCGCGATTGCGGCTCCCGTGGTTGAAATTTCGTCTCCGCGCAAGTCGCCGCAAGTTGGGTCAGAAAATGCTCTGCCATTTGCAGATGCCTGACAAGGGCCGATGCCGACTGGCCCGTCATAATCGGGGGATGTGCCGGTCACGACAGTAGCGATCACCAAGGGGGCGACAGCAGAATTCGCGATCGTTGGCCGCAAATCGAAAATCGCCACGTGCGAGCTACCATTGCCGGCAAACAGGAAATTCCCGTCTGCACTGACTTCCAGGCCATTCGGGCCCGAGAGTGGGTTCAGGTTGTTCGAGCGCGATGCGCAACATTGACCGCCGACAAATCCGCCATAGTGGCCGTTGGGACCAAAAAATCCTGGAAGACGAAAGTTTCCAGTCTTGCAGCCAAATCGGGTGTAGTTGCCCTGCGCAGTCGTGATGGAAGGGATTGTGGTGCCGGAATCAGGATCGACCCAGCATGAGCTCGCGTTGTTCCCGGCTTCAGCGATCGAGTTGTCACCACCAATCGCAAATAGAGCAATGTTGGTGACACTGCTAAACATGGGAACGTCGAGGCCGACGCGGTCTGACACGTAATACAAGCGATTGACCGGGTCCACCCAGCTAATATCGAAGATGTTGAACGGGCCGCCCGGCTCGCCCGTGCCGTTGTGTTCCGGCACCAACATGACATCGATCAATCCGACCGTCCCGTTCTTGTCCGTTCCGCAGACGGGACAGTTCTTAGCGCTCCCGCAATTGTTCGTAATCAGGATCGCTGCGAACAATACGATGGGGGCCAGAAGAGGTGACATTTTCAATCTCATCGAATCTCCTCCCACTCTATTTGCCGGGGGCCGAACTACCCTTCTAATGAGAACTGCTTGCTAAGTTTCCAGCACCTTCGGATTCGTTCGCGCCAGCCCCCGTTTCAACCAGCAAACGGACTCATCCGAGGCGCCCAAAGTCGTTTCGTTAGAACCGGAACTGAATTCCCTCGATGAATACGTAGTAATTGCGGGGCAGTATGCCCTGCACGCTTGGGTCGTTCAGCTGATTGAGGTTGAAATCCGACTTGAGAAGAACCCAGTAGTTCAGATACCAGTTGACCCCAATCGTCCACTGTTGCGTGTGGTCGCTGAATGTGGGAACCACGCCTGGCGTAATTGGGCAGGCGGGAATTGTGGTGGCATCGCAAGTTAGGCCGCCAGCTCTTCCCTGGAGCCATGAATAACGAGCCTTCAAAGCCCACGCGCCCCAACCCGGGCCACCAGTTTCTCCGGGGGAATTGGGGCCGATGACAGGGTGCTTCACGCGCGGAATCGCGTTTTCGGGCTCTTTTTCGCCGGTCAGCAAATACGTCGCTGAGACGTAAGCGCCCTTGCCTACGACGCCGGGAAGGGTGTTGAACCCGACGCCGCTGGGGACAAACGATCCGATACCGGTGCGCTTTTCGAGAAGTTGCGTGTATTCGCCGCGAATACCAAGTGGCCCGTTCAGCACGGCGAAGAAACCGTTGTATCGCTCAATTCCGCCATTGATCCTGAACTGTTCGAAGAAATTGTAGGTTCCGTCGTTCAAGGCGCCGCTGAAGCTCAATTCGCTCGCGAGAGCCTTGGATCGGCTATGCTCGGCAGAACCTCCGAAGAAAAATCCCTTCAGCCAGGCATTGTCGGCATTTTTCCAAGGAGCGAAGCGAATTCTTCCGACAACTTCGACTTCGTTGGTGGTATTGGCGGCGAGGAGGCCCTTGCCATTGAAGATGCCACCCCAGTATTGCACCATTCCACCAGCCAAATCGCCGTGAGCGTCGACACCGGGAGCGCGAAACGCACCGCCAGCGTCGGGATAAAGTACTGAGGTGATCGAACGATCGGCGAACTCAACGTTGGTGTCGCCCGTACCGACTTCCATGGAGAAAGGCACCTTGTACTGTCCAGCCATGATCTTGAAGTAGTCCCAAGGTTTGAAATCTACGTAAGCGTCGCGGACTGCAATCGTCGGAGTGGCTGTGGAGGCCGTCTCAAACAGGAAGGCGTAGTCGAGTTGCTTTCCGTAGTTTCCTTGAACGCCGAAGCGTGCGCGGGTGATCTGGAAGGTGTCCGAAGGCGCGCCGTCGCCATTGTAGAAAGTATATTTCGCGTTCAAATAACCGGTGGGCATAAGAGTGAAGTTGCCGTCGGAACTCTTCAGATAGAAGTGTTCGCCGTTCCAACCGGCAGTGGCTGGAGGAGTGTCACTGGCCTTCTTTTGGAGTACTTCGATCTCTTTCTGGAGAGCATCGATGTCTTCGGGAGTGGCGGCAGCAGCGGGCGCGGCGGTGGTGTCCGGCAGTGAAGCGTCCGCCACGGGGCCATCCACAGCATTGGCCTGGACGAGGTGAGCAGCGCCAGATTGCGGCTGCGCGCTCGCCTGGACGAGGCGCTGAATTTGCGTCTTCAGCTCGGCGACCTCGCGGCGCAATTGCTGAACCTCTTCCTCGGTTGCAGCCGCAGGCGCTGCTTTTGGCTGCGTCGAGTCACCTGCAGGCTTCGCACTCTGAGCGAAGGCGAGCGGACCGGACGCGAGGAAAAACGAGGCCACGAGCACCCCAAAAAATTTTGGATAGCGCATATTCACCCTCTTTGTGAAGATTTTTCCCGAAAGGCAGGGACGCTGGTACCACAACGAGAAAGAGCGTGTCAAGAGATTTGTTCACTATCTGGGTGGTATGACCATCAGATGGCTTGAGAAGTCAGCTCGTTTTGGCCGCGCGCCTATCTGATTTGAGGCTTCTGTGGCTCTGAAACGACGGTTGGAATGAATGACAGTGACTCGGGCGATGCGACGGGTGCCGGCGGAGGAAATTTATAGCGACGTAACCAGACGAGAATTTCTATGAACGCCTTCGAGCGTCATCGTTTGCGCTTCGAGTTCTACTCGGGTGCGCCTGGAACCTCAGCAACGATGGCTGCCTGCTGCCGCCATGCATCCGGCGACGACAGGTTGCGCCGCAGCAATGCGGGATCAAGTTCGTGTTCCCATCGAGCGACTACGAGGGTGGCGACGCCGTTGCCCAGCATATTTACCGTCGCGCGGAACATGCTCATGAAGCGATCGATTCCGAGAATCAAAGCCATGCCTGCCACCGGGATTGTGGGAATCACCATCAAGGTTCCGACGAGCGCAATAAACGCGGCGCCCTGTACGCCGGCCGCTCCCTTCGAAGTTAAGACCGCCACCGCGAAAAGTGTGAGCTGTTGTCCCAACGTCAGATGAATTCCGGTGGCTTGTGCGACGAACAATGCCGCGAGAGTCATGTAGAGGCTGCTGCCGTCGGTATTGAATGTGTAACCAGTGGGAACGACGAGTCCTACTAGAGCTTTGGAACAACCGAGTTGTTCCATCTTCTCCATGAGCGTGGGGAGCGCCGGTTCCGAAGAACTCGTCGCGAGAGTGAGGATGATTTCCTCTTTGATGTACGCGAGATACTTGATGATGCTGAACCCCGCGATCCAAGCAATCCCACCCATGATGATTAGCACGAACAGAATGCAAGTGATCCAAAACGTTGCGATTAGTTTGACGAGAGGTCCGAGCGAAGAAATTCCGTAAGCGCCGATTGTAAAGGCCATCGCGCCGAACGCACCAATGGGGGCAAACCGCATGACGATATTGATCACGCCAAAGACTGCTTGAGTAAGAGCATCGAGAACTACGAGCAAGGGCTTGCAGCGGCTCTTCATGGCTGACAATGCGAAACCGAACAGAACGGAGACAAGCACAACCTGCAAAATATCGCCTTTCGCGAACGCATCCACAACCGTGGTTGGAATGATATGCATCAGGAAATCAGTTACGCTTTGCGCTTTGGCGGCACCCGCATAATTCGCCACAGCCTTAGCGTCGAGCGTCGCGGGATTCACGTTGAAGGCGGCGCCGGTGTGTATCACATTGCCGACGATAAGACCGACCAGCAGAGCGAGCGTTGACACAGCCTCGAAGTAGATGAGCGCCTTGCCGCCGACCCGGCCGACTTTCTTCATGTCCTGCATGCTGGCGATCCCGGTGACAACCGTACAAAAAATCACCAAAGTAACAACCATGCTGATGAGGCGAATGAAAGCGTCGCCCAGCGGCTTCATTGCAATTGCGGTTTGCGGCCTGAAGTGACCGAGCACGATCGCTATCGCAATCGCTACCAAGACCTGTCCCCACAGGCTCCGGTAGAACGGTTTTTTGCTCGAGTGAGGAACCGATTCGGTGGACGGAGAGGAAGCCGGCGCTGGATCGAAAGTCCCCATCATCAATTCTCCCTTGGCCGGAAAAACATCCGAGCTCACGATTCGGCTGAATACGAGTCGAATGCTCGAATCACAGAACGCCGGCTGCCCGTGCGAAAACGAAAGTCAGTGTTTGAAATCGCGAGTCAAATGCGGCATTGGTCAGGCGAATCGGCGGCGAAGGCTACCATACTCGCGAACGCACCCGGCGACGCGACATTTTTTGCAAGATTATGAGCATTACTAGAATTCGCCAGCTGAAACGAGTAACGAACCGCTTGACAGTGTGAAGCAACGGTGTTAAAGGTTCGCTTACTGGACCAGTATCAAAAATTTCGATAACAAAGCAAGAGAATTTCGCATGCGAGTCCAGTGGTGGGCTGGCACGAGTCTGCGGAACGACGCGTTCCTTTCAGTGGGCTGTTAGCGCATAAAACGCGGGCACAAATATGGCGGCGTTCTCAGCTTCGCTAATTCATGCGTCGAGCAATCTAAATCGAGTTACGTAGTTTAGTCAGGAGATGCACCCATGACCGAAATCCCGTCGGAACGGAGCGCAGGAGCGGAGGCGCTCTTCGACAACCGTTGGGTCATTTTATTCTTCAGCGTTCTCAGCATGGTGGCCGTGGCGAACTTCCAATACGGTTGGACGCTGTTCGTCGGCCCCCTCCAGAAGCACCTGAATGTAGAAGCAGCGCTGATTCAGGTTACATTCACGGTTTTTGTTCTTCTTGAAACCTGGCTGGTGCCCTTCGAAGGCTGGCTTGTGGACAGGTTCGGACCCAAGCTTCTAGTCATGATCGGAGGAGTGTTGGCGGGGGCGGGTTGGTACGGCAGCGGAAAGGCGGACACGCTTTCAGCTCTGTACATCTCGTACGCGATCTCAGGACTTGGTGCCGGCGTGGTTTACGGCACGGCGATTGGAAGCGCGTTGAAGTGGTTCCCGGATCATCGCGGACTTGCGGCTGGTCTAACAGCTGCGGGCTTCGGAGCGGGCTCTGCCTTCACTGTCGCACCCCTGGCTAACATGATCAATCCCCCGGGGCAGCCTCCCGGCTCCGGCTACCAGCACACGTTCATCGTGTGGGGAATCATCCAAGGCGCGGTCGTGGTGATTGCTGCGCTGTTCTTGAAAGCGCCGCCAACAGGGTGGTTGCCGAAGACTTGGAGACTGAAGGGAAGCCCAGAGGTAAAGGGCCGTCAAAGCCTGCGGGACTTCCAACCCGGTGAGATGGCGGCAACACCGCATTTCTGGCTGATGTACG
>Ga0210387_10001759_pt1 | contig 16399 bp, 6 predicted proteins | sample IncBWC7OmetaG_FD_160108 | JGI IMG/M metagenome (GOLD analysis project Ga0210387, IMG submission 160108) | Forest soil microbial communities from Barre Woods Harvard Forest LTER site, Petersham, Massachusetts, United States - Inc-BW-C-7-O ...
CTGGGTTTTTATCGCGATGAGTAATGCCCTCCAAAGTGGGAAAGTAATCCGCTTCGGCTCGTATGACGCCGACTTGCTCAGCCAAGAGTTGCGCAAGGGCGGCATCCGAGTGAAATTGCAACCGAAGCCCTTCCAGGTGCTGACGATTTTATTGGAACGCGCCGGCATTGCTGTGAGCCGCAGTGATCTCAAGAAGCTATTATGGAACCCTGAGACGTTCGTCGACTTCGATCATGGGCTGAACACCGCGATAAACAAGATTCGCGAGGCGCTAAATGACTCTGCCGAGAATCCGAGATTCATTGAGACACTTCCAAATGGGTACCGCTTCATTGCAGATATAGTCAATCCAGCTACAAGCTCTGAATTCGCAACCTCGATCCAAGCCGTCACTCAGTCTTCCGCGCCCCCGACTGAAACTGCGATTGCCGAAGCAACGCGACGGCAGTCCCGTTTCGGCGCTGTTGGCATTGTCACGATCTGCCTCGTGGCTGCAATTCTTATTACTTTTCTTCTTAAGAAAGAGGCATTCAGTCGTCCTGCAGCTCACATTAAGTCCATTGCGGTACTGCCGCTACACAATCTGTCTGGCGATCCTGCACAGGATTATTTCAGCGACAGCATGACTGACGAACTGATCACACAATTGGCGAAGATAAGTTCTCTGCGCGTAGCTTCGGCCGGGTCGGTGATGGCATATAAGAATACAAATGCGCGCGCGTCTGAGATCGGGCGAGCTTTGAAAGTTGACGCGTTTGTAGAAGGAAGCGTGCTGCGCGCGGGCGATCAAGTGCGGATAACGGCACAACTGGTTGATGCGTCAACGGACCGGCACATTTGGGCCGAGGACTATCAAGGAGAGATGCGCAATGTTCTAATCCTGCAGGCCAACATAGCATCGGCGATTGCTACAAAGGTTCAGGCAAACCTTGCTCCCTCCGAAAAGCAAAAGTTTACTCAGCCTCACGCGGTCGATCCGCGTGCGTATGACGCATACATTAAGGGGCGCGGTTACTGGTTTCGCAGCAAAACCTTCGGCGGCCAACCTGATGATGTAGAGAAAAGCGGCGAGGCGTTTCGGCAAGCTCTCCAATACGATCCGAGTTATGCAATCGCTTACAGCGGCCTAGCTAACTATTATGGAATCAAAGCGGGGATGGGGTCCATGCCGGTGGCCGAAGGATGGAGATTATCGGAAGAAGCCTCGCGAAAAGCGCTCCTGTTGGATAAATCGATGGCGGAAGCGCATTGCTCGCTCGCTAGCAAGCTGCTTTATTACGATTGGGACTGGGCTGGCACGGAAAGGGAAATTCAACGGGGATTGGAATCTGATCCTCATTACGCAGAGCTGCATAATCTCTATTCCCACCTACTGGCGATTACGGGGCGATTTGATGAAAGCATAGCGGAGGCTCATCGCGCCGAAGAGCTCGATCCGATGGGCGAACGCACTGCGGTTCAGCGCGCCTTGCGGTTCAGTCGGCGCTACGATCTGTTTCTCGCAGAGGTCGAGAAGGTTTTTTCAGGGAATCCTTCGCGAATTCATCAGGAAAGGGCGATGGTCTTCAGGGTCAGAAGGGAATATGCGCGAGAGGTGCAGGAAACCGATCAACAACTGCGCGCGGACGGGTGTTTAGCGTGTGCAGACCTACTTGCCCGCGCCTATGAGAATGGAGGCTACGCCGGCTGGCTGATGGAGAGATTGTCAGCGTTGAAAAAACGGGCGGAAACAGAGAGCATTTCTCCATTCGATTTTGCGGAACTCTATACAGCGATGGGTAACGCCGACATGGCAATGAATTATCTCGATACAGCTTACCAAGAGCATACCTACGAGGTAGCGAGGTTGCAGCTCAATCCAATGTTAGACCCCTTACACAATAATGCCCGCTACCGAGAGCTCGTACGGCGAATCGGCTTGCCACAATAGACGGCGGTGAAGGAATCTGAGGTCTCGGCGTTCGATTTCTCCGTCCTCGTCCCTTGTACTTCCGTGGCGAAACGCCCAACCGACAGCAATCGAGGCAAAAGCCAAGTGTCGAAGCGATGCCAAAGACCGATGTTTGGAACCGCGCTTGTGCTTCTGTTTTGTGTGTTTCGAGGTGTAATTTCTTTCGCACAAGTCAGTAGTGGCTCGATATCAGGGACGGTCGTTGATTCCCAAGCATCTTTGGTTGCAGGCGCCGAAGTGAAAGTGATCGATTCCCAAACGAACCAGGAATTCAGATTAATTACGGGCCTTGACGGTTTCTTCCAGGCGAATTTGTTGTCAATAGGGATTTATAGAGTGGAAATATCCAAGACCGGGTTCCAGAAAGTGATCCTTAGGGACGTTTCTGTCAGAGCGGGTTCCAATCAAGGTCTCGGGATTCTGCAATTAAAAGTCGGGGATATTGAGACTACGATTGAGGTGGCGTCGAACCCTCAGCTTATAACCCTGACCGAAGCCCAAATCTCCAGTTCCTTTGGCGCCGAAACTTTAACAACGTTTTCAGGCATCCTGGAGAATAACGGGCTCGATAATCTGGCCCTTTCTGTGCCGGGAGTGGTCAACAGCCGGGATTTGGGATTTTCTGCTGCGAACGGAGCGCAATTCGCGGTGAATGGATTGCGGGGGAGAAGTAACGACCAGCAGATCGATGGGCAAAACAATAATGATAATTTGGCCACTGGTCCGAGCCTGCCGATTTCGGATCCAGAGTTTGTTGCTGAATATCAGATTACGACGAGTAACTTCGGCGCTCAGTATGGCCGGAACGCGGGATCCGTCGTTAATGTTCTAACCAAATCCGGAACAAACAATCTTCACGGTTCCGCTTACGCGGCCGAAGGGAATTGGAGGTTCAACGCCTTGTCGGCGAACCAGAAACTATTCGAAGGTTTGACTCAAGTGCCGCCTTTTAACGATGCGTTTGCCGGTGCCACGCTTGGGGGAGCGATCGTGAAGGACAAACTGTTTTTTTTTGGCGGCGTCGATTCGGAAATTCTCAATGAAGCAGGCGTTTTCGGCACCGGGCAACTGACTCCTACGCCGGCGGGCATCGCGACATTGGCCGCCTGCTTTCCAGGAAGCACCTCTATAACGGCCCTGAAAAATTATGGTCCCTACGCTGTGAAGGCTGGAAATCCCACACCGCAAGCGCCGGCAGTAGTAGAGAATTTAATGAATTGCCCCGGTGTGACCATGGCAGGGATACAGAGAGCGCTACCCGCCGACGGGCGGAAATATAATTTTGTGGCAAGGCTTGATTATCAAACGAACGCAAACCATTTTTATGGCCGCTATATCTACAGTAACGGTAAAAATGTGAACAGCAGCGGAAATCCCGAGGCCGGTTATCCGTCCGATCTTTCAGCGCTTTCTCAGGATTTTGGCTTCAGCTGGGTACGGTTCATCAACGATCACACCGCGAACGAATTTCGCGCTTCTTATGGCAGGCTCAGCGCTCAAGATGGCGGCAACTCGTATGGCAATACAGTTCCGCAGTTTAGGGAACTCGGAAATGCGATAACGTTTATTAATTTCAACGATCCATCATTGCTCAGCTTGGGTATACCTATAAGCTCTCCCCAAGGCCGCACTGATAATACTTATCAAGTTCAGGATAACTGGACTCAGATTATCGGACGCCACGCACTAAAGGCCGGAGTAAATTTCACATATTTGCGATCATCCAATACGGTTCTGCCGAACTACAACGGTGAATTCCGATTCGACGACTACGGCGCACTCGGTGCGAATGTTCCTAACAGAATTCAGATTGCATTGGGAAACCCCAATTTAAACTTCCGGGAAAAGGACACATTTGTGTATGCGGGTGACGATTTTAAAATATCGACGAACTTGACGCTGAATCTTGGTTTGACCTGGTCGTACTTCGGGCAGCCGGTCAACCTTCTTCACGATTTAACGACGCGAATGCAAACAAGCAGCGATCCTCTTTGGAATCCGATTCTCCCGTTGAGCGTCACTACTGTTCCATCGACTCCGGCTCCGAAGAATAGTTGGGGGCCGGGCATCGGATTCGCATGGTCGCCCGAGAATGGATTGTTCCGGCTTAGTCCCCAGAAAGTGGTTGTTCGTGGCGGATATCGACTTGCCTACGATCCTCCTTACTACAATCTTTATCTCAAAATCGCGACCAGTGCGCCCAGCGTGCTTCTGACGACGTTGACTGGGTCAGATGCCAGCGCGAATCCCTTACCGGAAGTGATCACCGGAACGAATATAAGGGCGTTGCTCGCACCTCACCTGCAAACAGGAATTTTTGATCCTCGAACATTTTTGCAGACCTCTATTTCTCCGAATTTCGGACCGGATCGTGTTCATGAATGGTCGCTCGGAATTCAGCTCCAGATAGTGCCAAATGCGCTGGTCGAAATACGCTATGTTGGCAATCACGCTCAAAATCTATTTCAGACCATTAACGCCAATCCCTTCATCCAAGGGCTCGCAAATGAATATCCCAGCCTCGTGCCAGTTGGGCTTGTTCCTTGTCCGGTACCGAAAGCAGCAGTGCCACAATCCGCCGGACGAATATCTTGCGACGGTAGTGCTCTAGTTCGCGAACGCACGAACACGGGATATTCCGATTATCAGAGCGTTCAGACCGAATTGAGGTCCCATCGTTTGTGGAACCAACTCACTTTGAGGTCCGCTTATGTCTTCAGCAAGACAACTGACAACGCAAGCGAGATCGGCGCGACTTTGGCGGCGGGAGGAACATTCGCCCTATCTCAAAGTCAGGTCAATTTCAAGGATGGGGAGCATGGGCTCTCGGGGTTCGACTTTCCCCAAAACTGGGTCCTCACGGCGCTGGAAGAATTACCGTTTCAACGATCTGAGCAGGGTTTTCTCGGTCACGTGTTTGGAGGATGGAAAACCTCGGGAGTCTACACACTTTCTTCGGGTCAACCGTACACGGCAGCTCAGTCAGGTCTTAATTGTGCGAGCCGAGGCGGCGCGTGCGGCGGAATTCCCGACGACGTAAATCCATATGATCCCCAGTTTAACGCCGCTTTCGCGGGGCCGGATGGTTCGTTGAGGCCTTTCCTCGGCGCGTTCAATGCCCCGGCGCAATCGGTCGGGATCTTTGCGCAGGATATTTGTGCCGTGGACACCAATGGGAATCTTTGCGGGAATCCCGCGATTCGCGCCACTACTTTGGTGAGCCTAAATGAATTCAACAATGGCTTTACAGGAACAAAAACAGATATGGGAATTACAATATCGGATCCTCTTCATCCGGCGAGCGTCGTCGATGCCAAGCAAGTGCGCTTCATTGCGAACACAGCAACGGCTGACAAGGTGTTTGGGACGCCGTTCGGCAATGTTGGTCGAAACACGCTGCGCGATTCGAAGACGAACGTTCTGAACCTGTCCATTTTCAAGACTGTTAAAATATCAGACAAGTTTAACATCCAGTTCAACGCGGACTTTCTAAATGCCTTCAATCATCCTAACTATCTGACGATTGACCCGTTCATTGATGATGCGGGGTTGTTTGCCGAGAGAGTCGGCTTCGCGAATCCGAAGGTGCAGACCGCCGGTAGCCGAGCGATATGGTTCGGATTGAAGTTCTTTTTTTGACGGACGCCCTGACAGCTACCTGCATGCGTTTGCTGTTCTTGCGGTTAGCGCGTAGGTATCTCAGTGGGCCGAGCTCGCGTAGTAGTCAATCACGTACAAATTCTTCGCCAACAGATTCGTGCCCTCGAAGCCTGTTCCCAAAGGAAAAATTCCACTCAAGCGCATCCGAGTCCCCGGAAAGTAGTGAACCAACAGCCAGGTTCGTTTCAAGAAGAGAACAATTCGGCGCAGAAGTACAGAAATAGATGTTGAGAACAGAGATTATCACCACCAATCTCGATTTGAGATAGGTGGTGCGAAGAGGATTTATCAACACCTTATCTAGATCCTGCCTTTTAGAATTGAAGCTGCACTTTCAGCTGAATATTTCGTGGCGATGAATCGCCACCCAGGCCGCTTCCCAGGATGCCGGTCGGCGGACTTTCCATGTTAAAAATCTGGCCAAACGACGGGATCGAACTGAACTTCATGGGGCGGCCGAAATTTGGGTGATTGAAGAAATTAAACGCCTGAAAACCAATCCCGAGCTGGCCGCTTTCCCAACGCGGAATCTTTGTATTCTTCATGAGGCTGAAATCCGTATCCACATATCCCGGATAGCGAAAATGATTTCGGCCTTGGGGCAACGAAACGGTAGGACCGCTGCACGGGCCGCCCGGCCCCGGCAGATTGCCGGTATTGAATCCGGTTTCGCAACCGGCTTGGATAAAAAGTGCCGCGGGGTTTGGGGTGATACCATCCGAGAGAACCTCCGGCGGCAGGCACGGACGCGGAGCCAGCGGAATCGCCGCTCCTTTGCCGCACGGCGTCGCAGCCGGGAGCGGTCCCACTGGAACGGAATAGATCGGGTTGAAAAAATTGTTGGCCTCGAGACTGAAAATCTGAGTGAGATCAAACACCGTGTAGGGAAAACCCGTGCGCGCGAAAACAGCGCCTGCCACCTGCCACCCTTTCACCATAAGATCGGGTCCGTGGCCGCGCAATGCCGCCTTCACCGGTACTTCCCACACGTAGTTGGCATTGAACGAATGGCGCACGTCATAATCCGCTGGCCCATAGCTGCCCCGAAAATTGTTCGGATCTTGAGGAACCGGGGCGCTGCCGCTGGCGAATTCAGATAAGCCGCCGTTTGACACTTCGTCGAAGGCGTGTCCGTACGTGTAATTCGCTTGGACAATCCCGCTGCTCCAACCGGTGAACCGATGCTGGAACGAGACAACCAGGCCGTTGTAATTCGAAACGCCAGCAGTCGTCAGCTGTGTCACCTCGCTAAAACGCGGATCGGCGCAAGGAGGTACCGGCGGGCTCGAACATTCTCCGGGTGGCAATGTACCGAACCCAAACGCATTTGCGGACCTATTCTGAATCAGTTCGTGAATACCGTGGTTGCCGAAATAACCGACGCTCAGCGAAGTGTTCGGTCCAAACGCCTGTTGCACTTCGAGGCTCCATTTCTGATACTGCGGCGATTTGATCGAGCGATCGGGGCTCACTAAAGACGGCGGCGAGAAACCCGCTACCTTTTCCTGGATTTGAGCGAAGCTTTCTCCCGCCGCAAAACCCGCCAGAAATTCCGAGTTCGAGTTGGCCGTTTGCTTGAACAGGCTCGTCGTCTCATTCGGCGCGATGTTGTCGCCCTGAATTATGAATGTGTTGAACAGCGGGGGATTTGAGGCGAGAGAACCTGTGGCTGCTATGCTGGGCAAAGCGTCGTAGAACACGCCGATTCCACCGCGAATCACGGTGCTATGCGTCAGACCCAACGGCTGCCACGCAAAGCTGAATCGTGGCGCCCACAAAATGCTCTGAAGACCCTGGTACGCCTGTTTCAGATTTACCAAAATGGCTTGATCGTAGGGCTGATCCGGATCGTGGCTCACGGATGCGAAGGGTCCCGTGAGTCGAGCAAAACATCGCGATTGGCAAACCGGGTTCGACTGGTGCTCGGCTCGCAAAGCCAGCGTGAGCGATAGATTGGATCGCGCGCGCCACTCGTCTTGCGCATAGGCTCCAAACTCATAGCTCGCGAATGGCTGGGACGTTTCCGAGGTAAACGCTTGGCCGAGTTGCGTTGTATCTGAATGTGGAGTAGCCGGGTCGGTGCCACCCTGGAAAAACGCATCCAGACTGAAAGGCACGAGAGTTCCCTGATCCACACCCGGGAAGCTGGGATTATCGTTGCGAATAAGGCTCGCGCCAAATCCGAGCTTGTGACTGCCCCATGTTTTGACAAAATCGTCCGAGAATTGGTATTGCGTGACTTTGTATCCGAAGGGCACGTCCTGGCTGGCGCCCACGTTTGTGAACGTACCTGTGGTCCAGTTCAGCAAAGTGGGCAACGCCGCCTCTGCCAATGAAGGGCTGTCAGGACCAAAGAGCGCGCTGCCGTGCCAACCTGCTAGAAGGATTTGGTTCACAGCCGTGGAGCTGAACGTGTGCGTCTCGCCGAGCTGGCCTTGCCACCCTGGCTGAGTGCTATTCACGTTGAACACAGAGCTGATTGGGTCGGTACTGGTGGCCTGATGCCCTCGGCTGTAATCGAGCAAGAAAAAGAGGCGGTCCGCCGGCCGGGCGTTCCAATCGACGCGACCGGAAAACAACATATCCTTTGTCGGTCGGCTTAGCGTGGTTTCATAGTGCGCCGCGCACGGGACGGTGGTTCCCAGACCGTTCGGCCCGATGAATCCAGTGCACCCCGTCGGATCCTGTGGCGAAGGGCCGCCCGGCAGCGCGGTGGCTGCGCCCGGCGCGTTGTTATAGAGATTGAATATCTGTTTGTAAAACGCGTCCGACGCGGAAGCTGAGCCGAACCTCGAATCAATGTTCGCGATCGTCGCGGCTTCGAACTGAGGGCTCGGCAGAACGACCGATAGCGGACCTACTGGTATCAACAAAATCAGGCCTTCGGTGTCAAAGAAAAAGAAAAGTTTGTCCTTCTTGATCGGACCGCCAATCGAGGCCGCCCATTGATTCGCGTTATCGAAAGGCCGCGGTCCACCAGTGGCCTTATTGATCCAATCATTTGCGTTCAACACGCTCCCATTCCAGAAATAATCCGCGTTGCCGTGAAACTGATTTCCGCCAGATTTTGTGATGTAACTCACTGCCGATCCTGCCAGCACTCCGAACTGACCTGTATAGCCATTGCTGACGATCGTCGCTTCTTGAACGCTGTTAGTTCCGAGGAGTAAATTGCTGGCCCCAGACGCATTCCCATTGGAACTGATGTCCGTATAGCTCATGCCGTTCAACGTAAACATGTTGGAGGTGCCGGGCATGCCCAAAATCGAAAAGTTACCGGTTCCGCTGTCCGTGTTCATGATGGCCCCGGGGGATGTTTGCGCTATGTAGGTGAGGTCGTTCCCCGGATTGGGCACGTCCGCAACTTGCAGTGCACTCATTGTTGACGCCGCGTCTCCGTTCTCCGCGTGGATGAGCGGCACCTCTCCGGTTACAGTCACTGTTGAGCTCGTCCCGGCGATCAGGAGCCTAATGTTTAGAGTGGAAGGGGGGCCGACGTTGACATCGAGGACCTGCCTTATCGTCTGGAAGCCCACATGTGCCACTTCCAGCGTGTAATTGCCGGGCGGCACAAAAAAGAATGCATACTCCCCGGTGGAGCTAGTAGCTTTTTCTTGGGTGATTCCCTTTGCGTTGTCCGTCAACTCGACGTTCGCGTCGGGGACGACGGCATTGCTCGGATCTGTCACAACTCCTGTGAGCCCGCCGGAGGTGGCGCTCTGCGCTGCGCCTCCGCGCGAAAGTGTGATGCTGGCGAGCAGAAGAATTGAAAAAGTTAGAAATCGCGGTGGGATCATTCGATCCGCTCTGAAAGTAATGGAACCGGCGAGTTAATCTATGCGAACGTATATGATTGGACATATATCGTCAATCCACATTTTCGAATGATTCCATTTCAAGAGGACTTAAGCGGATTTTCAGTGCGAGGCGCTCGTGTCGCTCAGGAGGACGATGTCTGACTCCGCCTTCAGACTGAGAATGGCGATAGTTTTTGAGTCAGGGGAGAATCGGAAGTTCAAGATCTCGTTGTTTACAAAATTTGTAAGTTTCCGCCCCGGTGACCCATCGAGCGGCTGTCGCCACAAGTTCTGACCACCACCTAATTGAGCGGTATAGATGATCGCTTTGCCATCAGGCGTGATGCGCGGATGGCTCGGTTCGCGCTGATCTGTTTCGAGGAGTCGAGCGACCGGCGATGAGGCGGGAGAGTCCAAGTTCAATAGCGCGATTTTCGATGCGAACGGATCCTGCGGGTTCTCCGGAGTCATCACGACCAGCCATGCCAGCAGTTTGCCGTCCCTCGAAACCGAAATGCCGTCACCGGTCGGTTGCCCCCGTATCCTCGCCCCCGGAACGGCCTCGGCGTTGCCTCCATCGATCGGCACCCGCATGATCTGCGGTGGAACGCTGGTATAGAAGTACGCCCACTTACCGTCGGCCGAGCAAGCCGGATTGAAATCGTGTCCTACGCTCGTCAGCTTCATTGGTCGAGAACCTGTCGCCTCGACTCGCCAGATGTTGGTTTTTACGTCGCCCGCGCGTCCCGACATTTCCAATAGAATCCTCTTTCCTCCCGGACAGCTGTCGATACCCGTAATCGACACGTTTGGGTCGCTTGTGACCACCGATTCGTGGCTCCCATCTAAACTCTTCCTTACGACCTTCGAAAACTCGGCGAGAAAGAGGGAATCGTTCGAAGCCCATTCCATTTCGGTGATCTCTCTTTCGGCCGCCAGCCCAGCACTCACCGGAAGTATTCCCCCCGCCGCCGACACAAATTCCAGGTATCTCGGATATCTCCTTTGCGACACTGTGATCGATTTCCCGTCCGCGGAAACGGTCAAGCCCGAGTAGTCCGCCGTGTCGTTGGTGATCCAGCGGAAAGTCCCATCGGGATAGGAGAAATAACCGATTTGTCCCCGCTCGTCAGGGGCCGATCGAATGTCAGTACGGGAAAAGAGTCCACGGCCGTTCGGCGCCCAGGCGAGTTCGGCGACGCGCTTATCCTTTAGATTGGCGAAATCCCGAACTTTTCTGGCGTTCATATCGACGAGCACCACTTTTGAACCGAAAGTGTCTGCGCGCCCGACGGCGCCTGCAATCCACTTTCCGTCCGGAGACCACGAGAGTCTGTTCATGGCTTCGTCCACTGGCCCAGTTAGAAGTACCCGCTCATCAGAACCATCGAGATTGGCAATCAGTAGCCGAAACTCCTTAGCTGCGAAACGAGCATAGGCAATGCGCTTTCCGTCGGGCGAGAACGTAACGTTTGAATCGACGTCGTGCGCTACCAGTTCGGGAACTCCGCCGAGAACCGTTACGCGCTTGAGGTCGGTGACTCCCGGCGCATTCGCTCCTTGGCGGTAATACACGTAGTTGCCATCGGGAGAAAATGCCAAGTTACCGTAATCCGAATCGGTGGCCGGAGCGATCTGCGTATGGGTGTTCGTTGGAACGTTACGCAGCCATAAGCTCTTTTTGCCGCCGCTATTGGTTTCAATGAGAATGAAATTCCCCTGCGGGGAGACGGCGGCGCTGTCGGACGTGCCGTCGCTGGTTATTTGAGAGATCGTGAAATGTTCAAATGGCTCCGCTGTTGGCTTGCCTTGCATCAGGGCGTAGACGCCGTAACCGGCCGCCGCAAGCACCCCGAGGGTGATTAGGATTCCAACAAGAAACTTGCCCTTGTGTTGCTGCGCCACGGCGACTACCGCTGCGCTGCCGGAGACGTGGGCCGAACTCCCGGCCTGAACCCCCGGCGAGGGGGCGGTTTCTGTGCCTGGCGCGCCCGATTCCGTCATGCGCGCGCGACCCGAACTCGTGTCACGTTTGAGCCGCTGCAAATCCGAACACAAATCGGAAGCGTGCTGGTAACGCAACTTTGGGTCTTTTTCGAGCGCTCGCGAAATGATGCGTTCGAGATCGAACGGCACCTCGGGATTCGCACGCGTGGGCGCGGGAGGTTCGCCTTCCAGAATCGCCGCAAAAATTACGCCCGACGTGCCTCCCGTGAAAGCCTGTCGCCCGGTGGCCATCTCATAAAGCACGAGGCCGAAAGAAAAGATATCCGACCGCCCGTCGAGCGACTCACCGCGCACCTGCTCGGGGGACATATATGCCACAGTGCCGAGAGCTGTTCCGGGGCTTGTGAGATTCGGATCCATATCAACCGTGACGCCCGTCACGGTGATGCTGTCGCCCACGTTCTTGTTTACGAGTTTGGCTAGTCCGAAATCGAGGATTTTCGCTTTTCCCCGTTGCGTGACAAAAATATTGGCGGGCTTGATGTCCCGATGGACGATCCCTTCTGCGTGCGCAGCATCCAGCGCATCCGCGACTTCGATCGAAAGATCAAGCAGGGTGTCGAGCGGCAGCGGCTGTCCGTTGATGCGACGCTTGAGCGTGACGCCCTGTAATAGCTCCATAGCGATGAAGGGCACACCCGAATCTTCGTCAATTTCGTGGATCGTGCAGATATTTGGGTGATTGAGCGCTGAAGCGGCTTGCGCTTCGCGCTGGAATCGTTCGAGCGACGTCGCGTCTTGCGCCCCGCCGGCCGACAGGAATTTCAGCGCGACCAGCCGGCGTAACTTTGTGTCTTCGGCCTTGTAGACCTCGCCCATACCGCCGCCGCCGACTTTTTCCACAATTCGGTAGTGGGAAATCGTGCGGCCGAGAATGGGTGAAGGTTCGCTCACTGGGCGTGCATCTTACGCCGCCCCCAAGATAACTGTCGAGAACAGGGATTATCACCAGCCATCTCATTTCGAGATTTCTGGTGGGAAGAGGATTTATTAACAGATATCCAAATCGCCCCAGATTTCTACTGCTCCGTCACATGTCGCTTCCGATGAGTCCGCTATCCGGGAGTTCGACCTCGCGTGGTAGACTCCTGCCGTTTGAACAGCGATCGAACGCGAGGAGGGCGAATGCGCAGATGGCTCCTGACAATGTGCTTTCTTCTTGCCGTACCTGCTTGCGCGCAGAGCCAGAAGACTCCGATTCAGATCACCGCCGATCTTACTGACGCACCTCGCAAGCTCTATCACGCGGAAGTTGATCTACCGGTGACCCCTGGCCCGCTCGCGCTTACGACTCCCAAATGGATTCCCGGCACTCACCAACCTTTCGGTCCCGTCTCGAGCATCACTGGTGTAGTGTTCACCGCCAACGGCAAGACTCTCGCGTGGCGCCGCGACGATGTGGATCTCTACCAGTTTCACGTGACGATTCCCGAGGGAGTCTCGACGCTTCACGCGCATCTCGATTGCATCGTTACGACCAATATCACGCAGAAGATGGCGCTGCTTGATTGGGAGACCCTCATGCTTTACCCCGCCAACACGCCTGTCCGCGACATTCTCATCCAGCCATCGTTGATTGTTCCAGCCGGGTGGAGCATCGGCACGGCGCTATCCCCGATCGGCAGCGGCGGCGCGTATCCGCTTCCGTCACCCGGCAGCACCACTCACTTTGCCGTCACAAATGTGGAGCAGCTTGAGGATTCGCCGGTACTCACCGGCCAATACTTCCAGGAATTTGCGGTGGCTCCAGAAATTTCACCGAAGCACGTTGTCGACGTCGCTTCCGATTCTCCCGAAGATTCGAAACTTTCACCGGCTGTGCTTGCTGGAATTGCGAATCTCGTTCGCGAAGCGGATGCCTTGTACCGGTCGCACCACTACCGCGATTACCATTTTCTTATTGCGCTGTCGGACGTGATTGGTGGCGACGTGACTCTGGAGCACGAACAATCGTCAGAATACGGAGTGCCGGAGAAATTTTTCGCAGAGGAAGCCTTTCTCGTGGCTGAGGGCGACCTGCTCCCGCACGAGTACACCCACTCATGGAACGGCAAGTATCGCCGTCCCGTGGGACTCTACCAGCCTGATTTCGCAACGATGCAGCAAGGCGCTTTGCTCTGGGTGTACGAAGGTATGACGCAATATCTCGGCAACATCCTTGCCTCACGCGCAGGAATAAGGACGCAAGCGCAATACCGCGATATTCTTGCCGCGACTGCTGCTAATCTCGATTACACGCCCGGCCGCGAATGGCGCTCAACGGAAGACACCGCAATTTCCGCCAGTATTCTTCGCGGAGGCCCCCAGGCTTGGATCAATTGGAGGCGTAGTCAGGATTATTACGATGAGGGTCAACTCGTGTGGCTGGATGCGGACACGCTTATTCGCAAGTTGACCAACAATCAAAAATCGCTCGACGACTTCCAGCACATTTTTCTGGGAAAGGGCGGCAACACCGGGCCGCTGATCGTTACTTATACTTTTGACGAGCTGGTGCAAGATCTCAATGCCGTCGCGCCCTACGACTGGTCGACATTTTTCCGCGACCAGATTCTGAGAATCACCCCGCGTGCCGATCTCGCCGGAATCGAGCGGGGCGGCTACAAACTGGTGTACGCCGATAAGCCGAATGCCTCCGTGGCGGCGGTGCAGCAGGCTCTTGCCGCCTTCGCCCCCGGAGGAATTCCGCCGATCGAGGCCTGGTACTCGATTGGTCTAATCGTTGGCGGCGACGGAAACATTCAAGATGTCCGCTGGAATGGCCCCGCCGCCAAAGCAAAACTTGCGCCGGGTTACAAAATCATCGCTGTGAACGGACAGGTTTTCTCCGGCGACCGACTGCGAGCTGCGATTCACGATGCAAAGGGCAAATCCGAGCCGATCCACATCACGTTTCAGGCTGATACGTTTCTTTCCACCGCCGACATCGATTATCACGATGGCGAACGCTATCCCGCCCTGGAGCGCGTCGAGGGAACGCCCGCATATCTGGACGATATCACCAAGCCCGTGGCATTGTCTCCGCCGGCACAACCCAAATCAAAAGCGAACAATCCGTAAACGACGATTGAGTGAAGCGACTCGAAGCGCGTCGCGCTGGGGACTCCGGGCGATGCGCTACCGAAACGTTGCGATCGGCACGATAAGTGTTGGTAACCGGGATTATCACTACCGATCTCAAGACGAGATAGGTGGTGCGAAGAGGATTTATCAACATCTATCCGTAACAAGCCTTCCGGGGCGACGGCCGTGGCAAGCGATGAAGCAAGAGCTGCCCACCGGAACCGGCACTCCAGCAAATGCTGCTCTAATGTTTCACGCTTTACAACTCAAGTTAGTTTTCGACCGCATCGCGTCTTACGCGATGCACCGGGCCGGTGCGATGGTATTAGTGAACGTCATGCGGATTCCGTGCTTTGGCCGCAGAATGACCATTGGACGAGCTTCGATCTGTTGGCCCGGAGCCAGGTGAAAATCGTATTTTCTGAGCAGATCGCTCAAAATCATGAGGATCTGAAGCATCGCGTAATTTCCCCCGATACAGCTTCGCGGTCCGCCCCCGAAGGGGAGGAAGGTGAAGGGAGTGCGCAGCTTGTCGTTCGCTTTGGTGAAACGCTCCGTATTGAAAATCTCAGGATTCTGCCAGTAGCGCGGAGCATGGTGCGCACCGTACACATACACAATGACGGTCGATCCACGGGGTATGGCGAGGTCGCCTACGCGGTCGTCCGCGACAGCCATGCGGTCGATCATCCAAAACGGCGGGTAGAGGCGGAGCCCCTCCTGAATAACCTGAGTCGTAAATTCGAATTTGGGAACGTCGGTGTAGCTCAGGGGCGCTTCGCCTAGCACAGAATCAAATTCCTGCCTTACCCTTTCGAGACAATCCGGACGCGTGCTCAAAAGATAAAAGAGCCACGATAGCGCATTCGACGATGTTTCATGGCCGGCGACGAGAAGTTGCATGCTTTCACTGAGGATGAGCTTATCGCTCATGCCTTCACCATCGCTGTAGCGCGCATCCATCAAAGTCTGCAGCAGGTCGTGGCCGGGCGGTTCGTTGCGACGCGTCTTGATGTACTCGAGCAGAACAGCGTCCGCGCGGGTGCGCATGTCTTCGTGCCTGCGCAGTTCCCCCGAGACGGCGAACCAGGGATTCAGATAGGGCTGAAGGGTTTGCCGAACAATGAATTCCTGGACAGTGCAGATCGTATGGCTGACAAGATCAATCTCTTCGTCCTTCAACCGCGCGCCAAATAGCGATCGGGCGACCATCGCGAAGGTGATTTTCATCAGCTGGGGGTAGATATCGACGGGGCCGCGACGGGTTTGTCTGTCGAAATCCCCCAGCGACTCGGCGAGGGAGTCCTGCATGATTGAGGAGAGCGCATCGAGTTGCGTTCGATCAAAGCCTTTCTGGATGAGACGCCGCTGCGTGCGCCAGGCTTCTCCGTGGGTCGTGAGAAGACCTTTCCCCAGGAAGTGGCCCATCCGCTTTACTTGAATTTCGGATTTTTGGTAGTTCTCCGAATTGGTCTTCAACACGTGCTGAATGACAGCGGGATCGATCGTAACGATCGCTTCTTTGAGACCACCCAAATAGATCCGGAATGTATCGCCGAAGTTTTCGGTGTAGCTGGACAAGACCTGCACGGGATTGCGGAACATCGCGCGAGAATCCGCAAAGCAGCGAAATCGGGAAACAACGGGGATAGGAGTGGATGAAGTCATACCCAGCGATCCTGATACTCGCCTAGAACCGCAGGTGATTTCGGGCCGCTTGTAAGAAATGGTAGCGGGGCCAGCGGTAAAGATAAAATGCTCAGAATCAGTTTTCGTTCCCCAGTTGCTTCAAGAGTATTAGATGATGCCGGATTGCTTGAGTCATGGTGGGGTGCTGCCGATAGGGGACCCCAAACTCTTCGGCGGTCTGCTTCACGATCCTGGTCAGCGGAGCATAGTGGGTATGGCACACGAAAGGGCA
>Ga0210387_10001760_pt1 | contig 16399 bp, 16 predicted proteins | sample IncBWC7OmetaG_FD_160108 | JGI IMG/M metagenome (GOLD analysis project Ga0210387, IMG submission 160108) | Forest soil microbial communities from Barre Woods Harvard Forest LTER site, Petersham, Massachusetts, United States - Inc-BW-C-7-O ...
TAGTCTCGAGCCAGAAGAACTCCGCTCCCGCGGGCGGACGCTCGGAATCCAGAGCGGCGTAGCGCGCGAGCAGAGCCATGTGCGCAGAGCCGCCGCGCTTGGGTCGCTTCGGCGCTCGCGATCGGGTCCCAGCCGGCACGCGCCGAGTCTATCCGGAATCGGTTGGGCGCGAGCCAAAACGCCGCCTCGTTGGGCCGAAAGCCGCGGCAATTCTCCGGTATTTTTGGGGCGGTGCGGTCCACAAACTGCCTATAGCGGGTAACCTGGGCGAGGTTCAGGCTGCCTGGAGGTGGAGGGCGGCAAACACGGGTTCGGTGTGACCATGAAATATGTCGCGAGTAGCACTGTCCTTCGCTCGCAAGCGCACGACGCGAACGAGGCACACGACGCAGGCGAGGCGGCGACGGTTTGGGACGGGCTCATGTCGGGGCATTGGTCGCTCGTCGGTCGCTTCGATCGCGACGGCAAGCGTCACCTATTGCTGCGTAGAAACAGAGCGGCGGAACGAGCGCCCGTGACGCTGACCCCGCACGAAGCAAGCGTCGTCGACTACGCCGTGCTCGGGCATTCCAACAAGCGGATGGCGTACGAGCTTGGCATCTCGCAACCCAACGTCTCGGAGTGCTTGAGGCGCGCGTGCGCCAAGTTGGGGGTTGGAACGCGCGCCGGTTTGATGGAGCTCGTGTCGACGAAAATGGCGACTTACCCTGGGACTGAGACTCGCGTGGTGTTGAGCTTCCCACTCCCCAGACCGGAGAGCGCGACTCCGGCGATCCTGACGGCCAGCGAGCAATCGGTATTTCGCGCATTGCTCGCCGGCCAATCCAACTCCGCAATTGCAGCAAGTCGCGGCCGCGCGTCACGCACGATTGCCAATCAAGTTGCGGCCATTTTTCGCAAGCTCCACGTGGGCTCGCGCGCCGAGCTGCTCGCGAGCCGCGCCATCCGCGAAAGCGTTCACTCGTTCTCCGTGACGCCGTTTCCCGAAAGCGTTGGGCTCCATGTCGAACGCGCCAAGCAGCGCCGACGACGCCGACCCGAAGCCAGCGCGACCACCGCCGCCTTTGCCAGCGCAGTCCGCGCGGGCGTCACCGCACCTCGTGCCGGTTGAGACAGGGGCTTTCATCACACCGACGACCCTATACAACGAGAGGCAGACGACCGCAGCGCCTTGACTGGTCGGCTTAGTGCGCGCCGCACGGCGGCGCGTCGCGCAGCATGCAAGCTGATGTTTAAGTTTAAACATCAGCTACCAGAGCGAAGTCCCTCATGTCGCGCGCCGGTCCACGTTCGGCACGTGCTTGCCTGCGTCCGAGGGCGAACCGGAAGCAGGCAAGCAAGTAACCCTCAAGGGTTATTTTATGAGTGGGGCGTGGGCGTGGGGCGGAAATGCGCTGCGCGAGGTGCGTCGCAGGCAAGCTTCCGCGTGAGTTCGTAAGGCTGGGTGCTTAACCACCGTGCTTCGCTTGTGCGCAGAAACTTCTGCTCTAGTACCCGCGTGTGGCGCCGCGTCTGCGTGAAATTGTCGCGCCGGTTCACAAACGACGTCCCACACCCAAGTTGCACTGGTCATGGCGAGTGAAAACTACTTAGGGTGCGGCATCGCCTTGAAGCAGTCGCTTCGGCAAGAAGGAGACATCAGCTGATGAAGTTTCGAGCACGGCGTGGCTTGGTTGCAGTTTCGTTGATCGGTCTGCTCGCGGGAGCGTGCGGCGTCGCGTCGGATGACGGCGCGCGCAGCGTCGACTCTGCGCTCGCCTCGGCGGACGGCGCGGTCACGGCCACGCTGACCTTCAACGATTGGGGCAGCGGCTACACCGGCAATGTCACGGTCACGAACAACGGCAGCACGGCGACGACGACCTGGGCCGTCGCGGTCAATAGCCGGGGCTCGGCGGTCACTCAGACTTGGAATGCAAATAGCCAAATTAGCGGCACTACGGTCACTTTTACGCCCCTGTCGTGGAACGCGGTGATCGCTCCCCACCAATCGGTGAGCTTCGGCTTCAACGCGAGCCCGGGTGGCGCCAGCAACGAGGCACAGCTCGTATCGGTCACGCAAAATGGCTCGTCGGGCAGCGCGACCGGCAGCTCGGGCGCGACCGGCAGCTCGGGCGCGACCAGTAGTAGCGCGGGAGCGAGCACCAGCGGCGGCTCGGGCGGAGCGGCGCAAGGCGGAGCGGCGCAAGGCGGAGCGGTCGGCTCGGCTGGAGCCGCGCAAACCGGCACTTGCTCCGCGCAGACCTTCGAAGCCGAATCCATCACTCATTCGACCGGCGGCGCGCAGGACACCGGTTGGGATATCTGGTCGAACGGCAGTGTGTCGACCTCGGTGCAGCTCGCTGGCGGCAGTACGACGATCACGGTCATCGCCAAGGGCACTTCGGCAGGCGGCGTGTGGCCCAACATGGTCGTGACCGTGAACGGCGTCACCATTGGCAGCGCGACCGTGAATAGCGCGTCGTACGCTAGCTATCCATTCACGTTCAACGCGACGGCGGGCCTAGAGACCGTGGCCGTGCAATTCACCAATGACGCCGTGATTGGCTCGGAGGATCGCAATCTGATTGTGGACAAGTTCACCGTCAGCTGCGGCGGCAGCGCGGGGAGCGGCGGCAGCACGGGTGTGGGTGGCTCCGCGGGTGCCACCGGCGGTGGCAGCGCCGGGGTGAGCGGCGGCAGCGCTGGCGCGACGGGCGCAACGACCTGCGCCGTACCGCCCACGCTGGGCACGGGTCAGCAGTCGCTCACCTGGTACTATTTCGGACAGGGCACCGCTAAGAACGCCAATGGTCAGTACCAAACGGCGTGTGGTTACCTCGGCACCGAGAGCGGTACGGACGACACGGTGGCCAACACCGCCGCGCCGAGCGATTATTTCGTGGCCATTCCCGGCGCGACGAGCTCGAACTTCACGAGCTCGAACTACTGTGGCGCGTGCGTGCAGATCAGCAACACCAACAACGGCAAATCGGTGACTGCCACCGTGATCGACGAATGCCCTATCGACAGCAACCCCGCGTGCGCGGCAGCCGGACACTTGGACGTGAGCAAAACCGCCTTCGACGCGCTCGGCTTCGCGACGGGCAACCCGAGCTCCGGCGTCAGCTGGAAAGTGGTGCCATGTAGCGTCACGGGCGACGTCAAAGTGCGTGTCAAATCCGGCAATTCGAACCAAGTTTATCTCGAGAACGAGCGGCTCCCGATCCAGACCGTGACCCAAAACGGCGCCAGCGCGACGCGCCTCTCCTACGGCGCTTGGCAACTCCCGAACAACGCCGCCGGCACGACGCTCGTGCTCACCGACACTGGCGGTCGCACGCTCTCGATCGCCGTAAACAGCTCGACCAGCGATCAAGATACCGGCGCACAATTCCCGGCCTGCCAGTAACTCGAACACTTAGTTCAATACACCGCTTTTGCGCTTCGTCGTCGCGCGTCACGCTTTGTGACTATCTGCCTCAGCGGGGCGACGAAGCGGTCGCGTGAGCTCGAAAGTGCGAGCTCATGACGCTAAGGCTCGGGCGAGGGCTCTGGCACGTCGATTGCTGAACAACCGGTATGAACCGGCAATGGAAGGGCGTCGCGGCACTCACCTCGACGTTCGTGCTCGCCTTCATCATCGCACTCGCGCTGCACTCCGTCGTTGGCGCGGTGATCGTGTTGCTCTCGACGCTCGTTGTGTCGTTCGTGCTCGGCATCACGTGGATGCGCACGGACCCGATTCACCGCACGCGCCGCAAGCAGACGAGCCTGCCCTGATGCCATACAGTGGTCGGGCCCTGACATGTCTGAACCATTCGAAACGACGAAAGTGAAGCTCGTGACCATCGTCGCGCCGTATCGCCACGGCGATCACATCGCCGCGGACCTACGAACGATCGGCGTCGGGGGGTTCACGACGATGAGCGCGGACGGCTGGGGTAGTCACGGGACACGGCACCTTGGGCTCGTTGACGGCGCCAATGCTCGTTTCGAAACATTGGTCAGCGCGGAGCGTGCAAACGAGATCCTCGAGCGCGTCGTCGGAGCCTTCGCTCATGACGCGGTCGTCGCCTTCACGCAAGACGTAGACGCGGGTCCGCGCAGTCGCCTCGTCTGAGGCACGGGTGGCCACGTGCCCCACGCTGACACGCCCTCCTCGCCGCAAAAGAGCGGCTACTTCTCATAATCCCCTCGCGACGCTCCGAAGTCACAGCGCAGAATCTACGCATGCGATGCGCGGCGGCGCCGAGCCAGTGTGAGCGCCGTGAAGACCAAAGCCAAAACGCTCCAGGTTCGTGAAGCCGGGCCCGTTCCGTAGCCCGGAGACAGCGCGCAGCCGGTGTGCGGTGGCGCAGGGACAGACCCCTCCGGCGTGCTCAACGTATTTCGCTCGCCGGCGGGTGGCTGCGGCGTGTATTCGAGCTGGCTAGTGTCGAAATGCTCAGCTTCTGCGCGAGCGAGAATGCCACTCATCACTGTCGCGTCGAGGGTTGGTGTGCGACTCAAGATCCACAGATAAAGGCGTGATGGATGGCCCACCACGGCGTACTCGTAGCTCGAGCCGACCTCTAAGACCCAATAGTCGCCAGTGTAACCGCCCACGTTGAGCGCCAGCTTGGCGGGCACGGAAGAATCCGGCACCGTCGCGGTCATTGCGACGGTCTGCAGTGTGCCTGTCGCGCTGCCGACATTGCACTGATTGACGAGGCTCAATGAGCCATCGGGGGCTTGCGTGTAGAATGCTGTCGTGCCGTGACAATCCACCTCCGTGGTTCGGGGCAGACGGGCAATTTCGTACCACTTGCCTTGCAGCTGCGAGAGACTCACGTTCGGCGCGACGTCGAGTGGCGGGTCCGACTGACAGCCGGAGGTGGCAAATGCAAGTGCAAACGCAAATGCAATGAGCGCGGTGTGCCGCGTGCAGCTTGATGTCTTGGTCGCGTTCACGGCCGACCTCGACGACGTTGGACGAAGAGCCACGCCAGTGCGAGCGCGCTTCCGATAGCGGGCCCGCCTTCGCTCCTACCGGTTGGCGGGCTGCCGCCGCAGCCGTAACCGGGCTCCTGATCATTGATCAGACTGGCGTTCGCCGAGCTGTTCGGATCCGTTCCGGCCTTCAGCTCCGCGATGTCAGTGACGCCGTCGCCGTCGCTATCGACCCCGTCCGCCGCGAGCAGAGCCAGCGAGGTTCCCACCGAACCGTTGTCTCCCGACAGGCCGCGAGCTCGCAGCGCAAGCGCAAACGGAGTGATCGGTGTGCTCGAGCCCGTGTTGTCCTCGATGTGACAGACGCTGCACGGGACTAGGTACGATAGTTTGAGATCGCTCTGAATCTCGCTGGGAAACTCAGGCTTCGCCTGCGCGGGGGAGCTGAGACCGAACGTTAGGAACGCGAGGACGCTGAGCGAAAGCGATTGCCTGGTTTTGGTCATACTGCTCCTGACAGCCGTAGAGCGGCGCGACTTTGCGCGAGCGAGCTCATCATAGGTAGGCATGGAACTGGAACATGAGTGCGGTCACGTCGAGGTTGGCTCGGCCCTGCGCCAGACTCTGCTTTTGAAAGTCGAACCGTGCGTCCACATGAGGTGCGAAGAACCAACCCGCCCCGAGCCACCCGCTCCAGGATGTTCCGGTGTTCGCGCCGCCGACTCGCATGTTCTCGCCGGTTGCGATCAAGTGGACGCCTTGGGTTGGTTCGACGTCGGCTTGCAGCATCGTCGCGTAGCCGGTCTCCGAGGTTGCGGACTGCGCGACGAGGTCCGCCTCTGCCAGCAGCACGAGCGGCGAGATGGGCGCGACGCGAGCAAACACGCCGTGGGCCTGGCGCGTGTTGGGCAGCCGTAGATACAGATCTCTCGCGGCGTGGGTGACGAGACTGCTCACGCCGAACGCGGCGTTCGTGAGCGGCGCGATTTCCGCGTACCCGGAGTACCCGCGCTCGCGATAGGCGTCGGGCGAGACTTGATAATTTCCGGCGATGCCCATGACCTCACCACGGATGAGGCCGCCCGTGTAGGCGAGCGCGACACCATGCTGTTGGGTGTCATTCAAGTCCGTGCGGGTCGACTGGCGCACGAACAACGTGTGCTCGATCTGCCGAATACCGAACGGCACATCAATACGCCCGGCTCGTACGAGGAATGCGTCATCTTCACCGAATGCCCAACCGAGCCAGTGCTCGCGCGACACCAGGCTACCTGTGACCGACGCGGCCGAGCCGTCGACATTCACGAAACCAAGGCTCGCATAGGCTCGAAATCCGCCCGTTACGATGGCCGCCTTCAGGTCGGCCTGCATGATGATGAGGGTCGTAGAAAACGTGCCGTTGCCGTATTTGCTGGCGAGCGCGAGGGTGCGAAAGCTTCCGCTCGGCAGGAACCAATCCGGCGGCTCGACGGCGCCCCAAAGAAAACCGGCGGCAGGGCTGACGTCGTCGCCTCCGCTCGCGCCGTAGCGCGTCCGTAGCAGGAGATCGCCTTGCGCGGTGCCATATGCGGTGAGGATGCCGGCACCCGACGGGTCGACGTGACACGTCGCGCACGCGGTGTAGTTGTGGCGAATCATCCACGGGTAAGCGTGCGCCGTGCGGGGCGAGACCAGGATGCCAGCCAAGAACAGCAGCACGAGGGCAACGCGCGACAGCGCTGCGCGAAACGACAGGTAACCCTGAGGGGTGCGGGTGCTCGCCGGGTCACCCACGGTGCAGAGTTGTGCCAAACGAGCGTATTCGCCGGACGGCGACCAAACCTTCAAGCCGTGCTGCGATTTTTCCTTTTTTGGCGGGCGGCTCTACTTCAGGCCAGCCCGAGCGCGTGAACGACGAAACCGGCGCTGGCGCCGCCGAGCACCAGCCACGTGGCGTTCAGCTTGAAGCGCAGCAGTAACAGCGCTGCAACGCCAGCCAGTACCACGCTAGGAACGTCGACCAGCGCCGCGCGCCCGAGCTGGAGCGTGACCACGCCCATCAGCGCGAGCGATGCGACGTTCACCCCGTCCAGGAATGCACCGGCCGTTCGGGACGCACGGATCTTGGGGATGAGCGGGCCGCTCAACGCCACGAAAATGAACGCCGGAAGAAAGATGCCCATGGTCGCAACGAGCGCGCCGCGCGGCCCTGCCAAGATGTAGCCAATGAATGTAGCGCTCGTGAAGACTGGCCCAGGCGTGACTTGCCCGACCGCGATCGCATCGATGAGCTGAGTCTCAGTCAGCCAATGGAGGCGCTCGACCAAGTCAGCTCTCAGGAATGCCAGTAGGACGTAACCGCTGCCGAACAGAACCGAGCCGATTTTGAAGAAGACCCAGAACAGCGAGCGCAGCGTTACGGTGCTCGCGACGCCTGCTCCAACGGCAAAAGGTAGAACGGGCACGAGCTGGTGCAGCCCCTCGCTGGCTCCTTTTCGCGACGCTGCGCGCTCGATCATCCCCGCCAACGCGCCGGCTCCGAAGAGCACCGCGATTTCGTTGCAGCCAAGCACCGCGAGCAACGCAGCGATGGCTCCGAGCACGCGCAGCGTGGTCGTGCGCGCGGCTTTGGGCGCGAGGCCCCAAATTGCCTGCACGACGACGCCCAAGATGACGGGCTTTACGCCGTACAACAGCCAGCCTGCGGCGGGGACGGAACCAAAGCGCACGTAGGCCCAGCCGAGCACCGAAGTCATCAGCAGTGCCGGGAGGATGAAGGCGACGCCTGCGACGGCGAGGCCCGCCCAGCGTCGACGCTCCCAACCGATGTGAATCGCCATTTCGGTCGAGTTCGGACCCGGAATCAGATTCGTCGCGCCAAGCAGATCGAGAAAGCGCTCTTCACTGAGCCAGCCGCGGCGGAGCACGACCTCGTCTTGCATCATGGCGATGTGCACCGCTGGACCTCCGAAGGCGGTCGCACCGAGTCGCAAGAATAGAAGCGCGAGCTCTCGCAGCGATGTCCGTCGAAGATCTGGAGCTGATTGAGCCGTCACCGTCGCACTGAGCTTACAACTTGCGCCGTCCGGTCCAAATGGGCGTACCACCCTGCTCGATCAGCGCGATTTCAGCTAATGGCGAGTTTAGAACCGAGTCCGCTCGTCGCTTGACGCCCAACGTGCGGCCAGCGACCTCGTCGATGAGGTGGTGCGTTGGAACGAGGGGCTTCTTCAGACTCGCCCTCTCCCGCGAGGCGAAATCTGATGTTTAAGTTTAAACTTCAGATTTGAAATGAAACCAACAGCCGACGCCGCAGCGGATCGGATTTGAGCTCCAGCCCGCGCATCGCCTAGCGCGGGCATCAACCCCGGCCATTGCCGCGGGCATCAACCCCGGCCATTGCCGCGGGCATCAACCCCGGCCATTGCCGCGGGCATCAACCCGGCCATTGCCGCGGGCATCAACCCCGGTCATTGCCCAATTTCGAGCTCGCAAATCTGCGCCTTGGAACCAATTTATTCGAAATATGGTTGCGCGTCTGATTCGAGAATACTAGAAGTAGCTCGTGAACGTTAAACTGGAGCGCCACGCGGAGCAGTTGGCTGCGCTCGGGCACCCGATCCGACTCGCCATCCTGCGCTTTGTCGTGCAGGGCGGCGACGCGGGGACGGCTGCAGGCGAAATCCAGAGTCACGTCGACCTACCCGCGTCGACGCTCAGCCACCATCTAAAGCGACTCTCGGATTCCGGGCTGCTGCTGAGCCGGTCGGAGGGCACCTTTCACTACTACACGGCCGACTACAAGGTGCTGCGCTTGCTCACCGACTACGTATGGGAAGACTGCTGCAAGCGGGGCCAACGCAGCAAAAGTTGCTGCTGAATTTTTTTGCTCGGCTATTTCGATAATTGTGGAAGGAACACAAGACATGAAAGCCGATTTGAAGCGCCGCGCGGTTGCCGAAGCACTCGGAACGGCGCTGTTACTTGCGACGGTCGTGGGCTCCGGCATCATGGGCGAACGCCTGGCGGGTGGGAACGTCGCGCTCGCTTTGCTGGCAAACACGTTGGCGACCGGCGCGGCGCTCGTCGCGCTGATCCTGACGTTTGGGGCGATCTCTGGAGCGCACTTCAATCCCGCGGTGACGTTAGCCGACGCAAGCCAGGGTGGCATCGCCTGGCACGATGTGCCCGCGTACGTCATCGCGCAGGTGCTCGGCGCGTTTGCCGGAGTCGCCGTTGCGCACGGGATGTTCGGCGAGCCGGTGTTTTCGGCTTCCACCCACGCGCGCTGTGGCGCGGCGCAGTTACTCGCCGAGTTCGTCGCCACCTTTGGCCTGCTCGGCGTCATCTGGGGCACTTCACGGGCTCGCGCCGACGCCGTACCGTTTGCTGTTGGGGCCTATATCACCGCTGCCTATTGGTTCACGTCGTCAACGTCGTTCGCGAACCCGGCCGTAACTCTCGCCCGGGCTGCCAGCAACACCTTTGCCGGGATTCGGCCGGTGGACGCTCCGGGCTTCATCGTTGCGCAGCTCCTGGGCGCAGCTGCGGCCACGGCAGCTTTCCGTTGGCTAGTCCCGGTTGTTCCCGCAGCGCCTCAGCCAGTCGCTGCTCCACTCATCAATGAGGAAGTCCAATGAAACACATTGCGTCCGACAATTTGCCCGGCGTCGAGGAGGCGAGTCCGGTCAAAGTGGTTCTCTTCGCGTGCATACACAACGCGGGTCGGTCGCAGATGGCGGCCGCGTGGTTCAACGAGCTAGCGGATCCTTCGAAAGCACACGCGATCTCTGCCGGCACCTCGCCCGGCACTCGCGTACATCCCGAGGTCGTGACCGCCATGAACGAGGTTGGAGTCGACCTCTCCGGCGGCCAGCCCCGGTTTCTATCGGACGAGTTGGCGAGCACAGCGTCGTTGTTGGTGACGATGGGCTGCGGCGAGGCGTGCCCGGTCGTGCCTGGACTCCAGCGTGACGACTGGCCCCTCGAGGACCCCAAAGGCAAATCCGTCGAGCGAGTTCGCGAGATACGAGAAGACATTCGCGAGCGAGTCGCGGCCCTGCTCCGACAGCGACAGTGGGAAAAGCGCTGAGCTCGGCGCGGCTAGACCCTCCGCCGTCATCCGCCGTTGCGGCGGGCGTTGGCTCGAATTGCCTCGACGAGAAACGGGGTTAGTCCTGGACCATGCTGATCGATGTTCTCGCTGAAGCGATGGTCGCTCTCGTACATGTCGGCTAAGCCTAAGTGCATGACCGCGCTGCACGGGTAAAACCAGCGATCGATCGACCGGCGATGGCGCTCCGCGATGGCCATCACGACTTCGTCAGACGGCGGTTTGCCGGCCGCCTGTGCAACGGCAGCATCCGCGTAGATGCTGGCCTGCTCCGTCCGGAGCTTCTCCCAATCCTGTTCTGTATATTTCTGCGTGCGCCGCTGCGACTCTTGGTAGGCATCGCCATTGCCCCAGCGTCGCTTCGCTTCCTCCTCGTACCGTGATGACTCGAATCCGTCGAAGATCTGCTTCATGTCCACGGCATCACCTGTTCCTTTTGCGTCGAGCGCGGCGAGTGCGGCCTCGACCGCGAGAATCATTCTCGTGGTCTGTTGCTGGCGTTCCTGAAGTTGCTCTTTTTGGGCGAGCAGCGCCTTCCGTTGATCGAATCCGGGGTCATCGAGCGAGCGGCGGATCTCTTCGAGAGGCAGCCCCAAGGCTCGACCGATAACGATCTGCTGCAAGCGAAGCAAGTCGTCTTCGTCGTACAGGCGGTAGCCCGCGTGAGTCCGGCCCTTAGGGACGAGGAGACCGATCTCGTCGTAGTGATGCAAGGTTCTGACGGAGACGCCCGCGATGGTCGCAACTTCCTTCACCTGAAAACCGCGTCGCGCTTTCATGGCAAGACTCTGCGGCCTCACGCTGCGTAAGGGTCAAGGAAAAATCGACGCACGCGGGTCCATGAGCTGCGGCTTCCACCGGCGTCACCAGCGCTCGGATCGCGGCCAAAAGAGTATGATACGATACGTTGATGCCTAGCGAATTGGGAGCACCAGGCGCACGGCCCCTTGGCATCCCTGCCGCTGAGCTCATTCTGATTGCCCTTGGAGTGGTGAGACGATGACCAGAATGAAAACGGCAGTGCCCGTGCTGCTTTCAATCGACCCAGAAGCAACAACGCGGTTCTACGAGAGCAAGCTCGGATTCCGGTGCCGGTATCGGCAAGAGGGCCTCGCTATTCTGGTCCGAGACGACATCGAGCTTCATTTCACGAAGTGCCCCGACCGACGGCTCATCGAGTGGTCTTCCTGTCGCGTTCAAGTGAGTGGGGTCGATGAGCTCTACAGAGAATTCGAGGCACGCGGAGTCCTTCATCCGAAGGGCACCCTGCGAGACACTGACTACGGCACACGCGAGTTTGGGATCGTGGACGAGGACGGCGCGCTCATCACCTTCTTTGAGGAGCGCATGCGGTGACGCAACGCTCCAAGTTACGCCGGGACGCCGTCCGAGCCACCGAGCGCGGCCACCTCGTTCTCCATGGCGGCTGTCCGCTTCGCGAGAAGGACGAAGATACAAGGGACGAGGAAAAGGGACAGCAGCGTCGAGGAGGTCAGGCCGCCGACGACGGTCAAAGCGAGTGGTTGGTTCGCCTGCGTTCCGGCTTCTAACCCGATGGCAGTAGGAATCAGGCCGATCACGGTAGCCAGGCTGGTCATTGCTATGGGAACGAAGCGAGTGCGAGCCGCCAGCACGACGGCTTCCTCTTTAGACTTGCCCTCGTTGAAATGAACGTTGGCCTCGTGGACTAGCAGAATGCCATTCGACACCGCGATACCGACTACCATCAGAATGCCCATTAGCGCGGTAATCGAGAAACCCTGACCCGCCGACATCAATGCGAGCACGATACCAACCAGGCAAACTGGAATGGTGAAGAGCATGACGAGCGGCAGGCGCAGTGACTTGAATTGAATCGTCATGATCATGAAAACGACCATCACTGCCAGACTGATAGCCAGACCCAACCCCGAGAAGGTCGTGCGCATGAGGTCGACCTCACCGACGTACGAGGTCTTGATCCCTTGCGTGCGAGAGTCAGCCTTCAGTTTGTCTTCCAGCTCTTTCGCCGCACTACCTATGTCCCTGCCCTCGGTCTGCATGTACACTTCGGTCACGCGCTGCATGTGGTCGCGTTCGATGGCGATGGGGCCGACTGCGCGCCGGATGTTGGCGTAGGAGCCCAGCGTCACCGACTTGCCTTCAGGCGTTACTCGCGCAGGCAGCTGACTCATCGCGTTGGCGTCGGGGACCGACTTTTCATCGTAGTAGGTGACGACGTAATACGCTTGACCGTTGTGCGGGTCGATCCAGACGCTCGGTTGGTTGATATCACCGAGTGTTGCGTCGAGAGTGGCCTGTGCAACGGTGCGGGAGGTCAGCCCGACGAGTCCCGCCTCAGAACGATCGGTATCGACGTGGATCTCCGGGTAGTGGGTCTCGAGCTGAACGCGGACATCCCTAACCCCGCCGACGGAGCGCGCGACGTCAGCCACGGCCCGCGCTTGGTCCTCGAGCGCGTCCAAATTGTTGTTGCGGAGCTCAACCGCGATCGGCGCCATGTACCCGTTTGAAAAGACGCTCGCGACGAGTCCACCGGGCCACTGCAAGAATTCGACGCCAGGGTACCGCTCCTCCAGCAACTTCCGCATCGAATCGGCGATTTCTTGCTGGGTGTGTTTGCGCTTACCAGGATCCGAAAGTGCAACTCGAATGAACCCCATGTGCGGTCCGTCGTTTGGGCTGGTCATGGCGCTTCGAGCGTTGCCTGGCGAGCCCATATTCGTCAGCACGAGCTCCACGTCTTCTTTAGGGAGACGCTCGGAAAGCATCTTCGCCATTCCGCCGATCCGGCGCGCCGATTCATCGAGCGACATCCCCGGGGCCATTCGAACGTAGACGCGCTCCATCGATTCGTCGATTTCGGGAAAGAACGTGCTCGGCAAGAGGGTCGTACACCAAGCGGCTCCCACGGTTAAAACCAGACATGCTGCGATGACGAACCAGCGAAATGGCAGCACAGACTTCAAGAGGGCAGAATATTTTTCGGCCGTCCGATCAATGATGCTCTCGAAAAATCTACCGGTGCGCCCGTGTTCTTGCTGTTTAAGGAAATGATGACAGGCGACTGGAGTCACGAACATACTGACGAAATACGATGCGATCATGGCCACGGCCACGGTAAGAGCAAGTGGCGCGAACAGCTTCTTCGCCAATCCTGCAAGCAGCAGGACCGGGAGCAGCACGGCCATGGTCGTCAGTGTCGAGGCGAGTACCGGAAGAGCGACGGCGTTCGTACCCTTGAGCGCGGCATCGAACGGAGATAGCCCCTCGCGCTGGTGCCGGTGAATCGATTCGAGGACCACCACTGCGTCATCAACCAAGCGGCCCATCGCGAGAGTGAGGCCACCTAAGGTGAAAGCGTTCAGCGTTTGACCAGTTGCGGAAAGCGCAATCAGCGTGATCGCAAACGACAGCGGGATCGCAACCGCCACGATCAAGGTGCCACGAACGCTCTGCAGGAAGATGAGAATGACGATGGAGATCAACACCAGCGCCTGGACGATTTCCTTCTTTAGCCCGTCGTAAGACGTGCGCACGAAGGTCGACGCATCAAAAACCGATTTTACCTCGACCCCTTGAGGTAGGTCCTTGAGACTACCGACGATCTTCTTGACCGAATCGACGATCTTCAGGGTGTTTCCGCCCGGAACACGCAGCACGTTGAGGTAAACGGCGTTCTTCCCGTTTATCGAGACACTCTGTGTTGCGGCTGCGCCCGCATCCTCGATGTGCGCAACGTCACTGATCAACACGCCCTTGTTCCCGCCGACCTTGATCATCGCGCTGCCGATGGTCCGAACGCGTGGAGGCACCGCATCGGTGTACACGTTGGCATCGAACCCTGGCGCGATGAATTCTCCGGAGGGCAAGAGTGCGTTCGATTGCGCCACGGCGTCGCTGATGTCCTTCGCGGTGAGGCCGCGCGCCTGAGCAGCCGCTGGATTCACGATCACGTTGATCTGGCGCTCCTGGCCGCCGTTTACCGCGGCGCTGGCAACGCCAGGAATCCCCTCGAGCAGCGGCTCGATATTGTTGAACGCGTAGTCGTAGAGCTGTGGCCCCGTAAGGCTACCGCCAGAGACCGCGACTTGAACGACCGGCGCATTCGTGGGGTCGAATTGAAGTACGAACGGTGGGATCACCCCGAGCGACTTCGGAACCGCCGACATTGCGAATGCAACCTGTTGCTGCACCAGGGTTTGAGCGGAATTCAAATCCGTGCCCCAAGCCATCCAGACGTAGACGATGCTGAGGTTGTTGCGCGATATGCTCTGAACGTGCTCGACGCCGGGGGTCGCACTGACGTACTTTTCGATCCGCCAAGTCAGGGTCTTCTCTACGTCCTTGGCCGCCAATCCGGGCGCCAGTGTGCCGACAACCAACACCGGCGGGGTCAGATCGGGAAACGTATCGATACTCATTCGTGGGGTGAGCACGATGGCGAAGACCAGCACCGCTATCGACAGCATCAAGCTCGCGAGAGGGTTTCGTAGAGACAGTCCGGTCAGCGGGGCCTCGCATTTCCGGCGCCGCGCGCGGCCGCAGATTGTCCAGCCGTCGCCGGAGCTGGCGCATCCTCCTTCGCCTCGACATGGTCGTTATTTTCCAGGAGAGCCTGACCTTCGCTGACGACGACCGTGCCCACCGGAAGTTGCTCAGGTCGCAAAAAAAGCGTGCCGCCCACTTCACCCAATATCTCAACGTCACGCTTGTGCGCTATTCCGCGATCAACGACGAACAGCGCTGCCTTGTCTTCGATCACGGTAGCGGCGTAGACCGGGATCTCAGTTGCTGACGTCGGATGCCCCACGTCTATGTTTATCGTCCCGGTCGTACCAACTGGGATTGTCCGATTCGGATCGGCCACATCGACCTCGAAATGGATGGTCCTCGTCGCTGGATCTGCTTTGGGCGCCCGCCGCGAGATTTTTGCGTCGACCTTGCTGCCCGTAGAGAGAGCCGTGATCGCGACCGTGGTCCCCACGCTCACCACATCGAAATCCTTCTCGGGAGCGTCCGCCGTCACCCGAAGGACGTTTCGATCCACGATCGAGACGATGGTCGTTCCAGGACGCACGAAGGCGCCGGGGTCGACTACCCGCGTCGAGATCTCGCCTGCAAAGGGCGCACGAAGGATGCAATCCTTCACATCGAGGGACGCAGACGAGAGCTTCGCGTTGGCCTCGAGCAGTTGCGCTTGCTCCGCCTCGCTTTGCGCCGATTTCTGCTCGGATTCGTTCTGAGCAACGAAGCCGCCATCGAGCAGGCTTTGCACTCGCACGGATTCGTCCGCGAGCGCGCGGTGGCGCGCATCGACGGCGCGCGCCTGCATTGCAGCGGCTCGACTCGACGCGCTCGGGTTCGAACAGTCGAGTGTGGCGACTACGGCCCCCTCAGCGACGACGTCTCCCGGTCGCACCAGAACCGTTTGCACGTAAGCAGAGATGTATTGGGGACCGATATCGGCTTCGATCCAAGGTTGAATGGTGCCGACATAGGTCCGCGAATCTCGGTAGGACCCCGCCTTTGCCTCGACTACCGACACCGGCCGTGACACGCCCGCCAGCGTCGTGTGATTCACCTTGTGACCCGCGTGCCAGACCATGAAAGCACCCAGCAGGGCTAGCGCTAGGGTTGCCCCAACGATGACGATTGGAATGCGCTTAGGCGGACGGCTACCGACGGCTGCCTGCTCGTCCAGCGCGTGGTCTCTGGATACAGCGGGGAGGGGTGATTCTCTTTCCGTCATTCATGCTCGCAGTTTCGCGGCGAACCAAGCAAGGGACGAGCCACGCCGTGAATCGGACCATGGAGCGACAAGCGGCTATCTCGCGCAACGATTCAGACATTTGGCGGCGGGGCAGATCAGGTGACGTGTGACATCCTGCCACGGCGCAGCAAGTTGCATGCATGCGCCGATCAAGAAGCGCAAGTCGAATGGAGGCTGGTGGGGGACTCAGGTCCCGAGCTCAGGAGTGCAACTCTTGAAAGCGCATTTTCGACGGCGCGACTTCATCCACTTCGGCGGCGATTGGCCGTGCGAAGAACAAGAACATGACGGGAACGAGGAACAGCGACAAGATCGTCGACGACGTCAGTCCGCCGACGACAGAGAGCGCGAGAGGTTGGTTCGCTTCGGATCCACGCTCCAAACCCATCGCCGTCGGGATGAGGCCAATGACGGTGGCGATGCTCGTCATCGCAATCGGCACGAAACGCGAACGGGCAGCAAGGACGATCGCCTCTGCCTTGTCGATGCCTTCGTTCAGTCGCCTATTCGCGTCGTCAACTAGAAGAATCCCGTTCGAGACGGCGATGCCAATGACCATGAGGATACCCATCAGCGCGGTGATGGAAAAGCCCTGGCCCGCTGCCATCAATGCCAGAACGATG
>Ga0210387_10001763_pt1 | contig 16389 bp, 5 predicted proteins | sample IncBWC7OmetaG_FD_160108 | JGI IMG/M metagenome (GOLD analysis project Ga0210387, IMG submission 160108) | Forest soil microbial communities from Barre Woods Harvard Forest LTER site, Petersham, Massachusetts, United States - Inc-BW-C-7-O ...
CGAATCGTATGGTGAGGTGTCGCGTTTTGGTGGTTTTGATGAATCTGGGAGTGTGCTTGGGAAGTTTGTGCTTCCTGTGGGTTTTGCGGTGGATCCGAGCGATTCGTCGACGTCGGATGGCAACGCTGTGTACGTGTTGGATCGGACGTTGAGTCAGACGCGCGAAGGAGAAGAAGGCAAGCTGGCCTACCGGCTGCAAAAGCTGTCCAGCACCGGGGTGGTGCTGGGATCAAAGACGCTTCCGGTGGAGTCGTTCAGTACGGTGAAACGCGAATTCACCGAAGCCCACCCGTTGATATCGCTCGCCGTCGACCCGGTCGAGCATCGCGTGTACGCGATGGTTGAGAGCGTGGTGGGCTTGGTCCCCGTGGCGGACAAGCTGGTCGCGTGGTCGACCGTCCCGAACGGGAGCAAAGAACTCGTCAAAGCGTCAGGCTACCCCGAAGACCCGGTGACCGGTGCTGGACTGGTAGCGGAAGTGCTGCAGTCCGAACCAAGCGAAGATCTATACGCTCCTGAGGGCATCACGGTGGATCCGAAAACCCATGACGTGGTGATCGAGGCGCAGAATGGTGTGGCGGGCACCACGGGTGGTCCGACGATCCTGCAGCGCGTGATAACCGAAGGCTCCGAAACAGGCAAACTCGGCGGGTCGTGGGTAGCGGACAGCACTACCTCCCCGAGCGAAGAACCAGGAGACGGCCTGTTCACCGCTACCGATGGCGAATTCTTCGGTGTTGATCTGTTCACCGAAAGAGGAGCAATCTCGCGCCTAGTCGACGTCAAGCGCGACTTCACCAAACCCGAACCGTCGCTCATCAGCGAAGACAAATCTGGAGGCCTGAACAAGGACCAAGCCCCCACCCTCGACAACGAAGACACCGTCAACAGCCGCACCAGCCACACCGCAGGCGCCATCCGCGGCCTCGCACTCGCGACCTACACCGCCGGCACACCCATCACCCAACTAACCAACAACCTCTACGCAGCACGCTACGGACAGTGGATGCAAACGGAAGTCCTTCCCGATAGTCAGTCAAGGGTGCTGCCATGGAGTGAAGCCTTTGGTCTAAGCACTTTTTGGACACAGACTATTTTCACAAACCAAGGCATTGCCAACGAGGGGATACGTCTGTTTGAAGCCGATGGCAAAGTCGTGACTACAATTGGCGGTCAGGGAACCGGGCAGCCGTGCAATATCGACGACAGCCGCTTGGCGTTGGCGGCAGGAGCAAACGGCAGCATGTTTGCGCTCGGCCAGTTTAATGCCGAAAACGGCAACAGTGACGACGAAGTGATCGAGTTCGCCCCCGGCGGTGCCGGCAAATGCCCGACGCCCAGCGGTGAAATCGAAGTCAACGGCACGCCCACGTTGTCCGCAAACGTGACCCAGGGAAAATCGGTCAAATTCAGCGCGCTCTCGGTCAATCGGGCCGGAGCGTCCCCGTACGCGTTCGAATGGTATTTCGAAGGCGATGCAACCCCCGCGAGCAAAACCTTTACTCCGGTTTCGAAGATCGAAGCTCCGAACTACACGTGGCCGACGCCGGAAGCCGAACACACCTACGGCAAAGCGGGCACATATGAAGCGAGCGTGCGCATGACCGGCGACTATGGGACGAGCGTGTTCCCGGTCACGGTCACAGTGCAGCCGTCAGAACCGGCGGTGGCGAAATTCTCGGTTCCCGGATCGATCGTGGCCAAACAGTCGGCGACGTTCGACGCGAAAGAATCGAAAGCGACGTCAGGCAGCCAGATCGTCAGCTATCACTGGGACTTCGGTGATGGGGTCAAAGAAAACACCTCCGCGACCAGCAAGTCCCACACGTTTGCCGCCGCCGGCGAATACACGGTCAAGTTGAAGGTCACAGACGAATCAAACGAAACGGCCGAAACGGAACAGAAAGTGACCGTAGCGGCGTCGAAAGAAGTGTCCAAAGAACCGCCGAAGGAAGAAAGGAAGACCGAAGAAAAACCGCCGGCGCAGACTGGCGGCGCGGTAATCCAGCCCCCCGGTCCGGGCCCAATGGGTCTCGTCCACCTCAAACCGCTGACCAACGCTCAGAAGCTGGCGAAAGCGCTGAAGGCCTGCAAGCACGTTAAGCCTCAGAAGAGGCGCGTTAGCTGTGAAAAGCAGGCCAAGAAGAAGTACGGAGCGAAAGCCAAAGCAAAGAAGAAAAGCGTAAAGAAGAAGTGAGTGGACTCTGGCCTACGCGTACGAAACTGATGGCGGTGAAAGTGGGGATCGCCGCTTTGGAAGCGGGCCGGAGGGGTGTTCGCGTGCGCATGCTGCGCGGCATGCGCAGATACTCCGCGTGCGCCGCGTGTGTGGCTCTGACAGTAACGGCGCTTGGCGTGACCGGCGCGAGCGCGCAGGGAGCGGCGACGTGGCATTTCGCCCCCGCTCAACCGCCGGCCCCGCCGGCGGGCGTCTCGCCCGCGCCCTATCCGGTCGCGCTTGGAAGCGTAGGTGACCTGAGCTTCTGGGCGCCCAATCGCGGGCTGCTGATCACGGGTGGCGCCGGTCCGGTAGTCGCCGGCCTGTATGCGTATGACGGTGTGTCCTGGCATCAGCTGTCGACTGTCTGTGGCGGCGCGCGTGGCCGCATCGCTTGGGCTGGACCCGACGAGTTCTGGACGATCTCTGATCAGCGGCCGGGCCAGCTGTTGCCTCCAGGGACGGGGTACCCCCAGTTGCAATCGCTCTCGCTGTGTCATTTCCTCAACGGACAGGTTGTCGGCTCCTACGCGATGCCGTTGCAGGAGCCCAACTCCTACGCGCCGATGGACGCGGCTGCGTGCTACGCGCCCGCGGACTGTTGGTTCGGTGGTCAGGACCCCGGACAGGGAGTCGGTGCGTTTCATCTGCATTGGAACGGCAGCGAAGTGTCGGCGGTGTACGAGCCCGAGGATCATGCGGTGACAGGCATGGTCAACTTTGCCGGAGAACTGTACGAGAGCGTGCAGATTCGTGAAGGCGACACGTTTCTGCCGAGCGAGAACCTCAAGCACCCGGCGACGCTCCATACGATTGCTCCCGCGGGACAGTCGTCGCTGTGCAACGATGTGCAGGGTCCGTTCTGCGAAGTGTTTACCTTCTCCGAAGATCCCTTGCCCGGGCATGTGCTGCCCGAATACGGAAAAGAAGTATTGCCCCTCGCCCTGCAGGGCTTCAGTCTGGGGACCGACGGCTCGCCGTTGGGTGTCGGCGCGACGCAACTGTGGGCTGCCGCCAACCCCCTACCCAACCGCTGGTTGCCAGCGGGTACCAAGTCCGCTGTGGTCACCGTGCTGCGTTATTTCGAAGGTGCTTGGTCGCAGGTCCTGCCACAAGCGGGGGCGTCCGAACTGGGCGGTCTTGGTGGCGCCGAAAGCATGCAGGCGGGTGGCGTGAGCGAGGTCGGCACGAGCGACGCGATCGCCCCCGAACCGGGCACAGACAAAGCATGGCTGTCATTGGGGGGCGAAGTTGCCCGGGTCAACTCGGACGGGACGCTCGAAGAACAGCAGCAGTTGCCGGATGAAGCACAGGAACCCGAACCCGTCGGCTATCGCGGAGGCACGGGCCCGATCGCCTGTCCGGCGGCGCACGACTGCTGGATGGCCACGAGCGAAGCCGGTTGGTTGTTTCACCTCAGCAATGGCGCCTCGCTGCCTGCGAACAGCGATCCCTTGTTCGATGGCGCGGATGGGATCATCTCCTATCGTCCCCCCGACAGCGGGGAGCCGGTGATCTATCCAGATGCGCCGCCTGCGGATGATTCGCTGGCCAATCAACAGTCGGCGCCTGCGCCCATCGAACCGCCGTTGCAGGCACCGGTGGCCGCACCACACGTCAAAGGCAAGCGGCTGCTCACGCACGTCAAGAGCAAGCTGCTCCATCACACCGTGCTGATCGTCTCGTTCACGTTGACGGCGCGAGCGCACGTGCAGCTGGTAGGGCATCGGAAGCATCGGGTCGTGGCGCGCACCAGGATGGAGTCTTTGAAGGCGGGGCGGCACCAGCTGTCGTTGCGGCTTGACCCGGCACGCTGGCCGACGGGAGTGCAGTTCAAGGCGAGTCCGGTCGGCGTTCCGGTGCCGTCGGGCGGGGGATCAGGGGGATCGGAATCTGGCAACACGATCGGCACCTGAGCTCTGCACCCGCCTGTGACCGCCGCCCGTATACACATAGTCCTCTCATGCCAACGCGCTCTGCGCCGGGGTGCGCAAGTCCTTTCGCCTCGACGCGCTCTGCGCCGCCGCGCGCTAGTCCTTTCACGTCAGCGCCCCCTGCGCGGCGCGCGCCTCGCGCTCGGTGCGCTGCTGCTGACCTGGCTGCTCACGCCCTCGTCTGCGCAGGCGGTGATTCATCCCGCGAACGTGCTCGATGGGCCGGCGAACGACATCCTCGAGGTCGATGGCGCCGCGATGGCGCCTGACGGCAGCGGCGGAATCGTCTACCGCAAGACCGTTGAAGGGGTCGCGCACGTATTTGCCGTCCCGTTCGTCAACGGCCACTGGGGCGGTCTCCTGCAGGCTGACAGCGAAGACGTCTTTGGCGCCAGTCAGCCCGTGATCGCGGCGGGGGAAGGCGGACGGCTGCTGGTCGTATGGGTGCAGCCGCGCAATTTGAACTCGAGCGGCGTGACCTTGTATGAGCTGATGGGGGCCTCGCTGCAACCGGGTGCCGGCGGGTTCGGTCGGGCAATCGTCATCGATCCGAACGTGGGAGAGCCCTACACGGGCGACATCAGCGCCCTCGACCCGGCGTTGGCGATGGCGCCCGACGGGGTGGCGTATGTCGTCTACCGCACGATCGTCAGCGACTGTGACACCAACCACACCGGCGAGCCGCCGAATAGCAGTTGCCTGTCCGGCTCCACCGACAAGCTCATCGACGTCCGCGTGGCGCGCTTCCAGTACCTGACCTGGAGTTCGCTCGGCGTGATCAACCGTGCGCCGCAGGTGGCGATGCGCGCTCCGAGCGCGGAAAACGCGCCGACGATCGGCATCGGCCTTAACGGCAACGGCGTGGTCGCGTGGCAGGAGCCCGCCGGCAATGGTCTCGCGGCCCGAATCTGGGCGCGACGCTTGTTCGGGACGGTGCTCGGGAATGTGCTGCCGGCCAGTCCCGAACAGGTCGGCGGGCGACAGGTCACATCCGACGCCGAAGCGCCCACGCTGGCCGTAGGCCCATATGGGCAGGCGCGGCTTGCGTATCGCATTCGTGGTGTTCCTGGTTCTGCGGTCGCGACGACGCAGCTCTACCTGAACTCGATCCTCAGCGAAACCGCCCCGCGCGGCTCACAGCTGCAGGGCGCCGTCGCGGTCCCCGGCGCGGCGCAGGGGGGGCTCGGTGTCCCCAGCGCGGCGATCGACCAGCGGGAAGACTTTCGTGTCGCTTGGCCGCAGGGCGGCGCGGCGCGTGAGCTCGCCGGCGAAGCACGGAGCACGGGAGCGCCGATCGCCGTCGGCGCCACCGGCGGGCAGGTGTTCACGACGATCAACCCTGCCGCCGGCGGCACGACCGTGTGGACGAACCCGCCGGGGGCCGCTCCTGCGGTGCAGGCGCGTGAGGACTACGCACAGGGCGCGTTTCAGCAGGCCCAGCTCGCCGGGACCGTTCCCGGTCAAGTTTCAGGGCTCGCGCTCGGCGGCGACGGCGCGGGTGACGCGTTGCTCGCATACACTCAGGGACCGCCGGGCCGCTCGGAGGTGCTCGGCGACTTTGTGCAGGCGCCGCCGGCGGCCTTCACAGTCGAAGCGCCCACCGGTTGGCTGCGCCGAGGAGCCGCGAGGTTGGCTTGGGAAGCTGCTCCTGATGCGGTTGGAGGCGTCACCTACACGATCTATGTCGACGGCAGACCGCGGACGCAGGGTCTGACCGGACTCGCCGCGAGCCTCGGCGTGACAGGGCTCGGCGACGGCGTTCACAGAGTGCAGGTGCTCGCGCTCGACGCTTCCGGACAGCGGACGATGAGTCCGGAAACGCGGCTGAAGGTGGACGTCAATCCTCCAATCGTGAGGCTCAGACTGATCGATCATCGCCGCGGGGTGCGCGTCACGCTCGTCGATCGAGCCTCAGGTGTCAACATGCGCGCGACGGTGGTGTCCTTCGGGGACGGGCGCACGGTAGGTCATCGTGACACGGTCACCCACGAGTACCGGCGCGCGGGGATTTACTCGATCGCCGCGCAGGTGCGCGACAGGGTCGGCAACCACGCGACGGTCCATCTGCGGGTGCGGGTGCGATGAGTCCGGTCGCCATGGCGGCATACGCTTGGTCGCGGCGCGAGACGCGGGGCCGGATGGGCGCGCCGTGGCGCGCCGTCTGCTCTGGGCCCGTGCTCGCTTGCCTGCTCGCGCTTACGCTGACTCTCCTCACGTTGGCTCTAATCTGTACATTGCCGACGCTGGCCGATGCGCAGTTCTCCCAAGCGGGCCTGCTGTCCGGCACCGCTAGCCGGCAGTTCGACGAAGCAAACGCGCCGGTGCTGTCCGCCGACGGACGGTATGCGGTCTTCCAGGGCAGCCTCTTGGGAACACCGGGCATCTACCGGCGCGATCTGCGCAGCGGCGCCGTGGAGATGGTCGCGGGTGCGGACGCGACCGGGCCGTCGGTGAGCGCCGCTGGGCGCTATGTCGCGTTCACGAGCACAGCGGAAGATGCGGTCGAGCCCGCCTCCGACCGGGGATGTCCGGAGGTGTATGTGCGTGACATGGAACCGGGGCCGGGCGAACCCGAATATGTGCTCGCGGCCGCGCTGAACGGCACGACCGAAGGGATCGCTTATGAAAGTGGATGTGCGCCCTCGCTCGGCGTGGCTTTTTCGGCCTCGGGCGCGCAGGCTGCCGCGGGAGTGGCACTGAGCGCGGACGGGCGCCATGTCGTGTTCACGGTGCTGAGCGTCTCGAACCTGGAGGGAGCTGGGACTGAACCCAGTCAGGTGGCGGTCAGGGATCTGGATACGGACACCACGACGCTCGTGACGAGCGCGGCCGGCCGGCCGGTAAGTGGAGGCGGCGCGTTTCCCTCCCTCGAATCGCTCGGGCGCGGCCGGGTGGCCAGTCCGACGATCGGTTTGGGAGGTCCGTCCCTGCACCACTATGGCGATCAGGCGACTGCCTCGACCGCCGCCATCAGCGCCGACGCGAGCACGGTCGCCTGGCTGGGCACAGACGTGCCGGCGCAGGTCTCTGCGGCGGAAGCCGAACGGTCGCCGAGCCTGCCCGGACCGGACCCCGCGGGTCTCGAGGTCGAGCCTCTGTGGCGACGTGTCGCGGACGGAGTGAGCACACCCACGCGCCGCCTGCTGGCGGGCGCGGGGCTCGACTTCTTTTATGCGGGGATCAACGAACGTGCAGTGGACCCGGTGATCGCCGGATCGTTCGTCGGTATGCAGGAGTCGGCGCTGTTCATCGCGCCCACGCTCAGCGCCGACGGGCGCGTGGCGACGGTGCTGGCGAGCGCTCCCCCGCCCGCCGTCGAGCCGAGCTTGAACGAACGTAAGAACACGGGGCTGAGCGACCTGGACACCGACGCGTACGCGGTACATGTCGGTGCGGACCCCGCGAGTCCCGTTGCGGTGACGCCGCTCACCGAAATCGCCAGCTACATGTTGCCGGACTCCGCCACCGAAGACGTCAAGGACGTGGCGATCTCTGCAGACGGAACGCGAGTTGCGTTCGACACCGCGCGCACGCAGTTGCGCCTGCCCGAGCTCGCGTCCATCAGCCCACCCATCGCGTACACACAGATGCCCGAGACATATGAGGCGAATCTCGCTCTGGGCACACTGCAGCGTGTCACCGCGACATATGACGGCTCAGAACCCAACGGGGAAGCGGGACTGCTCGCGTTCGCTGGCGATGGGCAGGCGCTTACGTTCGCCTCAAGCGCGACGAACCTGTTCTTCGGTGACGGTATCGGTGCGTGGGAGGTCTATCTGGTGCGAGAACTCGCCAGCGAAGCGGCGCCGGCCCCGGAGGAGATCGGCGCGCCACCTCTGGCGCCGAACCCGACTCCGAGCTGGACTTTGGATGCCACCGCAACCGCCATGCGCGATGGCAGCGTGCTTGTACAAGTCCAGACACCTGGCGCGGGCAGGTTGGTCGTAAAGGCAGCTGCCCAGCTATCCACGAGGAGTGCGAAGGTCGCGCGCAGAAATCCACATGCGCGAGCGGGGAGAACCGGTAGGAGGAGGCAAAGCGCTCATGCGGCGAGCGCGAGGACCGTGAGTAAGGCGGTCCGCGGGAAGGCCAAACGCCGGGCTCCCGGAGGGCGCACGGGCGCCGCGATCACCGCGCGCACCGTGGCGCAGTCCTCCGCCACCGTGCCCGCGGCGGCCACGACGAGGCTGCACCTTCGCGTGAGCACCCCTTACAGAGCGCTCGTCGCCGCCAGGAACGGGTTGTATGCGGTGCTCAGCGTCAAGTTCACCGCGCCCGGTCAGCGGACATTGCTACGGGAAATCCCGGTTACGTTCCATTTGAAGCGCAAACCCGTCGTGCGCAGGCGGGTCAAGCGGTGAAAACGTATCTAGGGCGCTCCTTCGCGGTGCTTGTGACCGCGGGTCTGCTCGCGGCCATGCTCGGTTTCTTGCAAACCGGGCGCGGCGCCCGCGCCAAGGCTGCGGGCGCGGCGCAGCTGCCGACGGCGGGTGACGTGGCCACTCCGGACTTGGGGCTGCCCGCGACCGGTGTCGTCACGATCGGCACCTCCGCGGGCGAGACCCCGGGTGAGGTCTGGGCCTACGGGGTGGTGGCGGGAGAGAGCGCGCTGCTGGAGCGCAGCGACGCGACCGGCTGGCGTGTGCTGGCGCTGCCGTCAGGGGTTGGGGGATCACCCGCGGAATACGGGGCCTTTGCCGGTCAGAGCACCCTCGCGGGCGGGGTTGCGTTGCTCTCCGGTCAGAGCGTGATTGTGCGCGAACCCGGCGGCCAGCCGCGCTCGGCGCCGGCGCCAATCGCACAGCCCGCCACCGGAGGGGTACTTGCCGCGGGCGAGTCGTTGTTGCCGACCGATCCCGCCGGAGCAGTGACGCTCCCGTATGCCGCGATCGAAGACACGGGCGGACACACCGGCGTGCTGATCGCGCCCAGCAATGACGGAGGCGACTCGCCGAGCACACGGTTGCAGCCCGGGGTGCTCCACTACAACGGCTCGCAGTGGACGCGCGAGCCGATCGAGCTTGCTGACGAACAGGAAGCGAACGGCTTCACCGCGCTCGCACTCGCGTGCGCTGGAACGAGTTCCGCGCCCGCCTCAAGCGCGCCGGGCAACTGCTGGCTGCTGGCCGGATACGACGTAGGGTCACGCCAACCGAACAGGCTGGTCCTGTTTCGGCGCGTCGCCTCCAGCGATCCGTCCGGCTATACGTGGGAGCCCCAGCAGGTCGCGAGCGGACCGCTGCACGAACAGAGCGGAGTGGCGATCGCTCCCTTGGCCCAGGGAGCGCAGATGCTCACGGCGACCGCGCAGGGCGTGTGGGTCGACTTTCAGGCGCAGATCAATCCCACCGGGCCCGGTCATGGGCCCGAACCCAGCGATGTGAGCGAGCTGATTATCCCGAACGGCCATGCGGCGGCGGATGTGCTCGGGCCGTGGTGCTATCCGACCGGCGCCGCCTGTTCCGAACGCACGCTCGGCGGGTCGCTTCCGGCTCAATATCGCAGTTTCGCCGAGCCCGGGGCCTCCGCGACCGAAGTGGGGGCGCGAGTGATCACCGGCTTGCCCCACCGAGCGATGCTCGAGCTCGCGGGTCCGGGCGCGGATTCCAGCTTTCTTTACACCGTTGGCGCAGGAGGCGAACTCGGTTCGGTGCCCGGCGCCGCCGCGTTCTTCCCGGCCCATGCGGGAGCGCCGTGGGAAGGGTGGATCGCCGACGGCATCGAAACGGCCAACGCTGCCGATGGGGAGGGTCAGTCACCGGCGATCGAGCTTGCCCCGAATGGCCCGGCAAATGACTTGGGCGAGGATTCGGTTCCCTTCCGTCGCCCGCTGTACGCGCTCGCCCAGGCGCCCGGGACCGCGCCGGGAGACCCGTCCGCTGCGGCGATAGCGGTCGGCGAAAAAGGGCAGATCGCTCACTACTCGCCGGGCGAGGGCTGGCGACCGGAAGCGTTGTACGACTCGAACGGCGGGGCGCTGACGCCGACGTTGCGCGGCGTCGCATGGCCCGAGCCGGGACGGGCGTACGCCGTCGGCGACGAAGGCACCATGTGGTTGTGGCGGGCGGAAACAGGTGTATGGGAGCCAGATCCCGCCACCCCGCTGAACTTCATCGGCAACCTGACGGCGATCGCGTTCTCCCCCGGCGAGCCGAGTCTCGGATATGCGGTGGGCAAGCAGGGGGTGCTGCTGAAGTACGGCAAGTCCTGGGAACAGGTGCCACTGCCACCTGAACTGCGCCAAGCGAACTTCACCTCGGTTGCGTTTGCGGGGGGTGAGGCGCTCGCAAGCTATCGCCTAGTCGAGCGCGTGCCGGGATCGCAGAGCGAATTCATGGAGACGGGCGGCCTTGCCGTCGAAGAAGATGGCTCGGGTCTGCATTGGCATGTGGATCCTGGCGCGAGCGCGCTGCTGCAGGGAGGTGTGCTTTCGAGGGTTGCGGGTCTCCCCGACGGTGGCGCCGTGGCGGCGGGTCCGGGTACGGTTATTGAGCGCGACTCTCCCTCGTCGGGGTGGCGCTTCTCCTCTCAGCCGCTGCCCGAGGCGCAGAACATCTCCGCGCTTGCGGCCTATCGCGACTCGACGGGGGTCGTGCGCGCGGTCGTGTCGATCGATCTCGACGAACGTCTCGGGCCGCGGTACTTCGCGGGCGTGAACCTTGAACAGGGGGCCTTCAAAGTCGACCTGCCGGCTCCTGCCGCGGCTGGACAGCCGTCGACGTTCCTCGAACCCGACCCCCTGCCCAACTCTGGCTATGTATTGAAGGAGAACGCTGACGGCTGGAGTGACATGGAGCATGAGGCGCTGCCTGCGCCCGGCGGGAAACTGCCACAGGACATGCCTGCCCGACCCGACCCGGCGCTCGCGCTGATCGTCAGCTCAAACGGTGAGCAGGGGCTGGCGGTAGGAGGTCAAACCGGCGATATCGAAGGCCGGGGCCTGAGTCCCGCGCTGCATTCAAACAATATTCACGACCAAACCGCGGCGGCCATGCGGTTTCCCGCCGGCGCGGCCTCCGCTGATGGGAGGTCCACCTCGACTTCGATCGTGGCGCCAGCCGGTGAGGCGAGCTTCGTCGTCGCCGGCCAGGCCGCTTGTGTGCAGAGCTCCTGTGCGGACTTCGCCGAGGAGGGTCTGGGCCCCGACGCGTGGCTTACGCACGCGATTCAATCCGCCGATGCGATCGCGGCGGCGTCTGGCGGAGGACTACGTGCGTTCCTGTACACCGGCGGGCGTCTGCCGACGCCGACACGCGGTGGTGGTGGCGAAGAATTCTCACGCGGCCTGGACCGTTATGCGGCGTTGCTCGATGGCGGATCCCTGCCGACCTATCCTGCGGCATCCGCGACCGATCTCGCGCAAGGTGGCGCGGGCATTGAGCCCTTCACGCAGATGGCCGTGCCCCCCGGTGTGACGCGTGGGCCCGCCGGCACGGCCGCCTATTCGTTCATCTCAAATGGTGGGTCCGGCGGTCTCGTGAAGTCGATCGTGCTCGACTTCTCCAACGGCAGTCTGCAAGCGTCGGGGACATCGGCACCGAATGCGCAGGAAAATTGGCTCGAACAGGAACTTGTAATCGCGAAAGAAGCCAAAATCACTGCGATCGTGATGGGCAACGACGCGCTCGGCTTCACTTTGCCCCAATCGAGCGAGTCTCCGAACCAGGCGAGCGATGCCGCCGCCGTCGCAAAGATGCTCGTGCAGGGAGAAGCATCGGCCTATTTCTTTGACTATCCCGGTGCGAACGTCAAGACGGTCGTCCGCTATGGCGCCGACAGTATTCCCGCATACGGCACGGGCACGCTCGGGTACGTCGATCCGCCCGACGAACGCTTCGAAGGGGGCTCGCTCGGCTCCAGCGGCTTTCTGCTGGCGAGCGTTGACACCTCGGCGGCGCGCAAGGCGACGCGACCGAACGTCGTGCCGGTCACGGCTGAAGTCATTCCCAATATCGGACAGCTGGCACTAGACGCGACCGACGGGGTCTTGATGCGTCGCAGTCATGTCGGTCTGTTCGATGCGCTCGCGCGTCGCCCGATGGCAGGTGTGTCGGTCGGGTTCGGCAACGGCAACGAACTGCAGGGCCCGGACCCATACGACCAGATTCCGTTCAACTGCCAGGGCGCCAATTGCGTCTACGAAGTACCTACTCAGTATACGTTTACCTCTTCGAACCCCGACATAGCGAACTTCGTCACCCACGAAGCGGGGTCGGGCAACCCGCGTCAGGTTGAGCTTGGTCCCAACAAACTGCCCACGTCCGACTTTCGCTCAGGTTTGCTGTGTGCTTATAACGAAGGCACGACCATAGTCTCGATCACGACTGGCGGGCTGACCTACTCTGAGCCCGTGACCGTGCAGGGCGGCTCAGTCGAATATCCGTGTGGAACGGTGCCCTTGAAAAACCCACCTCGAGCGCCGGTCCGGGAAGCGGGTTTCGCCAACCTGGGAGCGGCTCCCGCGAGCCAGCCGCCGCAGAGCGCCGGTCCGCAGGCCGTGCGGTTTCCGCCTGCGCCGGCGCCCTCACCGGCGCCCGCGCCTCATCCGGCTGCGCATCCCGCGCCGATCCTGTTCTTCCCGCTGGTCTCCCCGGTGGCGGGCGCGCGCCCGGTGATCGTGCCGCCCCCCGGCCCGCCGGTCGCGCGTCCGGCTCCGCCGAGCGGCACGGCGGAGGTCTCACAGACGGTGGGCGCGGCCGAAAAGGAGCGCGAAGAGGAGCAGGCGACCGACCTGGTGTCCACCAACTTCAGCGCCTACCACCCCGACGAAGGCCCCCGCCTCGGACCGTGGCTGGCGTTTCCGCTGCTTATGATCGTCGCCGGCGCGGGGCTGGCGGTCGGGCGCAGCGGCCGCAGTCGCCGCCACCGTCAGGCGGCGCGCGGAATCTCTCCGGCGCGAGCGTCCGTCTCCGCCAGGAGGACTCGCGCATAGCCCTCGCCTAGCCGCTTGAGCGCCCGCTCCCAGGTGCGCGTCCGCACGGAGGCGAGTCCGGCGACCGACAGTCGCTCGCGCAACAGGGGCGAGCTCGCAACCTCCAGCACGGCCTCGGTCAGCGCCTCGGCGTCGGCCTCGCACAGCAGCCCGCTGACGCGGTGCTCGATCAGCGAGACCGGCCCGCCTTGAGCGACGGCGATCACGGGCAGGCCCGATGCCTGGGCCTCGAGGATGACCTGGCCGAAGGTGTCGGTGGCGGAGGGGAACAGGAACATGTCCGCGCAGGCGTAGGCGCGCGCGAGCTCGGCGCCCGAGAGCCAGCCGAGGAACGTGGCGTGCTCGGAGCCGACGCGCTCGCATAGCCGCTTCTGCTCGGGCCCGCCGCCGGCGAGCACGAGGTGCAGGCGGGGCTCGCGCTCACGCGCGCGCAGGAAAGCGTCGGCGAGCAGCTCGGCGCCCTTCTCGCGGGTGATGCGCCCGGAGTACATGACGTTGATCGCGCCATCCGGGGCGCCGTGACCGGCGAGCAGTCTGGGATCGCGCAGGGCGGGATCGAAGCGCGCGGTGTCGACGCCCCGATCCCAGCGCATGATCCGCGCGGACGGCATCCCGATCTCGGCGAGCGCCTCGTCGGAGGCGGCGCTGGGAGAGAGGACGACGTCGCAGGCGCCGTAGAAGGCGCTGACGGCCAGCGCCATCGCGCCCGCCAGCTCGGGCCGGCCGGAGCGCAGGTCGGCGTAGGCGGTGAGCTCGGTGTGGTAGCTGCCGATCAGCGGCAGGCCGAGCGCGCGTGCGAGCAGCACGCCGGCGACGCCGGCGGGCCCGGGGGAGCAGACGTGGATCGCGTCGAAGGCGCCGTCGGCGAGCGTTTGCACGGCGGCTGGCAGGCTGGGCACGCCGATGCGCAGGCCGGGGTAGTAGGGCACGTCGATCTCCGCGACGGCCGACAGGCGCCGATCGACCTCGGGATCGGTGGCGACGACCTCGATCTCATAGCCGGCGACGCCGCGCGAGCGGATCTCTTCGATCGTGCGGGTGACGCCGTGGGTGGAGCCGATGCCGTCGGCGAGGATCGCCACGCGCGGGGTCTCGCGCTCGCCGCCGAAGGGCAGGCGCGCGAGCTTTGACTGCTCGCTGGCGAGGAAGGCGGTGGCGGGGGCGTAGGGGATCGCGGCGATGCAGCCCTCGAACACGCCCTCCGCGGCGGCCATCACGGACGCCTCGGCGGGGTCGCTCGCGGCGCGCAGCGCCAGCTCGACGGCGCTACGCAGCTTGCGCTCGTGCAGGCGGCAGGCGCGGCGGTAGAGGTCTGCATGGCTGAAGGACTCCTCCTGCATGTGGGCGATCAGCCCGGGCGTGTCGAGGTGGTCGAGCTCGACCGCGGTCAGCCAGGCGCGCAGCAGGCAGCGGGCGTCCTCGGGGGAGACGGCGCCACCCGAGCCGGTGGCGCCTTGGCGCGCGTCGCCCTCGCGCAGCAGCCGGCGGACCATCGTCATCACGCGCTGCGGGTCGGGACGGCTCGCCGGCGGCCGGCTGCGGGTCGGACTCGGGTCCGGGTCGGGCGCGGGGTAGGGGGGCGGTGGCGCGGCGTCATCGGACTCGAGCTCCCCGCCCACACCGGACTCGATGCCGACGCGGGCACCGGCGTCCTGGCGCTCCTCGCGAGCTTGGGGCTCCTCGGGCTCCAGCGAGCGGGCGGCGAGGACGATCGCGGCGTGCGCCCACTTGGCGGCGCTGCCCTGCGCGCCGCGGGCGCGCACGCGCCCGGCGCGCATGTGCGCGAGAAACTCCTGGGGCGTGGCGGCGGCGGGCGCCTGGGTGTAGGTGCGCCCGATGTCCACGCCGGCGTGGTCGTCGGAGCCGCCGATGCCGATCGAGTCGCGGGTGGCGAGGAAGGTCGCGGCGGGACGGTTGAGCTCGGGCGCGCGGGCGCCGTTGCGGACCTCCCACACGCCAAACAGCTCGGACAGGCGGCGGCGGTGGCGCGCGGTGAGGGGCCTGGCGCCGACGGTGTAGTAAGGGTGGGCGAGCGCGCAGGCGATGTCGCGCTCGTACATGTAGGCGGCGCACAGCTCGACGTCGTGGGCGGCGCCCTGCAGCCAGTCGTGATCCTCGGGCGTGATGTCGTAGCAGAGCACGTGCACCTGTATCGCCGGCTCGCCGCGGAAGCTCGCGGTGAGCTCCTCGGAGACGAACACGTCGGGGCGGTCGGCGATCTGCATGGCGCCGTCGATCGTGTCGTGGTCGGTGATCGTGACGAAGTCCATGCCGCGGCGCTTGGCCAGGGCGTAGACCTCCTCGGGCGGGGTGGCGCACTCGGGCAGTCCGGCGGCGCGTTGCACGCCGAGCTTGGAGACCTGCGAGGCGGTGGAGTGGCAGTGCATGTCCACTCTGCTGAGACGCTCGGGCGTGTCGTCGAGGCTATCGGTGAGGGTCATCGTTGACGCTCCTCTCTATCTCTCTATGTCTGTACGAGACTATGTTTGCCCTGCAAAGCCCCGCTTTTGTGACCAGCCGGGGACGATTGTGTGAAGGGTGTGTGAACGGCGAGCGCGCGTTGGAGGGTGGGTGAGCCATAGCTCCTCCCCCGAACACACCTGCCGGCGCCGCTCTCCTTTGCCGGCTACGCGACGGGGGCGCTTGCGCCTGAGCGGGATGAGAATGCCCTCATCGAGATGCGCTCCCGGGGCTCGCGTCCCGGCCGATCCGTAAGCTGTCGCGGCGATGCTGACGATTGCAACCTCGGCGATCACCTACTTTCAGGCGATCGTGCTGGGCATACTGCAGGGCGCGACCGAGCTGTTCCCGATCTCGAGCCTCGGGCACACGGTGCTGTTCCCGACGCTGTTCGGCTGGAACGGGCTGGTCGATGCGCAGTCGCAGTCGGAGTCGTTCTGGCTGGCGTTCGTGGTGATGCTGCACGTCGGCAGCGCGCTCGGATTGCTGTTCTACTATCGCCGCGACTGGGTGCTGATCGTGCGGGCGTTCTTTCACACTCTGTCCACGCGCCGCGCGCGGACGAGCACCGAGCGGCTGGCTTGGCTGATCATCATGGCGAGCATTCCGGCGGGGGTGTTCGGGCTCGCGTTCGAGCGCGAGCTGCGCAAGCTGACGGCCAAGCCGGAGGTGGCGGCGATCTTCCTGATGGTCAACGGCCTGGTGCTGTTCGCGGCGGAGTGGTTTCGCCGCCGCGCGCAGGTGCGCGAACTGGCGGTGAAGGAGGGCGCGAAGGCCGATGGGGGACGTGTACTGGACACGTTGGAGTACCGCGAGGCGTTCGTTGTGGGCGTCGCGCAGTCCAC
>Ga0210387_10001766_pt1 | contig 16379 bp, 14 predicted proteins | sample IncBWC7OmetaG_FD_160108 | JGI IMG/M metagenome (GOLD analysis project Ga0210387, IMG submission 160108) | Forest soil microbial communities from Barre Woods Harvard Forest LTER site, Petersham, Massachusetts, United States - Inc-BW-C-7-O ...
ACGTTTGCTGGGCTTGGATAGTTTCTCCGCCGGGCGACCAGCCGGAGCCGACTTGGGCTTGGGTTGAGACAGATAAGCCGCCGACAAAGGCGAGGGCGGCGAATGACGAAACAATGCGGCGCAAAGGTCGTCGCAACGACAAACCAGGCAGGATATTCATGTTCGATTGGGTAAATTAACGCTAACTGACGTGAGGTGGATCCGCTGTAGGGGGTAAAGCGGCAAGCAGGGTGGATTAAATGGACTTGTGGAAAAAGAAAATCATTCGCTTATTCATATCGTTGAATAACCCTCACTGGCTGGGTTTCCAATCGCATGTGATAACGCGGGTGTCATGGCACTGGCTGCGCATCCTTTGATCGCAGGTTCGCCAAAGCTTCCGTCTTTGCCAACGCTTCGGCGGACGAATCAGAGGGCGCCTTTCTCATTGAAAAAAGTGGGGCGGCCAACGGGACTCGAACCGCTCTCCTCGTAGAGCTGGTCGCGTCAGCGACGTGTACTTATCCAATTGTTAATGGTTTGTAATGGTAAGGCTATGACTGAATTGGCCACCGGGTTGCGGCGAGCATCGCTTCCTTGCTGAAATGAAGGACTCCACGTTTCACCCTCTGGCGCTGGAGGAATTAAGGCGAAGGTCGTTCGCTATGAGAACGCCGCCCATGGACTGGGAGTGGACTTTTCGGAGTCGGTCTTTGCCGCCCTCGTCAGTAGCATCGAGCGCAATGAACGCGGCGTGTCCGCCCTGCCCGGCACCTTGCTTGTTCCCGGCAAATGGAACGAGGGCCAGGCCCTTTGCCAGCAGTAGGATCTATTTCGATCGGCGCACGTGTTCGCTGAACAGGCCGTCACAATTACGCCGGTTAAGGCTGCGGGATCGGATTGGGTGTGCTCAGATTCAGGGATAGTACCGGCGGAATGGGGAACGTTGGCAGATTCAGGGGTCGCACCGGCGGAATGATGGAGGGCGTTGGCAAAGAGGTTTGATTCTGGGGAATGGAAGACGGCGAACAGACACCTTCGGTCCGATGTAAATGATCGTCGCGGTCATGGTCTTCATCCTCGCGCTCGCGAAATCGTTCGCGTGGGACACTCCCGATGAAATATGGCGATGAGATCGACGCGTTATAGTTCGCTTGTCTTGCCATGTTTTCGGCGCGAGCCGCGCGGTCTTCGGCGTCGGCCACGCGAGCTTCCAAAGCGGCGACCTTCTGTTCAGCTTCCTGCTGGCGGGCCAGGGCGAGCTTGTATTCGTCATCACATGACACTTCGGGATAGCGCCGGCGGAAATCCTGCCAGAATGAAACCTGATAGGCGGGCGGCGCGGAAGTGAAGTTGGGATCGGCGAGCTTTTGTGCCTTGAGCGCCTGTTCTTCGGCGATGTGCTGGGCCTTTAGCTGCACGGCTTTGGCCTCGTCGGCTTTCTGCTGGGCTTGCTGTGCGGCGAAGGCTTTAGGCGACAGGAAATTGAAATCGATGACTTTGCCATCCACGAGTTGCACCTGGCCGCGTTCGTAGTCCAAGATCAGTTTGTTGCCGAGTTGCGCCTGTCCGATTGGTGCGCCAAGCGCAGCTTGGACGTCGGCGAGCGAGTCACCAGGATGAAGGTCGGCCGCGTGTGCCAGCAGGGGTGTCGCGAGCAGGAGGAGGAAGACAAGGGTTTTCATGGTGATGGGCCGTTTGGAGTTAAACTGCCTGACGCCGAATTGCGATAATAGTTCCGCTTTGCCGCGGTTTCGACCGGCGATGAGCCGGGCTTACGCCGTGAGAAACCGCCGATCGACGCGAATAACATGGATCCCCCGACAAGGAAAAGCGGCAGGCAAATTAAACCAAATTGTTGACGATGTGGACCATACGGTAAAAGTTTCCAGCGAATGGACGAACCTTCGTTGCGACAAAATCAAGATCCCTCGGCTTTGCGGGTGGATCACCGACCGCCATCCCTTTGGCAACGGTTTAAAAAAACCGTGGCGCCGGTCGGTGTGGCCATCGTCGCATTTTTTGGCAAAATCAAACTACTGCTTCTGCCGGTCCTGAAATTTTTGCCCGTGATCTTGAAGACGGGCGGCACGATGCTGATCTCAATCTGGGCCTACGCGATGCTCTGGGGTTGGTGGTTTGCCACGGGGTTCGTGTTGCTGATTTTTGTGCATGAGTGCGGCCATCTTGTCGTGGCGAAAAAATTCGGACTGAAAGTCAGCGCGCCGATGTTCATCCCGTTCATGGGTGCATTGATCGCGCTCAAGGAAGCGCCAAAGAATGCCTGGATGGAGGCCTGGGTTGGCATCGGCGGGCCCCTCTTGGGTTCATTGGGCGCATTGGCCTGTTATGCACTCTATCCGCTTACCGGAAACCCGCTGTTTGTGGCGCTGGCTTACTCGGGATTTTTCCTGAACCTGTTCAATCTCGCGCCATTTGGTTTTCTCGATGGCGGACGCATCGCGACGGCGCTTTCGCCGTGGCTTTGGGTGGTTGGCCTTGTCATCGTGGGCTCGATGGCGTTCATGCATCCCAACTTTCTTTTGATCATGATCATCATCCTGTCGCTGCCGCGCCTGTTCAGTTTATTTCGCGCCAGGACGGACGTAGAAAAACGCTACTTTGAAGTCACGCCCGCGCAGCGGGGGACGATGGCGGCGATGTATTTCGGACTCGTGGCCGCGCTCGTGCTCGGCATGCACGCCGCGCAAGTCACACTGGCGCCGCCGCCCGGACATCAAACATTCGTCCAGTAGGGGATCAGGCGGTTTTTAAATTAGTGTGGCCACAAAGGATCACAAAGAGCTCAAGGAAGTATATATTTTGACGGCATTTTCTTTGTGACCTTTCGTGGCAAAAAATCCGGCTGATCGCTCGATGACGTAGGGAAAGCACGGCGCTTTACGGATAACGCGCCCTACCTTATTTATTACCTCACGACCCGGGCGCTGCCGCCTTTCATGAGTTTCTCGATTTCCTTTTGCGTGGCCATCGAGGTGTCGCCGGGGGTGGTCGAGGCGAAGGCGCCGTGCGCCGCGCCGTAATCCACCGCGAGCTGCGGGTCGTTCTTCGAGAGGAATCCAAACTGGAGGCCGCTGGCAAAACTGTCGCCGCCGCCAACGCGGTCGAGGATCTCGAGTTCCGGGTATTTGCGGCTGTCGTAGAATTTTCCGTCGTGGTAAAGGATCGCGCCCCAGTCGTTGACGGTGGCGGTGATGACTTTGCGGAGCGTGGTCGCGGCGACCTTGAAGTTGGGGAACTCGGCGACGGCCGTCTGGATCATGGCCTTGAACGCGTCCGTTTCGATGTGGCTGAGACTTTCGTCGGCGCCCTTGACCTCGAAGCCGAGCGAGGCGGTGAAGTCCTCCTCGTTGCCGATCATCACGTCGACGTACTTGGCGATCTCGCGGTTGACCTCGCGGGCTTTCTTCAGCCCGCCGATGGTTTTCCAGAGCGAGGGGCGATAGTTGAGGTCGTAGCTGACGATGGTGCCGTGCTTGTTGGCGGCCTTGACCGCCTCGACGGTGAGGGCGGCGGTCGTTTCGGAAAGCGCTGCGAAGATGCCGCCGGTGTGAAACCAGCGCACGCCTTGCTTGCCGAAAATATCATCCCAGTTAAAATCGCCGGGTTTGAGCTGGCTGGCGGCGGTGTTGCCGCGGTCGGGCACGCCGACGGCGCCGCGGACGCCGAAGCCGCGCTCGGTGAAATTGAGGCCGTTGCGGACGGTGCGGCCGATGCCGTCGTCTTCGCGCCACTTGATGAAATCGGTGGCGACGCCGCCCTGCATGATGAAGTCCTCGACGAGGTGGCCGACCTCGTTGTCGACAAAAGCGGTGCAGACACCAGTGCGCAGGCCGAAGCATTTGCGCAGGCCGCGGGAGGTGTTGTATTCGCCGCCGCCTTCCCAAACTTTGAATTCGCGGGCGACGCGCACGCGGGTCTCGCCGGGATCGAGACGGAGCATGACTTCGCCCAGCGAGAGCTGGTCGTACTTACATTCGGAAGCGGATTTGATTTTCAGGCTCATGGGTGAGGAGAGTCGGTAGTCCAGAGTTGAGAGCTGAGAGACGGGTCAGACCGCGACCTTGAAGTCGCCGAGCTGCCACTGCGGCCGCCCGCATTCGACGGCGAGCTCGTTGAAGGCCTTGATTTCGGCCTCGGAGAAGAGCAGGCCGCCGTTTTTGGCGCAGCGTGCTGCGGCTTCAGCTTCAAGCTGGCCGGGGAGCATGCACTTTTCGTTGCCGTGGCCGAGCACGTCTTTGATGACGGCCTTGACGTTTTCAGCCTGGTTGCGGCCGAAGGCAAAGGCGCCGGCGTTCATCGCATCAGGGTGCCAGACTTGGAAAAAGAAACAGCAGCCGTGCTTGTCGGCCGGTTCGCGGTCCCAATGATTGCGCAGGGTGGGCAGCGAGCCGCCGATGAAGCCGCCGACGATTTCATTGATGAGCGAAAGGCCGTAGCCCTTGTGCGCGCCGAAGGGCAGGAGGGATTTTGCCTTGGCCGGGTCGGTGGTGGGCACGCCGTTTTCATCCACGGCGGCCTGCGGCGGGAGCTGTTTTCCTTCGCGGAGGAGTTGTTGCACGCGGCCCATGGCGACGACACTGGTCGCCCAGTCGATGACGATGGGGTAGCCGATCGCGCTGGTGGTCGGGAAGCCCCACGAGTGCGGATTGGTGCCGAGGGTGGGAAACTTGCCGCCGAAGGGCACGACCTCGGCTAGCGCGGCGGTGCAATTCGTGTAGGCGATGTAGCCTTTTTTCGCGGCATCCATCACATAGCCGCCGCCCCAGAGGTAATGGAACGCATTGTCCACGGAAACCATGCCGACGCCGTATTGGTCCGCGAGTTTCATGGCGGCATCCATCGCGGCATAGCCGGTGGCCTGGCCGAGTTTCTGGTTGGCGTTCCAGATTTGGACGGCGGGGAAGCGCGATTTGACAACGTCGATCTTGGCGTTGGGCACGCAGCCTTTGGAGCCGCTGCCAAAAAGGTGGTCGAGGTGGAGGGCCTTGAGGGCGTTGTGCGTGCGGATGCCGTGGCGGGTGGCCTCGGCGCAGAAACGCGCGGCGGAGGCTGACTCCTCGGTCGAGTAGCCGCGGTGCTTGTAGGCGGCCTCGACGAGTGCGTTGTGAAGGGTTTCCGGGACGACGTGGAAGATTTCGGACATGGGAAAAGGGATGATGAATTAATTTTTATGTGGAACTCAGGAAATCAGGAAAAGTAACCGTTGATGGTTTCCGTTCCTGCTTTTCCAGCGTTCCACCTTTGAGTGGGTTGGCTCAGCCAACTTTAGTGACCGGCACCTCGGGATTGACCTGCGCAATGGGCTTTTCGCCTTTCATCGCGAGCAGGAGATTCTGCACCGAAGTGGTGGCCTGGCGGACAACGCTCTCGAACGTGCGCGAGGCGATGTGCGGCGTGACGATGCAGTTCGGCTGCTTGAGCAGCGGGTGGTCGGCGGGGGGCGGCTCGGCATCGAGCACATCCGTGCCGTAGCCCCCGACCTGGCCGGACTGGAGCGCGGCGACCATGTCGCCGGTGTGAACGATCTCGCCGCGGGCGCAATTCAGGATGAGCACGCCCTTTTTCATCTTGGCCATGCTTTTGGCGTTGATCATGTCGCGCGTCTTGGGCGTGAGATTGGTGTGGAGCGAGATGTAGTCCGACGCGGCGTAAATCTCGTCGAGCGTGGCGGCGAGCTTCACGTTGTGCTGGGCGGCGAATTTTTCATCCCAATAAACATCGAAACCGATCGGATGCATGCCGAAGGCATTGGCGCGGATGGCGACCTCCTTGCCGATGCGGCCGAGGCCGACGATGCCGATGGTCTTGTCGAGCAGCTCGTGGCCGGTCTTGCGTTTCCATTCGCCTTTGCGCGAGGCGTCCACGCCGTAGAGGAAATTTTTCTCGAGCGCGAGCAGGAGCAGGAAGGTGTGCTCGGCCACCGTGGTGTGGTTGACGCCGGGCGTGAAGAGCACCGGGATATTTTTCTCGGTGGCGAACTTGACGTCGATTTTGTCCACACCGATGCCGTATTTGCTGATGATCTTCAGCCGGGGCAGGGATTTCTCGATGACGGCCCGGGTGATCGCGTCATCGCCGCAGAGGAATGCATCGAACTGGCCGGCCAGTTCCAGCATGCGCGCCTCGGGCAGCGGCCCGCGCTCGCGGACGATCTCGAAGCCGGCGCCATCAAGCAAATTGTGGTGGGCGCCCGGCGTATCTTGGAATGAGGTGGTGGTGAGGAGGACTCGGATCATGGGAAGAAAACATCAACCTTTACTCTTCCAGTCCGGGATGGGAAGAAAAAATACCAGCCTTCGCCCTTCGGGCTACGGCTTGGCAGGCCAGCTTTAAGTCTGCGATTGGCCGATGCAGGCCGATCTTGTCGTTGGGGCGAAGGGCTGCCACGACGAAGTGAAACGAAGGCGGGCATTGATTTTGCCCTTCAGGCTACAGCTTGGCGGGCCACCCTTTGCGGATGATTGTAACCTGTAACACCGGTGGCTTTTGCTTGCGCCGACACTCTGTCCCGCGGTGTATGGGAGAAGTCATCGCAAAATACAAAACGCGCTGCTTATTCTCAACTTTCGTACACCTTATAGCTCATGAAGTCCCCTGTTACCGCCCAGCTTCGCCGCCGCCTCGGCGCTAGCGTCGTGCGCACGGATAAAGCAATGTGTTACGAGGCATCGTTCGACAGCAGCAAACTTTCGTTTTTGCCCGACGCCGTCATCGCGCCGCGCAGCGAAAAAGACCTCGCCGTCGTGCTGGCGCTGGCCAATGCGCACCGCGTGCCGGTGACCGTGCGTGGCCGCGGCACGTCGCTCACCGGTTCGGCCTCGCCGGTGCGCGGCGGCTGGGTGATCGACATGCTTGGTTGGAAAAAACTGCGCATCGACGCCGAGGCCGGCCTCGCGCACGCCCAGGCCGGGGTGAAGATTGCCGACCTCCAGCGTGCGGTTGAGGCCAAGGGTTGGTTTTATCCGCCCGACCCGTCGTCAAGGGAGTATTGCACCATCGGTGGCAACATCGCCTGCAACGCCGGCGGCATGCACGGCGGAAAATACGGCGTCACGCGCGACTTCGTGCTCGCGTTGAAGGGCTTTTTGCCGACGGGCGAACTGGTGGAGTGGGGGACGCCGACGAAGAAATTTTCCGCCGGCTTCAACCTGCGCGACCTTTGGATCGGCAGCGAAGGCATGCTCGGCCTCATCACCGAGGCGACGTTGAAACTGATCCCGCTGCCGGCGGCCCGCTGGACCCTGCTCACGGCCTTTGCCGATGAACTCACCGCCTTCCGGGCCGTGCGCGCGCTTTTCGCGCAGCGCGTGCAGCCGGCCATCTGCGAATTTCTCGACCGCTACTCGGTGCAGTGCGCCGAGCGCGCGACAAAGACATCGGTGTTTCCCGGCCAGGCCGGCCGGCCGGTCGTGCTGCTCGAGCTGGCCGGCTCCATGAGCGAGGTCGAAGACCTGAAATTCGACGTGCTCGCGTGGGCGCGCCAGCACGCCGTGGCGTTCAAGGAGGCACGCGACCGCGCCGAAGCGGAAGGGCTCTGGGCCGTGCGGCGCAAATGTTCCGGCGCGATGTTCGAGCTCGGCGACGCCAAGCTCAACGAGGACGTCGTCGTGCCGTTGCGCTCCTATGAAAAGTTTGCCCGGTTTCTCGACCGACTGCGCCGCGAATCAAAGCTGGCCATTCCCACCTTCGGCCACCTCGGTGACGGCAACCTGCACGTGAACATCATGTACCACGCGGCCGCTGCCGCCGAGTGCCGTGCCGCTGAGCACGCGGTGCAGAAACTCATGGAGGAGGTCGTCGCGTTGGGTGGCGCGATTTCCGGCGAACACGGCATCGGGCTGGCCAAGACGCCGTTCCTGCGCGTGCAGCATTCGCCCGCGCAAGTGCGCGCGATGCTGGCCGTGAAACGTGCCCTTGACCCGCGTGGGATTTTCAATCCCGGCAAAATGTTTGACGTCTTTAAAGTCTGGAAACATCCGCGCGTGGCCGTAAAACTGCCATGGGATCACAAGTAATATCCCTGCGAACTCCTTCGTCATGACCGAAAAAACCACCGACTATGGCCGGCTTTGCGTCGGCGAAAAAGAAGAGCTCTTTGCGCGCGCCGTCGCGCTCACGGCCGCGCAACAAGCGCGCACCGCGTCGACGGTTTTTACTTTGGCGCTCACCGGCGGGCTCACGCCGCTCGAATGGTACGATTGGTGCGTGCGCACGCACGCGTTGCCGCCCGCACTGCTGGCTGCGGCCCACTTTACCGTAAGCGATGAACGCCACGTGCCGCTGGTAAGCGACGAGAGTAATTTCGGCCACGCGGCCCGCCGCCTGCTCGATCCGCTGGCCGTGCCTTCCGAGCGCCGCCATCCGTGGCCGGTCAGGCCCTCGCCCTTGGCCGCCGCCGAGGCCTACCGCCGGGCGTGGGCGGCGCTCGCCGGCCCCGGTCGCGCCTATGACGTGTGCTTCCTCGGCTTGGGCGACGATGCCCACACCGCGTCGATTTTTCCCGGCAGCCCGCTCCTGTCCGCCGCAGCCCTGAGCCTGCCGAAAGGGCCGAACGGGGCGAAGGAGGAGGCTTTGGTCGAGAAAGACGCAGCCGAGCTGTTTGTGGCGCTCGACACTGCGAAAGGCCCGCGGCTTACCATCACACCGGCGGGACTCCGTGCCTGCGACCTCATCATTATCAAGACGCATGGCGAGGGGAAAGCCCCGGCCTTGAAACGCATCTTTTCCGGCCCTTACGACCCGCTGAAAGCGCCCGCACAAATTTTGAAAACCTGCGCTGACCGCGTCGTCTGGCTGGTGGACAAGGCCGCGGCGAAGGACATTTGAAAGACGAGAGGCAATCGAATCTAGTTCAGCGCCCGGATTGCTGCAGTTTTAGTTCAGCGGCCTTGTTGAGATCGACCGCAGCGCCTTCGAGGTCGCCTTTGGATTCCCTCGCAAATCCGCGGTCGTTGTAGGCCTCGGCATTGCTGGGATCCAATGCGATGACTTTGCTGAAATCGGCAATGGCACCATCGACGTCGCCGGAGGACTCCCGGGCGCGACCGCGAAGGTAGTAGACCTCAATATCGTCCGTAGCGGCCAGGGCGATGGATTGGGAAAAGTCTGCAACGGCGCCCTCGTAATTGCCCTTGTCGAATTTTTTCTGGGCGGAAGCTTTGAATCCGGCGGCTGTCGTCGGCGGGGTCGAGCACGCAGAGACGAAAGCCAACAAGGCGCAAAACAGACCGAGGCGAAACAAGCGGGAGGATTTCATGGCTGGAGCAAAGCCACGTTGAAACAGTGTCCGCCATCCGACCCAACAAAAAACGGGCGGGGCAAAACCGGTTTTAACCGCGGATGGACACAGATGGACACGGATCCGGAAACTTAACAGAAGGTCGCGAAGCGCCAGTGGAATTCCGTCATCAAAGGTGAAAGCAGAGCCTGCTTGGAAATTGGGTGTGAATTAACGCTAATCGCTTCGTTCCCTTGGTTAACTTCTGTGAAAAAGGTTCGGCGTTAAGCGCGCGCCAGGACGATCACTGCTTGCTCGAAAGCCGGGCCAGCTCTGCGCGGGCGAGGATGAACTCATCGAAAATCTTCATTTTTGTCCCCACGCATTTTTCGAAAAACTTCTGCGCGACGGCCGTCTCGTTGGCCAACAAATGGGTCATGCCGACGTAATAGTATGCCTCGCATTGGCGTTCTCGTACCGTTTTGGCATCTCCTTGGGCCGCTTGGGCAAGAAAGTCTGATTCCGCCAGGGTACCCGTTAGATGGAGACCAACGGTTTTAAGCCAACTGTCTTTCCAGTTGGCCACGGTCTGCGCCAATTCGGGCGTCGAGTAGTCGCGATACAGCCGGCGCGTTAGCAAGATATGGCGGAAATGGGAATAGGCCGCATCATCTTTAGAAGAGGCGATGGCTTTTTTGTAATCATCAATTGCACCGGCGAGATCGGACTTAGCCTCCTTGGCCACTCCGCGGTTCCTGTAGGCAAGGGCGTAATTTGAATTTAACTCGATGGCTGCATTATAATCAGCAATGGCGCCATCGAGGTCGGCTGCGGATTGTTTGGTCTGGGCGCGGTTGTTGTAGGATTTGGCGAATCCGGGATTTAATTCAATGGCTTTGTCATGGTCAGCGATGGCGTCGGCGAGATTGCCCATCAAGTGTTTGGCGTTGCCGCGGTTGGTGTGGGCTTTGGCGGACTTTGGATTCAATGCGATCGCTTTGTCATAGTCAGTAATGGCACCGTCGAGATCGTTCTTGGATTTTTTAATGATGCCACGGTTGTTGTAATAAGCTGCGGCTATTTTAATAAAATTAATAAAAAAAATGTAGACGGAGAATATTCCAACCAAAACGAAAACGAGGCGAATCAGCAAAGATGGGTTCATGGCACGGCAAAGCCACGTTGAAACAGTGTCCGCCGCCCGACCCAACAAAAAACGGGCGGGTTAAATCGGTTTTAATCACTGATGAACCCTGATCGGGAAATTTTACAGAAGGTAACGAAGGAAACGAAGCGAAAAAACCTGGTGAAAGTCTTCCGACTATTCGTTCCCTTTGTTGCCTTCTGTTCAAATGTCTTGGTTGTCCGTATCAGTGACAATCAGTGCCCATCAGTGGTTAACCAAACCAGGATTCGGAATCACTGCTCACCACAAAGGCCAAAAAACACGAAGACAAAAGAAGGGTGTTTGGACTTTGTGTTCTTGGTGCCTTCGTGGTGAAGCTTGGGAATCGGGCCTTACGCCGTCGCCAGCTTCGGCGTTTCGGCCAGCGCGGCATCGAGCGAAGCCAGGAGTTGCGCGATCGTTTCGTCGGTTTCGTCGCCCATGTTGGAAATGCGGAAGGTTTTGCCTTTCAGTTTTCCGTAGCCGCCGTCGATCACGAGTTTGTGTTTCGACTTCAAGGTCTTGTTCAGCGCGGCGAGGTCGATGTTCAGCGTGTTGGCGAAGCAATTGAGCGTGACCGAGCCGTGGCCTTCCTTCGGGAACAGCTTGAAGCCCTTGGCGAAAAAGAAATCGCGGACTTTCTGGTTCAGGCGCGCGTGGCGGGCGTAGCGGGCTTCCACGCCCTCGGCCTTGATGTCCTCGAGTTTCGACTTGAGCGCATAGATCAGCGAAATGACGGGCGTGCTTGGGGTCATGCCGTTTTCGTGGTTTTTTTGGAATTCGACGAAATCGAAATAATACCCGCGGCTTTCCATCTGCGCGGCGCGGTCGAGCGCCCGTTTCGAGACGGAGAAAATCGCGAGGCCCGGCGGCATCGCCAGTGCCTTTTGCGAGCCGGTGATCAGCACGTCGATGCCGAGTTCGTCCTTCTTGATCGGGAGCGCGCTGAAGGAGCTGACGGTGTCGACGATCGAAATGACGTCGGGAAACTGGCGGATGACGGCCATGAGCGCGGCAAGGTCGCTCATGCAGCCGCAGGAGGTTTCGTTGTGGATGAAGGTGATGGCATCGTAGGCGCCGGTCGCGAGCTCGCGGCGGACGGCCTCGGGATCGACGGGCTGGCCCCATTCGAACTTGAGGGCGCCGGCCGGCTTGCCGCAGCGCAGGGCGACGTCGTTCCACTTGTCGGAGAACGCGCCGTTCATGCAGGTGAGCACCTTCTTTTTTGTCACATTGCGGATGGAGCCTTCCATCACGCCCCAGGCGCTGCTGGTCGAGAGATAGACCGGGTCCTTCGTGTAGAAGAGCGCCTGCAAGTCGGGCTGGAGCGACTGGTAGAGCGCGACGAAGTCCGTGCTGCGGTGTCCGATCATGGGCTGGGCCATGGCGCGGAGCGTTTTTTCCGAGACGGCGATCGGGCCGGGGATGAAGAGTTTGTAGCTCATGGGAGGAAGGAAGATTTGATTCTGAAGCCAGGAAACCAAGAAGAAAAAGACAGGCAGTATCTGGCCTAATCGCTTATGGCGTTATGGCTTCTGAATTCATTTCTGAGAAAGCTTTTATAAATTCTGAAGCCAAGGAACCAGGAAAGGGGAAACAAGCATTATCTTGGCCAAGTCCTGATGGCTTCATGGTTTCTGAATTTATTTCTTCGAGACTTTGACGATTTTCTTGTTGGCGTCGGCGAGCAGGAGCACGCGCGGCTGCCAGTGGGCGGCTTCGCGCTCATCGACGACGGCAAAGGACATGATGGTCAGCAGGTCGCCAAGGCGGCCGAGGTGCGCGGTCCCGCCGTTGAGGCTGATGGTTTTCGAACCGGCGGGCGCGGCGATGGCGTAGGTTTCAAAACGCTCGCCGTTGTTCATATTACCAACCAGGATGCGTTCGTATTGCAGCATACCCACCATTTCCATGAATTCGACGTCGATGGCCAGGCTGCCCTCGTAATTGAGGCTGGAGTCGGTCACCTCGGCCCGGTGGATTTTAGACTTGAGCAGATTGAGTTGCATGGCGTGGCGCCTGGCGTTGTAAGAACAAATAGCAGGTAAAACCCGCTGCCCGCCGTCAATCACCAATCCCGCATGTCCCTGTCCTGGCTGAAGAAACAAATAGAGGAGCTCGAGCTCTACACCATCGATGTGATCTTCGGGCGGCGCGCGGACACGGGAGCGGCCATTTATGCGGGTTTTTTGCAGGCCCTCTCAACGGTTTTTAGCGGGCTGGTGCAGGCCCGGTTGTGGCTCTACCGGGAGCGCCTGCTGCGGGACCAGCCGCTGGGCTGCCTGGTCGTCGTGGTCGGCAACCTCACGGTGGGCGGGACGGGCAAGACACCGGTGGTGGAAAAGTTTGCCCGGGCACTCGCCGACCGCGGCCGCAAAGTCGCCATCCTCAGCCGCGGTTACAAAAGCAAAGCGCCGCCGATCTGGCAGAAATGGTGGAACTGGCTTACGAACGCGGCCGAGCCGCCGCCCCGCATCGTCAGCGACGGCCGCAGCGTGCTGCTCGACAGCGAGGTGGCGGGCGACGAGCCCTTCATGCTCGCGCGCAACCTGCCCGGGGTCATCGTGCTCGTGGACAAGAACCGCGTGAAGGCGGGCGCCTACGCGATCAAGCGGTTCGGCTGCGACACGCTGGTGCTCGACGACGGTTTCCAGTACCTGCCGCTCAAGGGCCGGCTCAACCTGCTGCTGGTGGACAAAACCAATCCCTTCGGCAATGGCCACCTGCTGCCCCGTGGCATCCTGCGCGAGCCCGTGAAACATCTGCGCCGGGCCAGCTATGTTTTCCTTACCAAATCCAACGGCCAGCGCGACGCCGAACTCGAAGACCTCATCCAGCGGCACAACCCTGGTGTTGACGTCATCGAATGCGCCCACCGCCCGCAGTATTTGCAGCGCGTGGGCACGGCTGAGCGCCAGCCGCTTGAGTTCCTGCGCGACAAGCGAGTGGCGGCGTTCAGCGGCATTGCCGCACCGGAAAGCTTTGAAAAATTCCTGCGCGACCTCGGCGCGCAGCTGGAGCAGTCCCAACGCTTCCTTGATCATCACCGGTTTTCAGTCGCCGACCTCGAGGCGATTTTTTCTCAGGCGGGCCAGGCGAAACTGGGTTTTGTCGTGACGACGGAGAAGGACGCCGTGCGCATACCGTCGACCTACGAGCCGTCGCTGCCGCTCTATTATTTGCGGCTCGAGATCGAAATCATCCAAGGCGCCGCCGACTTTGATGAAGCCGTCGGCCGGATTTGTTTTCCGGAAACGACTACACGCACGGTGGCGTGACCGCGACGGTCGCGTCGCGGATATTTAAATTGCAAATTTGAGATTTGAGATGAGCTGCAGGCTCCGGTTGGCTGCAGCCATGATTATCGATCCCCGTTGCCACGAGCTGGCCAAGGTCCTCACCAATTTTTCCACTGAGCTGAAAAAGGGCGAGCGCGTGCTCATTGACGCGTTCGATGTGCCCGAGGCCATCGTTATCGCGCTGATCCGCGCCGCCCGGGAGCGCGGCGCCCATCCTTTGGTCCAGCTCCACCGGGCGCGGGTCAACCGCGAGCTCCTGCTGGGCGCCGAGGAGGCGCAATACGCACCGCACGCCGAGATCGAACTGGCGCGGATGAAAAAAATGGACGCCTACATCGCGTTGCGCGGCTCGGAAAATATTTTTGAGTCCTCCGATGTGCCCGGCGAAAAGGTGAAACTGGTCAGCCGGCTCATGCAGCCCGTGCTCAATTACCGCGTGGGCAAAACCAAATGGGTGGTCCTGCGCTGGCCCACGCCGTCGATGGCCCAGCAGGCCGGCCTGAGCACGGAAAAGTTCGAGGATTTTTATTTCCGCGTCTGCACGCTCGACTACGCACGCATGACGCCCGGGATGGAGGCGCTGGCCGGCCTCATGAAAAAAACCGACCGCGTGCACATCAAGGGGCCTGGCACCGACCTCAAGTTTTCCATCAAGGGCATCGGGGCGAAGGAATGCGGCGGCCTGCGCAACATCCCCGACGGCGAGGTGTTTTCCTGCCCGGTCAAGGACAGCGTCGAGGGGGTGGTGCAGTACAATGCGCCCACGGTTTACCTCGGCACGTCGTTCGACAGCATCCGCCTCGTTTTCAAAAATGGAAAAATCGTCGAGGCCACGGCCAACAACACCAGGCGACTCAATGAAATCCTCGATAGCGACGACGGTGCGCGCTACATCGGCGAATTTGCGCTCGGGTTCAACCCGCACATCCTCCAGCCGATGAGGGACATCCTGTTCGACGAAAAAATCGCGGGCAGCTTCCACTTCACGCCGGGCCAGGCCTATGAGGATTGCGGCAACGGCAACAAATCGCAGGTGCACTGGGACATGGTCTGCATCCAGCGCCCCGACTACGGTGGCGGCGAAGTCTGGTTCGACGGCAAGCTCATCCGCCAGGACGGTCTCTTCGTGCCCAAACCGCTCCAAAAACTAAATCCGGATTACCTGTTGGGAAAGGGGAAGTAACCCCAACGCTGAACGTCGAACGCTGAACGCCGAACTCCGAATTACTAAATACCAACTACCAACTACGAAATACAAATGACCAAGGACCAATGACAAATGACCTTGGCAGTTTCATCAACGCCCTCCCGAAAACCGAGACGCATCTGCACATCGAGGGTGCGCTGCCGTATGAACTGCTGGTGGCATGGCAGCCGGCGACGTATCCGGCGCAGCCGTTTTTTCACTCGTCCGACCATCGTTTTGTGACGTTTCCGGATTTCGACAAGGTGCTGCTCGGGCACGCGCTGCCGTGGTTCACAAGCGCGGAACGCTACCACGAGGCGGCCGTGGCGGCTTTCGCCAAACATCTCGCGCAAAACGTGCGCTATGTGGAGACGAGCTTCCATCTGCCCGTCACGCAATTCATCAACGTGCCCGGCCGCGAAATCCTGGCGGCCATTCGCAGCGCCGTCCCGCCCGGCCTCGACGTGCGCCTTTTTGCCGGGATGCTGCGCACCGATTATGCCGGGCCGCTGAGCGCGGTCATCGACGACCTGGAAAACTGGGACGAACTGGCTGGGGTGGACTTGCACGGCTGGGAGCAAGTCCCGACCGAGCCGTGGACGGCGAAGGTATGGGCGCGGATGCGCGCCGCGGGCAAGGTCACCAAGTGCCACGCGGGAGAGTTCGACGGCGCCCACCGCGTGCGCGAAGCCATCGAGCAGCTCGGCGTCACGCGGGTGCAGCACGGCGTGCGCGCCATCGAGGATCCGGCGGTCGTGGCGCTGGCCCGTGCCCACGGCGTGACCTTCGACGTCTGCCCCATCAGCAATGTTCGCCTGAATGTCGTGCCCTCCATGGCGGAACATCCCATTAAAAAACTTCTGGCAGCCGGCGTGCGCTGCACGGTGAGCACGGACGATCCTCTGGTTTTTGCCAACACGGTGAACGACGAGTACGCCATGCTCGCGGACGAACTAAGTTTCACCCGCGCCGAACTTGCTCAGGTTGCCCGCAACGGCTGGGAAGTCGCGCTGGTGGGCGACGCGCAGCGAAGCGCGGCGCTCGCTGAAATCGAGCGTTTAACCGCGGATGTGAGGTGAAACCGCAGAGGAACGCCGATGGACGCGGATAAATTAAGCTGCTCCTACACAGAACGAAGCGACCAGGAGGGGATCTATCCACGGGAAGACGAGTCCTTTTCTTGGTTACCTTCCGCAAAATAATCTGTATCAGCGTCCATCCGCGTCCATCTGCGGTTAAAAGGATTTTAGGCTTTTATGGTTGAGACATATATCGTCCCGCTGAACTCGCGCCGCGCCCGCGCGGATAAAGTGCTCGCGCAGGCGTTTCCCGCGCACAGCCGGGTGGCTTTGCAGCGCGCCTTCGACGCCGGTTTGGTGAACCGCGCCGGACGACTGCTCGGCAAAAGCGATCTCGTGCGCGCCGGCGACGCTATCGAGTTTTCCCTGCCGGAAACCAAGGCCGCCGAGTTGAAGCCCGTGGACATCCCGCTCGAAATTTTATTCGAGG
>Ga0210387_10001767_pt1 | contig 16376 bp, 11 predicted proteins | sample IncBWC7OmetaG_FD_160108 | JGI IMG/M metagenome (GOLD analysis project Ga0210387, IMG submission 160108) | Forest soil microbial communities from Barre Woods Harvard Forest LTER site, Petersham, Massachusetts, United States - Inc-BW-C-7-O ...
GGAGCCGAAAGCTCCCGCCGACTCGACCACGGGGCCTAAGACGTCGAAGAGGGCGTCCAGATTGCGGTAGAGTTTGAAAGTTGCCCCAACGTTCTCCGGAGAAGCTCGCAGTTGAGCGATGATTTCCGGAAGCGCATTCTGCAAGTTGCGCTGGAGAGACTCGACGTCCGACTGGGTGCCGCGCTTGGTGTTCGAATCGGTCTTCCATTTTTCGATTCGCAGCTTCGCCAGATCCACCTGCGTGGCCTGCGCGACCTGCTCCAGCTGAGAAAGCAATAGATTCAGTTGACTAACCGAGGCGTACGGAACCGCCGGCCCCGAAGCGGCTGGAGCAGGAGAAGGCGTTACCTGCGCCACCGCCATGGCGACTAGAAAAGGCAACACAAGAAAACGCCAACCGAAAGTTCGAAGAAGTTTCATGAGGTCGTCTTGCCCTCAGCATACCCATTTTCGTAGTTTTCGTAAAATTAGAGAGGAGCAGATGCGCCGCTAGAGCACAAGGTTTGACTAACCTCATCCAGTAAGCGAGAATTGATTTGTCTGATCTGGAGTTCTCGCCGGATCATTAGTTCTTCCTCAGTGGGCCTGTGGCGCAGTTGGGAGCGCGCTTCCATGGCATGGAAGAGGTCGTCGGTTCGAACCCGACCAGGTCCACCAAATCTTTACAATCAGCAAGGAAGCAGGGCACAAGTCGTTGGCGCCGATCATCAATGCGCAGGGCATCTCCAAGTCTTTCGGATCGACCGTGCTCTTCCAGAATATCTCCTTCACGGTTTCTGAAGGCGACCGGATCGGACTGATCGGTCCAAACGGCTCGGGCAAATCCACACTGCTTCGAATTCTGGCTGGCGACGAAGATGTGGATAGCGGCGAAATCGCGGTTCGCAAGCGCGTCCGGCTCACCTGCGTCTTGCAGGACTCGAAATTTGCCTCTGGAGAAACGGTTCGGTCGGTCGTCGAGAAAGCGCTGGAGCGTGCCGCCGTCTCTGCGACCGAGCGAGGCACTCGCTTCGCGGAAACCCTTGGCCGCGCCGGTTTCGACGAACTCGAAACCCCGGCGACCAAATTGTCCGGAGGCTGGCAAAAGCGTCTGGCCATCGTCGAAGCGCTGGTTCAGGGACCGGACATTCTTCTGCTGGACGAACCCACGAACCATCTCGACCTCGCCGGAATCGAATGGCTGGAAGCCCTTCTTCAAGATGCAGCATTCGCCTGCGTGGTCGTCAGCCACGACCGCTACTTCCTTGAAAATGTCGCGACTGAGATTTCAGAACTCAATCGCACCTATCCCGATGGACTGCTGCGCGTCCGCGGAAACTACAGTACGTTCCTGGAAAAGAAGGAAGAGTTCCTGCATTCACAGTCGAAGCGGCAGGAAGCGCTCGAGAATCTCGTGCACAACGAAATCGCGTGGCTGCGGCGCGGGGCAAAAGCCCGGACCCGCAAATCGAAGGCCCGCATCGACAAAGCTAGCGACTTGATGACCGAGCTCGCGGACCTGAACCTTAGGACCCGCACAGCAACCGCCAACATCGATTTTTCCGCGACGGACCGAAGAACCAAGCGGTTGGTTGAGCTGGAAAATATCGGTTTTGAAATCGGTGACCGTACACTTTTCGATGGCCTCAACTTCGTAATAACGGCCGGGATGCGGGTCGGACTCGTAGGCCCAAATGGCAGCGGCAAGACCACACTCCTGCGTCTGCTGCGCGGAGAATTATCCGCGACTACGGGAGAAATTCGCCGAGCCGACTGGCTGCGAATCGTGTACTTCGATCAAACCCGCCAACTCGATCCCGACGTAACTCTGCGCCGCGCGTTGGCTCCAGACAGCGATTCCGTGATTTATCAGGACCGCGTGATCCACGTCGCGTCGTGGGCTGCAAGATTCCTGTTCACCGGCGAGCAACTCAATCAACCCATCGGCCGCCTCTCCGGAGGCGAACGGGCACGCGTGCTGATCGCGCAGCTCATGCTGCAGCCCGCGGACGTGCTTCTGCTCGATGAGCCCACCAACGACCTCGATATTCCGACGCTCGAGATACTCGAAGAAAGCTTGCTGGAGTATCGCGGCGCACTGGTGCTGGTCACGCACGACCGGTACATGCTCGATCGCGTTTCCACGATCGTGCTCGGCCTCGATGGACAGGGTGGCGCGGAGAGTTTTGCAGATTACTCGCAGTGGGAGTCCTGGCAGGCCGATCGGAAACAGCCGCTGAAGTCAGTTCGCTCCAGTGGCGCTCAACCCCGGCGTGTGACGACTGCGTCTGAGCCATCAGCAGCGAAAAAGAAGCTGTCGTATCTGGAAGCCCGCGAATACGCAACCATCGAGGAGCGTGTTGCCCAAGCCGAGCAAGTGCTGCAGGAGAAGCGTGCCCAGCTCGAGGACCCTGCGATCGCAAGCGATGGCCCTCGTCTGCTACAGGCGCACGCCGAGATGGACGACGCGCAGAAGACAGCAGATGAGCTTTACTCGCGCTGGGCTGAACTCGAACAGAAAAAAGGATGAGCCACGCTTAGCAGTTTGAGACGTAGCAAGCTTCGTCTCTACAGACCGTGGAAACGTTGCTTGCAACGTCTTCGTTGTGCAGCCGCTACGCGCGGGCGAAATCAATATATCCCCGCTGGACATCGGTCCGGATCAGCTTCACGCGCAACCTGTCTCCCACGTCGAGCCCCTGTTGTCCCTGGGCAAGCAATCCTTCGACGCGGGGCTGCAGCACGCGAACAAAGCTTCCCTTCGGAGTAACGCCGGTGACGAGCGCGTCGAATATCTGGCCGATCCGGTGGCTCATTGCAACCGCGGCCAGCCGCTTTGTCATCTCGCGCTCAACCTTCCTCGCCGCATCTTCTTTGGCGGTGCAGTTCGAGGCGATGGCGGCTAGCTCATCGTCAGAATAAGGAGCAGGTTGGCCGGCAAGCATGGCCTTGATCAGCCTCTGCGTGACGACATCAGCGTACCTGCGGTTGGGAGCGGTCGAGTGTGTGTAGTCCTGCACCGCGAGGCCGAAGTGGCCCTGCTCGGGATCTCCAGGCCGCTCCAGAACATATTCACCCGGCCCAATCAGCTTGATCACCGCCAGCGACACGTCCGCAAAGTGATCCGGATCAGCCGCTTTGCGCTTAATCAGAAAATCGTTGAGCGCCTTCGAATCCGGATCTGGCGGCAGCTTTCCGCCGTGTTCAGCAGCGAGTTGCACAATGCGATCCCAGCGCTCGGGGGTTTTCACGATGCGACGCAGAGATGACACTTTTTCCAGCATGCGCGCCACTACTCCGTTAGCCGCGATCATGAAGTCTTCAATCAGGTCAGTGGCGGGATTCTTCTCCTGCTTCGCAACATCCACGATTTGTTGATTCAGTATGACCGGCGTGACTTCGCTGGTCTCGAGATTGAGGGCGCCGTTCTGGTAGCGTTGCTTCTTGAGGGCTTGCGCGGCTTCGTTTTGCAGCTTGAGTTGCGCTTGCAATTCAGTCGATGACGCCACTTTTGCCGGAGCGGGCCCCGTAGCGCTGAGCCATCCGCCCACGCCGTTGTACGCAAGCTGCGCCTTATTGCGAACGATCGCCCGATAAACATCGCTCGAACTGACGGAACCGGCGGCGTCGACTTCGAACTCGGTTACGATACTCAGCCTGTCTGCGTTCTCCAGCAGCGACGTCGTGCCAGTCGAAAGCTCCTCCGGCAACATGGGGAAAATCCGCACACCCGTGTAAACAGATGTTGTCTCTTTCGCCGCATGGTCATCAATCGGCGAATGCTTGGGCACGAAAGCATCCACATCAGCGATTCCGATCAGCACTTTGATGTTTCCGTTCGGCAAGCGCTCGGCTACTTCAATCTGATCGAGGTCTTTCGATGTGTCATTATCGATCGAAGACCAGAGCAGGTCCCGCAGATCACGGAGATTGCCACCTGGCGTGACTTGTGGCGGATGCGTTTTCAGTTCCGCAAGCTGCTGCGGGACTTGCGGAGGGAAATCCGGCTCGAATCCATGTGCCACCATCACTTGTTTGGCGGTTGCCTGCAGATCGAGTTGAGAAGGCCGAACGTCGTTCATAAATTCCTCGTCAAAGCAGTATCGAGCCAGAAAAGGCTAACACGTGACCTTCGATTGCGGTTGGAGTGAAGTGAGCTGCAAACTAAGCCCATCGTCGTGATATCCTAATGAAAGTAGCTGCGTCCCCGCCTTTGGGCAAATTTTCCGCAGTTCCCTTTGAGAAATCATGATTTCAGTTAGCAATGTTTCCATGCGCTACGGCGCCAAAGTTCTGTTTGAAGAAGTATCGACGGCCTTCACGCCGGGCAAGCGCTATGGCCTTACCGGACCAAACGGCGCGGGCAAGACGACTTTCATGAGGCTGATGACCGGCGACCTCGACCCTCAGAAGGGAACTGTCGTACGCCCGAAAAAGTTCGGCGTCCTTAGCCAGGATCAGTTTGCCTTCGACGCCTATCGCGTCATCGATACCGTGATGATGGGCAACAAGCGCCTGTGGGCAGCGATGGAGGAGCGCGATCGAATTCATTCCAAGCCCGATCTGACGGATGAGGACGGAATGAAACTCGGCGAATTGGAAGGCATCGTGGGCGAAGAAGACGGCTATACCGCCGAGACTGACGCAGCGATCCTGCTGCAAGGTCTCGATATTGCCGATGAACTGCACGAGCGAAAAATGGGGGAATTGCAAGGCGGACAAAAAGTTCGCGTGCTACTAGCGCAGGCCCTGTTCGGACATCCGCTGGCGTTGTTGCTCGACGAACCCACGAACCACCTCGACTTGGACTCGATCCACTGGCTGCAAGGCTTCCTTAATAACTATGACGGTGTGCTCATCGTGATCTCGCACGACCGCCATTTTCTCAACAGCATTTGCACCCACATTGCCGACATCGACTACCAAACCATCATCACCTATACCGGAACGTATGACGATATGGTGGTGGCGAAGACGCAGATCCGCTCGCAGATTGAAGGGCAGAACGCGCAACGCGAAAAGAAGATCGCACAGCTCAACGAATTCATTGCTCGTTTCTCTGCGGGCACGCGCTCCAGTCAGGTGCAATCGCGCCGCAAAGAAGTTGAGCGCCTCCAGGTGACGGAACTGGCTAAGTCGAACATCCAGCGTCCATTCCTGAAATTCGAGCAGAAGCGTCCTTCCGGAAAACACATTCTTGAGCTCGAAGGCGTGACGAAATCTTACGGCGACACCGAGATCATTCGAGGCCTCACGGCCAGCGTGACGCGAGGAGAAAAAATCGCATTGATGGGCCGGAACGGCGCCGGCAAAACGACTCTGCTCAATGCGCTGCTGGCGAACTCTCCTACAGTCCCCGACGCCGAATTGCGCAAAACCAGCGGCTACGACGGACCATTCCTGACCAGCGGAAAAGTGATTTGGGGACACGAAGCGGCGGTTGGATATTTCGCCCAGGACCACCGGGCTTTGATTCAGGGCGACATGACCGCATTTGAGTGGCTGCATCAATGGGATCCGTCCGCTGCCCACGAAGAGATTCGCGGCCTTTTGGGGCAGATGCTATTTCCGCGCGAAGATGCCCTGAAGCGCACCGACGTTTTGTCTGGGGGCGAAGCAGCGCGGCTGCTGTTTTGCAAGCTCATGCTGCAGAAGCCAAACGTTCTGGTGTTTGACGAACCCACCAACCACTTGGATCTTGAGTCGATCAACGCTCTCAACATCGCTCTGCAGCGTTATCACGGAACGGTGCTTCTGGTGACGCATGACCACGATCTGATTGATGAGGTCGCTACCAGGATTTGGCATTTCGAGGCAGACCACAAGATCACCGACTTCAAAGGCGCGTACGAAGAGTACCAGTCCGTTCTTGCTTAGAATTTATTCATCGGGCGCGGACGACCCGCACATTTAGAGTGCCCGGCCAGCGCAGGCGCCCGACGCCCACGCCCATTGAAAATTGAACCCGCCGAGATGGCCGGTCACATCGACGACTTCGCCGATGAAAAATAATCCCGGCACTTTTCGGCTCTCCATGGTCTTCGCCGACAACTCATTCGTGTCCACGCCGCCCGCGGTGACCTCAGCTTTATCGTAGCCTTCGGTTCCGGCAGGAATCACGGACCACTCATGCACGCTGTGCTCCAGCTCCGCGAGCCCCGAGTTTGTCCACGCCGCGGGTGGATGTAGATCCAACCATCGGCTGGCGAAGCGATTCGGCATGAAATTGTGCAACGCTGACTTCATCGCCGCGATGTTTCGTGGAGTTTGCGCGTCACGCAACGCCGCCGTCACATCCCTACCAGGCGCCAAGTCGATGGCAACTGCGTGAGCCGGCTTCCAATACGACGAGATTTGCAAGATTGCCGGTCCGCTTAACCCACGATGCGTGATCAGCATCTTCTCCCGAAATCGCTGCTGACCAAAAGAGACGGCCACGTCAGCCGAGACGCCAGCCAAGTCGCAGTACCCGCTGCGATCTTCGTCATTGAACACAAACGGTACCAGCGCAGGCCGAGGTTCGCGAATCGCCAGTCCGAATTGCCGTGCCAAATCGTAGCCAAGTCCGGTCGCACCCATTTTCGGGATCGATAGTCCTCCGGTCGCGACTACCAGCACCGGGGCACGAAATTCTGTTTCCCCAGTGCGCACCACAAATTCTGTCGTTCTCAACACTTCCTGAATTGACGTCTTCACAAAAAAACGAACCCCAGCATCGTGGCATTCACTTTCGAGCATGTCCGTGATGTCGCGAGCCGAGCGATCGCAGAAGAGTTGTCCGAGGGTCTTCTCGTGATAAGGAATCCGGTGCTTCTCGACCAGCGCAATGAAATCCGCAGGCGTATAACGAGCCAGCGCGGATTTCGCGAAGTGCGGATTCGCCGAGATGAAGTTTTCCGGACGGCAATGAATGTTGGTGAAGTTGCAGCGGCCGCCGCCAGAAATGAGGATTTTCTTTCCTGTGCGTTCTGATCGTTCGATCACCGCAACCCGGAGTCCTCGCTTGCCCGCCTCGAGCGCACACATGAACCCCGCAGCACCGCCGCCGAGAACCACAACGTCAAATTGCTGCGTCATCGATACTGAGACAATTCGCTCGAGGGAATCAAGAAGCTAAACAGAATGCCACAATCGTGCGACCGCGAGCGCCCGTAGCTTTTTCGAGTTCCGCTATCAGGGCAGATTCCAGATCGTCCGGGTCCGGATTCATTTCGCACGCAGCAATTTCTGCGTCAGTCGCGCCCTGAAAACAAAGTTCGCAAACCCCAAGGCCATCCTCAGAACGGACGGGCGGGCCAAAAACCCGACAGGTCATCGGACGCGCTTCATAAAGCTCGCAAAGTCCGGTCTCCGGATCGAGCGCCGGGCAAGGCTCTTCGTTCGCGAACTCCGCAAAGCGTTGTTCCGCTTCGTCGCCTTCATCCAGCAAGCCGGTAGCTGGATCACCGGGAAACTCCTTTGATAGCCGGGAAACCGCCCCCCGAGCGCGTTGGCGAACGCGGTCCGCACGCTCTGGAGCGGACTCCGCCAGACTCGCAAGTCCTTCACGGAGCCGGACAACATCGAGCTGATTGATGGGAAATACGCCGATGCAGCATTGCGTGCAACCGGGACGACAGACCAGCCACTCGCCGCTTCGACGGGCGGCATCGGCGAGCGCGGAATCCACAATCTGAACCAGCGCCCGGTCTCGGGGAGGTGAAGAACAATGCACTTTAAGAGAATACCGCAACACACGGTTTTCATTGCTGGTTGTCTGCGATTCGCAATGGACAACCTCTGCGTAAAAACTCACAGCTCCAGCCATCTACCAACAGGGGCGTTTGACCCGCGCCCGAGCCACTAACAACCAATTCGACAGTTAATAATGACAAAAACGGTGTATCATCGCGGGATGGGTGCGGCTCGAGGATTCCCGCCCGGCAAGCATACGTTTTTGTGAGAGGTCCCTCCCCCATGGCTGCGACAGCGAGCTCTGGAACGAACCAGCATCTCACGCTCGATGATCCCTCCTTCGAAAGATTGTTGGAAGCTGCCTGGGTTCTCCAGTGTTTGCACGATCAACTGCATCCCCAGGTCGATCGCAACGAAATCACAGAACCCGTCGTATTGCAAAACAGAGTCGAGACAGTAAGCTTGCCCGAGACCATCGAAACGGTGGTTCAACCTCCGCCAATGGTGACGATGGCCGACATCAAACCTGCCGTGGTCGAAGCTCGCTCTGCTGAAGATGAAGCCCTTGCCGAACTGGTCAAAACTCAAGAGGCAATCGAGACCGGCATGTTGGATCTGGACGCCACCGTGAAGCGTTTAGTCTCGCTTTCGCCCAACCTCGCCACTGAACCGGCGCCGGTTGAACCTGCATCGGTCGAACCCATACCGGTCAAAGTAACGGCCGTCGGACTAGCATCGGTCGAGCTCAATCCGTGCCTCCTGGCACTGACCCCTGACGTTGCCCCGTCCGCCAAAGCGTCCAGCGTCTGGCGAAAGCCACCGGATAACAGAAAATTGGGGTCGCACCCATCTTCATTCAATCTCGAAACCACCCGCACCCATCTTCGGGACGCTGTCGGTCGCTATCGAGCTACGTTCCGCGCCAATTCGAGCCTCCGCACGCTTCGCGCTGTAGTAGTTGCAACCCCCGTCAATTTTCAAACCGCGCTCAAGCGTCTTCGCGGCGCATACGTTGAGCCCACGTTGCGGCGATCGTCATTGAATCTCCGAACCGGTCTCAAGCGTCTGGAAAACACTTTCACCCACTATGAGTCGAGGTTCCGCGTCAATTTCTCTCTGCGCTCGCTGCGCGCGGTAGCCATTGCTACACCGGTTTGGCTGCTGGCCGTGGTTGCCAACTTGCTCCTCCTCGAAACCTGGCTTCATGAGCCCTTTCATGGCGTGCAGACACCGAGTCCTTCTACCGCGGAGGCTGCAGTCACGACCAACCCTCCGAAACCGATCGTGTCAAACCGAGCCGCGTCCCAGCCCGCCAAAAGGATCGAAAGCACTGAATCCCAGCGCCCCAAACCGATCCCTTCGCTTGCAATCAGCCATGCGCAAATCACCGATTTGGCGACTTCGTCGATCGTGGAGCAGCTAAGCCGCTACGAAATTAACGGGTTGCGACGCCAGGCCAAATACGGAGACGACGCTGCGGCTTTTACTTTAGGGATGGCTTACGAGGTGGGACGCTACGTTCGTCAGAACTGCGTGGAAGCGGCGCGCTGGGTAACAACGGCAGCCGAAGCAGGCAATGCCGCCGCTCAATACAATCTCGGACTGCGCTATCGCGATGGCGATGGCGTATCCGCCGATCTGAATGAATCTGAAAAGTGGCTGCGCGAGGCGGCCGCTCATCGAAATCCAGAGGCCAAGCTCGCCCTGCAATTGCTTGCGTCCCGTTGATTCCCCTGCTCGATAGTAGACGGAGCATGTAGCATAATGTCTTCAGTTGAGGAGGGGTCATGCTGGATTCAAGCCAGGTTCCGATCGCGCAATCTGCGTTACTCGTAGTTGACGTTCAGGATTCTTTCACAGCCACGTCAAGCTGGGAGCGCCGCAACAATCCTGACTTTGAAAAAAATGTGGGTGCGCTGATCGCAGCCTACCGAGCCGCGAACTTGCCGGTCGTGTTCTTTCTTCATACTGACAGCGACGAAGGATTTGCAATGGACAGTCCTTTTTTCAAGCTGATGGACTTCATCCAACCACGCGACGGCGAACCAGTCTTCGTCAAGAGTACCCGCAATTGTTTCACCAGCACTCCGCTGCAACCTTACTTGTTGGAAAAGGGAGTGCGCCGAGTTGCCATTGCCGGCATCCAGATGGAGCAGTGCTGCGAGACCACCGCCCGGGTTGCGGCTGATCTCGGATACGCCGTGGACTTCGTCACCGAAGCGACCATGACTTTTCCGATTCCGAACTGGGATCGCCCGGGCGAAGAATTGGACGTCGCTGCCATCCGCGAGCGCACCGAGTATGCCCTGCGCCGCCGTTTTGCTCGCCTCGTGACCGTCGCGCAACTCACGGAAGAGTTGAAGGCAGCCCCTTGCGGAGCTGTTGCATAGACTAACTCTGCATTTGCACTTGCAGAACCTCGCCCGGTAGCCGAACCATTCGGGGCTTGGGAAGGGATTCAACGGGACCGGATTGGCTGCGATTACTTCGCGTCGTACCCTGGTTGTGAGATGGGGTTCTTTCCGCTCGGTCGCCGGTAGAACTCATTCTCTCCATGCGAATTCCAAGAGTGCGCTCCAGTTGGTACAACTCCGAACGCTGATCTCGACCGAAGAGGGTAGAAGCAACGCCCTGCCCGCCCGCACGGCCGGTGCGCCCAACGCGATGGATAAAGTTTTCCGCCACTTCGGGCAAATCGTAGTTAATGACGTGGGCAATGTCTTGCACGTGTATGCCTCGCGAGGCCAGATCGGTCGCGACCAGGATGCGATAGCGCCCCTGTTGAAATCCGGCAAGCGCCGCGGTTCGCTGGGATTGCGAGCGGTCGCCATGAATCATGGCCGCGGCGAATCCTTCGCGATTCAGATTCTTGGCCAGCCGCTCGGTCGCACGCTTGGTGCGCGCGAATACCAGGCAGCGGCCAGTCTCTTTCGCTAGCAGACGGTGCAGTACTTCCTGCTTGCGGTCCCCTTCCACTTCGAACGCTTGCACCCGCACATTCTCGGATGGCTTCAGAGTGGAACCGAGCGCGACGCGCACGGGGTTTCTCATGTAATCGTTTACCAGGTGGACCACCGAAGCTTCGAGCGTGGCCGAAAAACACATGGTCTGGCGATCTTTAGGCAGGACAGCCGCAATTCTTTGAATCGCAGGAAGAAATCCCATGTCCAGCATGCGGTCTGCTTCGTCGAGTACCAGCACGCGCAGCCCGCGGAAATTAACCAGTCTGCGATCCAGGAAATCTTCGAGCCTGCCTGGGGTAGCGACCACCACGCGAGCTCCATTGCGAATGGCGCGAAGTTGCTGTCCTTCGGACAGGCCTCCAACCACCAGTGCCGCGGGCGAAAGTTGCTTGCCCCGCAGGGCATCATATTGTTGTGCCACCTGCATCGCCAGTTCACGCGTCGGAACCAGCACCAGTGCTGCAATCCCCGGCGTACTCTGCTTGAGCAGTTGTTCCATGATCGGAATCAGGAAGGCCAGCGTCTTACCAGTACCGGTCTGTGCCGTAGCGAGCACATCCTTGCCGGCGAGCGCCTCCGGAATTGCTGCCGCTTGAACTGGAGTGGGAATGGAAAAGCCACCGAACGACAAGCGATCTTTGACGTACGGGGAAATCGAAAGTTCTGAAAAATTCTGCATTTTGCTTTCTCTGGCGTAGGCGGCCTCGGTGCGCACACCAATTTCCGGTGGGCACAACGACCAGCATTGCCAGTCTTATGTTGTGATTACGCTGAAGACTAACGGAGGGGAAACTGAAGGCGGGAGTTCTCAGATCAAATACTGCACCAGAGCCATCGCACCATACAACCGCGGTATTAAGCGTAACGTCAGTATAGCACGCCGAAACCGAGCCTTCCCCGCAGAGCATCGAAATCCAAGGTTACGATGGTTCCGGCCCCAAGACTTCGTAGACCCGGACGCCCCCATCCAGGCGCCGAGCAAGGCTCGGCAGCTTTGGTTGATCCACAACTCAGCGCCGGACCACCATCTCCCGCGCCCCATTGGTCGGAACCGGCTGATTAATGACCAGCCAGTACAGTCCCACAGTCTTTACCACCTCTCGAAACTGGTCGAAGTCGACTGGTTTTTGGATATAGCTGTTGGCTCCCGAGTGGTAACTGGCTACCAGATCGCGCTCTTCTTTCGAGGAAGTCATAATGACCACGGGAATGGCCTTGGTCCGCGGATCGCTCTTAACCTGTTTCAGCACTTCCAGCCCGTCTACCTTGGGCAGTTTCAAATCCAGCAGTATCAACTTTGGAGGATGATCGAACGATCTGTGCGCGAATGCCCCGCGGCAAAAAAGGAAATCCAGCGCATCCTCGCCATCGCGTACCACGACGATCTTGTTCGCCAGCTTCCCCCGTTCCAGCGCATGCAGGGCAAGAGCCATGTCGTCCTGATTGTCTTCCACCAGCAGTATGTCCAGTTCCTCTGAGTTCATCATTGGCCCCCAGCCGTAGCCGTGTTGCTCTTCGATTCAATTTGTTTTGCCGCAGTGAGTGTGAAATAGAACGTCGCGCCCCTGCCCAATTCCGCCTCTGCCCACACTCGGCCGCCATGTTTTTGCACGATGCGTTGCACCGTAGCCAAGCCGATGCCGGTACCTTCAAAGTCCTCCGCGCGATGCAAACGCTGGAAGACTCCGAACAATCTGTCCACATACTTCATGTCGAAGCCGATGCCATTGTCCCGGACCACGAACACCAGTTGCCCCTCGTCCTCTTTCTGGCTGATCTCGATGACTGCCCGCGGTGTGGGCGCGGGCGTCGCCGCCCGCGCACCGCCGACCGGCGTACGCGTGAACTTGAGCGCGTTAGCCAACAGATTCTGAAACACCTGCTTGACCAAAACCGGATCGCACTCCACGATGGGTAAATCCGCGACGACCCATTCCACCGACCGTCCTTCTCTCTCAGGCTGGAGAATCGCGATCACCTCTGCAACAATTGCATTCAACTTGGCGGGCTGCCGATTAATTGCTTGACGCCCAACCCGCGCCAGATTTAGCAATTCATCCACCAGCATGCCCATCTTTTGTGTTCCCGACTGGATGCGATCGAGATAGTGTTGCGCAGTGGGGTCAAGTGTCGAACCAAATTCCTCGACCAGCAACTTCGAAAAGCCGCCAATATGCCGCAACGGCGCCCGCAGATCGTGGGATACCGAATAACTGAAGGCTTCCAGTTCTTTGTTGGCAGCTTCAAGCTCCGCGGTGCGTCGCAGGTCTCGCTCCTCAGCCTGCTTGAGTTCGGTGATGTCGGCCCGGATCGCGGCATATTGCCGGGGCCTTCCCCCGGTGTCCATAAACGGCACGACCGTCGTGTCCAACCAGAAAATCGAACCGTCCTTGGCGCGGTTTTTGACCTCGCCGTGCCAAACCTTCCCGGCAGCGACAGTGTCATACATCTGCTGGAAAAAACCTTTAGGGTGCTGGCCTGAGTTCATGATGCGATGATCCTGACCGATCAACTCCTCCCGCGAGTATTTGCTGATGGCGCAAAACTTGTCATTCACATAAGTAATCACGCCATCGACATCCGTCAGCGCCACGAACGCGTGCTGGTCCATCGCGAACTTTTGGTCGGCCAGTTCCCGGTTGGCTGCTTCCATCTGCGCCGTCCGCTCTACCACTCGCTGTTCGAGTTCGTCATTAAGGGTCCTGATCTCGCGTTCATCTTTCTTTCTCTGCGTGATGTCACGGAACGCGACCACCGCGCCGCGCGAAACACCCCCCTTATTCTTCAGGGGACTGGCGCTAGACTCGATCCAAACCCCCTCCTCGAGTTGCGCATTGCGTAAGAACATCTCCGCGGAGCACACCTCTCCCCGGATGGCACGTAACAGGGGATTTTGTTCTGCCGGAAAAGGTGTCACCGTATCGGGCAAGAAAATGCCGTAGTGCGAGGTCCATTGTTCGCTGGGGACGCTAGCGGCACCCAGGCCAACAATCTTTTCAGCCGCCGGGTTCCAGATGATGAACTTTCCATTCTCGTCGGCGACCACCAACCCTTCTGACATGCTGTCCAGCACTGACTGCAGCATCAGCGTCTGGCTCTGCAGCGCCTCCTGCGAAGTGCTCAATTCTTCGGCGTAACGGGACAATTCCAGCGCCTGCGCTCCCAGAGCTTCTGCCGCCCGCTTGCGTTCCGTGATGTCCGTCCGGATGGCGACGTATTGCCGGGGTTTTCCATCCACTCCGATGAACGGGACAATGGTCGTGTCGACCCAGTAAAATGAACCGTCTTTCGCCCGGTTCTTGATCTCACCGTGCCATACCTCACCACGAGCGATGGTGTGATACATCTCCTGAAAAAATTCTTTCAAGTGGTGACCCGAGTTCAGGATGCGGTGATTCTGGCCAATCAGTTCATCCTCGGAATATTGACTGATGGCGCAGAACTTGTCGTTGACGTAGGTAATCGTGCCCTGAACGTCGGTGATCGCCACGATTGCGTGTTGATCCAGAGCAAACTTCTGATCGGCAAGCTCCTTGAAAGCAGCCTGGCTGACGTTCTCGGCTCGCTTGCGCTCGGTGATGTCCGTCCGGATGGCAGCGTATTGCCGGGGTTTTCCATCTATTCCGATAAACGGGACAATGGTTGCGTCTACCCAATAAAACGAACCATCCTTCGCCCGGTTCTTAATCTCGCCGTGCCAAACCTCACCACGGGCGATGGTGTGATACATCTGCTGGAAAAACTCTTTGGAGTGGTGGCCGGAATTGAGAATGCGGTGATTCTGGCCAATCAGTTCATCCTCGGAATATTGGCTGATGGTGCAGAACTTTTCGTTGGCATAGGTAATCGTGCCCTGAACGTCGGTGATCGCCACGATCGCGTGCTGATCGAGAGCGTACTTCTGATCGGCCAACTCCTGCAACGCAGCTTCGGTCGTTGCGAGGCTTTTCTTCAAGGAGCTCTCGACCCGCTTGTGTTTGCTGATGTCGCGCGCAATTTTTGAAGCGCCGACGATCGCGCCGCTGCCGTCCTTAATCGGAGAAATCGTCACCGAAACATCGATCTTCTTGCCATCCTTGCGGACGCGGACGGTCTCAAAATGACTAACGCTCTCACCCCGCGCAATGCGCGCCAGAATGTCAGACTCCTCATCCGCCCGCTCCGGCGGCAAAAGCATCCGCATCGATTTGCCTAAAGCCTCAGCCGGCGAATAACCGAACACCTGCTCGGCGCCATGGTTCCACGAGGTGATTGTTCCCTCCAGCGTTTTGCTGATAATGGCATCGTCGGATGACTCAACTATGGCCGATAGACGCCCGCGCACTTCCTCCGCCCACTTGCGCTCGGCGACTTCCTCCGCCAGTTTGTGATTCACTTCCTGCAAATGCATCCGGCCGGGCAACGAAATCACTTTCGGCACCTGAGGTATGAGCATCCCCGCCGTGAGCACCGATACCGCTGCTGTTATCCCCTTAATCACGCCGGCCAACAAGTAGTCGCCGTGCCAGACATTCCAGATCTCCATCAGGTGAGTCGTGCCACACGCCAGGATGAAGGTCGCAAACATCCAGAAAATCCGATTGAAAGCGATATCGCGATTCTTGCGGATGAAATAGATGAGGACAACCGGAATGCAGTAATACGAAAGCGTGATCAGCCCGTCGGAGATGACATGCAGCCACACCATCCGCGCATCCCAAAGGTAACAATACCCATGGGGCATGAAATCGGGAGAAAGCAATTGTTTAAAGAATTCCAAGGTTTGGGCGTAGCCTCACGAATTCCTATCGGCAGTTCAGCCACCACGACAAGCAAGAAGGCAGGTTACGTATGGTCGGGCTGAACAAAATGGAGGGCGGGCGTCTGGCCCCGTCCCGATCCGCACCCTGTGCCCAAGGGTCGGAGCGGGACTCCGCGCCCACGATGCGCATTTCCGACCTCGGCGTAAGCCCGCGTCTTTCCTTTTCGACCTCGCGCTACGAGGGCACACCCGTCCCCGGCCACGCATTCGGCAAGGTTGCCCGAATCACGTCCAGCAGTTCGTTATTGTCCGCCGGCTTCTGGAAAAAAGCCGTTGCCCCCGCTTGCAGCGTCTTGTGTTCGTTGGATTGCGGATCGCGCGCGGTCAGCACAATCACCGGAATGCTCGACAATGCATCGCTATCCTGCAGGCGTTGCAAAACCACAAACCCATCCCCGGCGGGAAGGCCGAGATCGAGAATGATCAGGCTGGGCTTTTCCTTCTGTGCCACCGAAATGGCGGAATAGCCATCCGACGCTTGCACTGTGTCGTAGTGGTTGGCTCGCAAACGAATTTTCAGCGCTCGCCTCAGATCGGGATCATCATCGACAATTAGAATTTTCGGCTTTTCCATTTAAGTCCTCCATAAGTCCGTTTTAATTTGCTTCGGCTTTGTTTGTTGCTGCACTTACATCTCCGTTCGCAGCTTCAGGAGATGGTTTCGAGGCCAGCGCCTTCATCGCCATTTCCGTAATTCGATCCGCCACCGCTTGCACCCGATCTGCCAGCGGTCTCGCGTCCTCGCGGGAAGGCAGCGGCACGGCAGTCGCTGATATTTTCAGAGCGCCCACCGCTTTGAAGCCTGCACCTGCCTCCAGTTGGCCGCGAATGCGAGTCATCATGATCGAGGCCCGCTCCACATCGGTGCATGCGGCCACGAAAAAGGTCTCGCTGGTTCCGACAATTCCCATCACTGGAAGAACCAGGTCTTTGTCGAGATACACACAGCGGCGAAGCGT
>Ga0210387_10001768_pt1 | contig 16365 bp, 17 predicted proteins | sample IncBWC7OmetaG_FD_160108 | JGI IMG/M metagenome (GOLD analysis project Ga0210387, IMG submission 160108) | Forest soil microbial communities from Barre Woods Harvard Forest LTER site, Petersham, Massachusetts, United States - Inc-BW-C-7-O ...
GATTTCCGTGGTGAACGGCGAGCCCTTGCCTGAGCCCGATAAAAAATGGGAACGGCACGGCGGTTTGGGCAATATGCTGCCGCTGCTGCTGGTCGCGGTATTCGTTGCCAGCAGCGTGTTGCGCGCCCTGTTCGGCAGGCTGTTTGGATCTTTGGCCACGGGGGGCTTGGCCGGCGGCATCGTCTGGCTACTGAGCCACTTGGTTCCCATCGGCATCGGCGCAGGCTTCGTCGCATTCTTGTTCGCCATGCTTTCCGGAGGCTCGCGCGGCGGATGGACCAGCGGCGGCGGGGGCTTTGGCGGCGGCTTGGGCGGCCTCGGCGGTTTTGGCGGCGGGTTCGGCGGACGCGGCGGCGGCGGGGGCTTTGGCGGGGGCGGAGGTTTCAGTGGCGGCGGCGGCGGATTCAGTGGCGGCGGCGCCTCGGGAAGTTGGTAATGCAGATCGGACGCCTGCTGCGGCACGCAACGGCGACTCATTGGCGCACGCGAATGCTGTTTCCCAGCGCCACGCTCGATGCCATCGAGCAGGCCATCGCGCGAGCCGAGTCGACACATGCCGGCGAGATTCGCTTCGCGATCGAAACGGCGCTGACGCCGAATCACATCTTGAACGACCTCACGCCGCGCGCTCATGCGCTTGAAGTGTTCTCCCGATTGCGCGTTTGGGATACCGAGCGTAACAACGGTGTCTTGATCTATGTTCAACTGGCGGACCGCACTGTCGAAATCGTCGCCGATCGCGGCTTTCAAGGCCGCGTCAGTCCGGCGGAGTGGGAGGCGGTGTGCCGCCTGATGGAGGAGCACTTCCGTTCCGGCCGCTTCCAAATCGGCTCAATTGCCGGTGTCGACGCGATCGGCAACCTGCTGGCGCGTCACTTTCCGCAAGACGCCGCTACGCCCAAACATGTCAATCAATTGCCTGACCGCCCGACTTTGTTGTAGATAGAGCGCGTGGCCCATCCAATCATCACTGTGTCCCGCAGAACTTTCGCCTTGGGCATCGGCTTGGCTGCACTGGCCTTAAGCGGCTGCTCGTTGTTCCACCGCGTGCCCAAAGAGCCGCCGGAAGTGGCCAAAGCCTTGCCGCCCCCGAAACCCGTGCTGCCAACACCTAAGGCGACGCACCATTTCGACGTGGACCCCAAAAGCGATATTGTCGGTTACGTGCAAAAGACCACTGTCGGCAAGGATGACACGCTGCCCGACATCGCGCGGCGTTTCGATGTGGGTTATGAGGAGATTCTCACCGCCAACCCGGGAGTCGATCCCTGGTTGCCGGGAGCCGGGCGCGAGGTTGTCGTGCCCACGCAATTCATATTGCCCGCGGCTCCGCACGAAGGCGTCGTCGTGAACGTGGCGGCGATGAGAATTTTTTACTATCCGCCTCACAAAAAGGGCGAAGCGGAGACGGTCTACACGCATCCCATCGGCATCGGCAAAGTCGGCTGGAAGACTCCCGAAGGCACGACCAAGATCGTCAGCCGTCAAAAAGATCCGATTTGGGTGGTTCCGAAGTCAGTGCGGGCGGAGCATTCTGAGGATGGCGAGCAGCTTCCCGCCCAGGTCCCCGCGGGACCTGACAATCCATTGGGCCAGTACATGTTCCGCTTGGGCTGGCCGAGCTACTTGATTCATGGAACCAACAAACCGTATGGCGTAGGCATGCGTTCTAGCCACGGGTGCATGCGCTTGTACCCTGAGGACATCGCTGTATTTTTTGATCTCATTCCGATCGGCACGAAAGTGACCGTGGTTAATCAGCCGTATCTTTTCGGTTGGCGCGACGGCACGCTTTACTTGCAGGCCTACGCGGTCATGGAAGACGATTCGCGCAATTGGTCCAAGGATCGCAAGCGTTTGCTCGCCAATCTGCTGCATCCGAAGCAGCGCGGTAAGATTTCGCAGCACGACGATGAAATCGACTGGCAACGCGTCGGTGACCTGGCGCATTCACCGCGTGCAGTCCCGGTACCGGTTACCGGCGGTGGCGACGATGTCGATGCCGTCATCGCGCACGGGATGCTGGTGCAAAACACGCTGCCGGAAGGCTCCAACTGGGACGGGCAGTCCGGCTTGCTCCTGGATGAAAAGACCTTCAATGACTTGCTCAACGGACGTGACAAGGCCCCGGTAGGCATCCCATGACGCGTTGGTGCCTGGCGGCCCGTGCACTCGCCCTGTCGGCACTCGCCGCCTCGGGCGGCTTAAGTTTGGGCGCCGAGCGCGTCGACTTGGGCGCCATCGATCCGAACTTCGACTATCACTCCTATGCCAATGTGGATCAATTTCGAGTCACGCACTTGGATCTTGAATTGCGGGTCGATTTTGAGTTCCAGAGCATCACCGGCCGCGCCGCGCTGGAGTTGAAGCGCTTGGATCCGCGGGCCACGCAGCTCGTGCTCGATACCAGGGACCTCATGATCTTGGACGTGACCCAAAAGGCCACCGATGTCCTGGGCGCAACCGCCAAGAATCAAACGATTTGGGTCAGCCGGCCGTTCCACTTGGAGAAACCCGATCCCATCTTGGGCACCGCGCTGGTCATCGAACTGCCGCCCTCGAAGAGAGGCACCGAAGCGATCAGAATCGACTACGAAACCCTGCCGGCTTCCGCGGCGCTGCAATGGTTGACGCCGAAACAAACCGCTCGGCACAAGGCGTTTCTCTATACGAATTCCGAGCCCATCGGCGCGCGCAGCTGGATTCCCTTGCAGGATACGCCGCAGGTGCGAGCCACCTACAAGGCCAAAGTGCATACCGGTGTGGATGTACGAGCGGTCATGAGCGCCGAGAACGATCCGAAAGCGAAGCGCACCGGCGACTACACCTTTGTCATGCCCGAGGCGGTACCCTCCTACTTGATCGCCCTCGCGGTGGGCGATCTGGAATTCCAGGAAACCGGGCCGCGCACCGGGGTATACGCGGAAAAATCCATGATCAAGGAGGCCGCCAGAGAATTCGCGGATACCGAATCGATGATACAGGCCAACGAGAAGATGTTCGGACCCTATCGCTGGTCGCGCTACGACGTGTTGGTGATGCCGCCGAGCTTTCCGGAAGGCGGCATGGAAAATCCGCGGCTGTCCTTCATCACGCCCACGGTCGTCGTGGGCGATAAGAGTCTGGTGTCCGTGATCGCGCATGAACTGGCGCATTCGTGGGCGGGAAATCTGGTCGGCAATGCCACGTGGCGCGATTTGTGGCTCAACGAAGGCTTCACCGACTATATGGAAAGCCGCATCATGACCGCGGTGTACGGGCAGCAGCGTTCCTCCATGGAGGCGGTACTCGGTTTGAAATCCCTGCGCTCCGGCCTTGCGAAATTGAAGCCTGACGACCAGATTCTCGCAATCGATCTGCGCGACCGCGATCCGGACGCCGTGTTCAGCGAGATTCCCTATGAAAAGGGCCGCCTGTTCCTCGATTACCTCGACGCCAAGTTCGGCAGGGAACGCTTCGATGCGTTCCTGCGAGGCTATTTCGATCATTTTGCCTTCAAGAGCATCACCACCGAACAGTTCCTGGCGTACCTGCAGGAGAACCTGCTCGATCGATTTCCAGGCATCGTGACCCGCGGTCAAGTCAACGCCTGGGTTTTCGGGCCTGGGTTGCCCGCGGATGCCGTGCTGCCGGTCACGACGATGTTTGAGCCGGTCGATGAGGCCAGAACGGCGTGGCTCGCCGGCAAACTCGCGCCGAAGAAATTGGGCATGGATTGGATCGCTCAGCAATGGCTGTACTTCCTGGACAACATGCCCGCGACGCTGCCGCCTTCGCAGATGGCCGATCTCGACAAGGCATATGGATTCACCAAGAGCCCGAATGCAGAGATCGCGCATAGCTGGTTCAAGCTGGTCATCGCGAATGACTATCAGCCGAGCTTTCCGCGACTCGAGGAATACTTGAAAACCGTCGGACGCCGCAAGCTCATTGCGCCGCTGTACGAGGCACTGATGAAAACACCCTCAGGCGCGGTCGTCGCAAAACGCGTCTTCGCCAAGGCACGCCCCGGTTACCATCCGGAAACGGTCAAGGCGATCGAAGCCATCGTCGTTCCGAAAGAAGAGACGGGCGAATGATCAGCGAGTGGATGAAGGTCATGCTCGAGGAGATATCGCGCAAGAAGGCCGAAGAGCAGCAGGCGCGCATCGAAGAGCAGCGGCGTCGCGAGGAAGGAGTTGTGATAAAGTCAGCGAAGTGCACCTCTCATGAATAGAATTTGGTGACGCCCAACAATCTAGGACTACAGGTCGCCGAAGAGCGCGGCCCCGATCAATCCATTTCGCGCACTTATACGGCGCGCACCGCCTTCGTCGGCCGCACGCTTCGCGGTCCCGTCAACCGACCCGTCCTCATCAAAAGCTTCGCGGAATTCCAGCACGTATTCGGCGGCCTGTGGCAGCCCAGCCTCCTGGGCTACGCCATCGAGCAATTCTTCGATAACGGCGGCCGCGAAGCCCTGATCGTGCGTGTTGTGAACGGCGCTCGTTCCGCAACCCTGACCTTGAAGGCGGGGCCTTCGGTGCTGCGGCTGCAAGCTTTGCGACCCGGCACACGCGAGTTCCTGCGGGCCAGCGTCGACTTCGACAACATCGCCGCGGACGAACACTGCTTGTTCAATCTGACCGTGCAGCGAGTGCGCGCTCAGGGCACCGGCCAGGTCGAAGATCAGGAGATATTCCATCGGCTCTCGCTGTTGCCGGCGGACGAGCGCTACTTGCCGCGCGCGATCGCAGAGTCCGCGCTGATTCGATTGACCGGGGAAATGCCTGCGCAGCGCCCCGATCGAACCTTGGATCCGGCCAGTGGCCTTGCCACCGCCTACGTCAATTTGAATTCCGACGGCGACGACGGCGCGCCGCTCACCGACTACGACCTGATCGGTTCGAGTGTGGATCACAGGGGCGTATTCGCGCTCGATCACGCGGAGTACTTCAATTTCCTGTGCATTCCACCTTTGTCGCGCGACCAGGACGTGGGACCCAGCGCCTTGCTGGTTGCGGCGCGTTATTGCAAGGAGCGCCGCGCCATGTTGATCGTCGATCCGCCCTCGAGCTGGCAGACCGCCGATGATGCCCTGGCGGGCTTGCGCCATTGGAATTTCCCCAATGAAAACGCGTTGATGTATTTTCCGCGCGTGCTGGCGCACGACAAGCTTCGCGGCCATTTCGAGTCCTTTGCTCCTTGCGGGGCGGTAGCCGGCATGCTGGCACGATGCGATGAGGTGTCCCCCGTATGGCTGCCGACACCGCGTGAAGAGCCCATCCTGCGTCCGGGATTCAGGCCGGCCTGCCTGGTGGGCGAAGATCGGCGCATGAGACTGGCGAGCTTGGGTGTCAATACCGTACAGGCCATACGCTCGACCGGCCGTATGAGCGTGCGCGGACGCACCTTGGCGGCAGGCAATACGGCCAATGCCGATTGGCGCTACCTGTCGGCACGCCGGTTGGCCCTCTTCATTTTGAACAGTATCGAGCGCGGTACGCGCTGGATCGCCGCGGCCCGCTCCCCGGCCGATGTTGCGGAAGCCTTGACCTCTCAGGTGCGCGCGTTTTTCGAGGGCCTGTGCGAAGCCGGGACCTTCGGCTCGCGGCTGGCGGATGATGCCTTTTTCATCATTTGCGACCAGCGGGTCAACGGCTCCTGGGCGAAGGGGTCAGGCGAGATCCAGTTCGTGATCGGTTTTGCGGCAAGCCGCGAGCACGAGTTTCATTGCTTTCGCATTTCGCATTCAGCGGCGGGCGGCAAAATTCAAACCGTCAGCCTAAATCGGCTCAACTTTTTGCAGTACAGCCCTGCGGAACTCGAATGGGTCGAGAAAATTGCGAGCCAGTTGCAATCGGCTACCCAGCTGCAATCGTAGCGGCAATTCTCCGTTCCAGTTCAATGACCGCCGAATTGCTTCGGGGCACCGCGAGCGCGGCCGGGATGAGGCGCGGTATCGCCGGCAGCCGTTCGAGCGCTGCGCGCGCGTAAGTGTAGCCGGCCTGAATCGCGCGATCGAAAGCCTGCCAGTCGAGCAGATCGATATTGGGCAGGGGCGGCTTCAACAACACGTCCGCCAGCTCGCGTTGCGCGCGCTCGGCCGCGGTGCTGTTGACCATTCCGGCGTGCATCAGCACTTGGAAAATATTGACGCGGCGTTCACCGAAATTTCGATCGGCGCCGACATCGCAGCCGATTATGAAGCCCGGTGTGTGGCTCTGCATGACATCCACCGGCAAGTTATTGATGGCGGCGCCGTCCACCAACACGCCTTCTTCGTGAAACACCGGCGGCATGACGCCGGGAATCGCAACCGCTGCGCGCAACGCGTGCGCGAGGCGGCCCGAGCGATGTTCGAACAAGCGGCCGGTGGTGAGGTTCGCGCTGACGCAGAAGTAAGGACGGCGCAGATCCTCGATCTGCATCTCGCCATATTCGCGCTCGAGCAGGCGCGACACTTTTCGGCCGCGCGTCAAGGCGAGGAGGGGAAAGGTGTAGTCATTGACCGGGTTCGTGTCGACGAAGCCTCTGCGATAGCGCTGCCGCATCTCCTCATCGCTCCATCCCATCGCCACGCCGCCGGCGATGATGGCGCCGATGCTCGCGCCGCCCACAAAATCGATCGGCACTTTCGCTTCGCGCAAAGCGCGGATGAGTCCTAAGTGCGCAAAACCTCGCGCGCCGCCTCCCGACAACACCAGTCCGACCCCTCGACGCATCAGCAGACGTGCAAGCCGGCCATAATCGGCGGCCTCGACGATGTGATGATGCAGCGTAGTTGGCAGCGTTTTGAGCCAAGCCGCGGCCGCTCCCGGTTCGATTTTCCCTGCGTGCAGCAAAGCCAGCTCGACCCGCGCGCCGCGCGCGACCGCTGATTCAGCGATGCCCGTTGGCCATGCGCTGATGCGCCCGCCGGCCGGCGCGACCATGAGAACCACGTCAGCCTGGCGGCAGCACTGGCGCGTCCAGCCGGAGGCGGCCCAATTCGCGACGTACACGACGTAGTCGTTGACTTCCTCGATTCGATTGAACCATGTCGCCGTGTGCGTGGTCGCGCGTGCATCCCATACCAGTTCGGTACGGCCGGTTTTGGCCAACTCATCGACCAGGCGCGTGGCAAAGTCAGCCACATCGACCTCGATGCTGTTCGGAACGATGGCAAAGATATGCGCGCATTTAGGTTTGTAGCCGTGGGCGTTGCTATGCCTCAAGCGTCGGGCGCAGAGGCGCGCCAGCGCCAGGGAGAAATGCGTGGAACGCGCCGCAATGCGATCCAATTCGGCATTGGGCACCAACAACAGCTCACTGTCGCGCAACGCGACCACGGTGGCGCTGCGCGGTGTTCCGAGGAGCCAGCCTGCCTCGCCAACCAGTTCGCCATGTTCGATCTCGGCGGTCAGCCCCGCTTTTGACGAAGTTTTGACGCCTAGCCGGCCGCTGGCGAGCAGATATACTCCGTCCGGATCGGAGCCGGCTTCGAACAGCAGATGGCCCGCCGGCAGCGAAAAATGCACGGCACCCAGGGCTAACGCTTCGAGCGCATGCGGGTCCACGCCGGCGAGGTCGGCGCATTGGCGCAGCCAGTCGATGGCGCGGTGCATTTCATGCATACGTCTGTAACGGCCGCGAAGGGGAGATTCTTGAGTCGAACCGTCAATACGGTGGTGTTTTCGCACGGCAAGGAAAGCGGTCCCTGGGGCGGCAAAATCTTGAGGATGGCCGCGGTGGCGCGCGATCTGAATTTGGGCGTGGAATCGGTGGATTACCGCGGAATGGCCGACCCGGGCCGGCGGGTCGAAAAACTCGTCCAAGTCGGAGGCGAACTCAAAGGACCGCTGGTACTCATAGGCTCGAGCATGGGGGGGCATGTATCTGCCGCCGCGGCCGCACGTTTGGCGCCTCGCGCCCTATTTCTGCTGGCGCCGGCCTTCTACATGCCCGGCTTGGAAGAATATACGCCGCAAGACATCGGCGCTCCCGCTACCATCGTGCACGGCTGGCGTGATGATGTCGTGCCGGTTGAAAACAGCATCCGCTGGGCCCGCGAGCATCGGGCAACGCTCCACGTACTCGATTCAGGTCATCGATTGGAAGATCAGATCGGGCCGATCTGCGTGCTGCTGCGAGCCTTTTTAGCCTCGTTTACTGGTGCGGCTTAACGGTTGCGGGCGGCTCGCGATCCCCATGTTCGGTGGCGAGTTGCGCCATCGCCAATTCCCGCAAGCTCTCGCCCAATTGCTCGCCGCAGCGCCTGCCCATGGCATGGAAGCCGGCATCCAACGAAGCTATGTAGGCAGAGATGTACTGCTTGCCCGCCGCGGACTGCAGAAAAGACAAAACGTGCTTCAAGTCCGAATCGCTCAAGTCGCGATAGCCATAAGCCACGTAGCGCCGCATGGGCTCGCGCATATTCTCTTCCAGAGTCTGACGACTGGCTTCGCCGGATTTACGGGCACGCTCTTCGACAGGTCCGGGATCCATGCCGGAGCCGACCGCTGTTCCCAATGCGACCGCGGTGCCCATCGTCAAGAGTATCTGAATCGTCGATTCGGCCGAGCGCTCGGCGCGTTCCAGTTTTCCGAACAGGACATTCCGCTGCGGTGTGGATGCCGGAGCCATGTCGCCATTCATGATTTTGTCGGCGTCCTCATCGCTGAGCGACGCCAAACCGACATCGGCAGCCACCCACCGCTTGCCTTCTTCGCTCGCGAGAAACGCCTCGGCTTTCTTCACCGTCTCGGCGTCGAGATTTGACGCGAACGCGCTCAAGGCAGGTGCTTCGAACACATCGATCCGAAATGCGCGGACCGCGGCAACGTTGACGGCGGCCAGCTGCGTGTCGGAAAGCGGCGCCGAGGTATTTCCCTGGAACAGCTTGCGAATGTGCCCCGGCATTGAGCCCAAGGAAGCGCGCACTTGCTCGCGGATGGCGGCGGCCTGATAGAGCTGCGCCGCGGTGTCGATGTCGACCGGCGCGGCCACGGCATTCGCCATCACGGCCAGACTCAAGAGGAATGCAAAGCGGGACATGCGCGTATTGTACACTCAAGCTCCTTACTGGCCGGCAACCTCTGGGTGCTTCATGGGTTACGTTAAGTATTCGACAATGGCGCTGTCGGTTTTGTTCATTGCGGCCTGTTCTTCACCGGAACCGCCGCCGCCTCCCGCAAAGACCGTCTTCGATCCGCTGACACGTCAAGTCGATCGGGCGCGCGAGGTGCAGAAAACGGTCGACGAGAATGCGGAAAAAACGCGCAAAGAGATCGCGAATCAGGAAACCGGCGATAAAAGCGACGATAAAAACGGCGATAACCGTCCCTGACAGCTAGACGACCATGAATCCTTTTGTCGGCTTAGGTGCGGCGTGGCGGTGGAGCGTGCGCAAGACTTTAGGCTTGTGGGTGCGCGTCACCATCAAGCCCGATGACGCGGTGGCGGAGGTGGCTTCGAAACCGCGGCCGGTGTGCTATGTACTGGAGCGTGAGAGCCATACGGACTTCGCGGTGCTGAGCGACGTCTGCGCGCGGCACAATCTGCCGCGCCCCGCGAGGCGCTTGATGATGGGAGAGAAGCGCGCCGATCGCGCCTTTTTCGAGTTGCTGCGGCGCCCAAGCTTGTTCAGCACCCGCAACGCCGCGCGCGCGCCGCGCTATCTCGTGCAGCTGGTTGCAGCGGCCGCCGCGTACCCGCAGTTTGACGTCGATCTCGTGCCCGTGGCCATTTTTTGGGGCCGCGCACCGCATAAAGAAGTGAGCTGGTGGCGATTGCTCTTTACCGAAGACTGGATCTTGGTCGGGCGCTTCCGGAAATTCTTGAGCGTGATATTCAACGGCCGCAATACCTTGGTGTACTTCGGCGAGCCCATACGGCTGCGCGATGTCATGGAAGAGGGCCTCACCGAGCCGCGCAGCGTAAGGCGCGTACTGCGTTCGCTGCGCATGGTGCTGCGCGCGCAGCGCGCATCGAGCATCGGTCCGGACCTGTCGCATCGGCGCACCATGGTGTTGCAGATCCTGAAGACTCAAGCCGTCCGCCAGGCCGTGCGCGATGAGATGCAGGCCCGCCAATTGCAACGGCGCCCCGCATTGCTGCTGGCGCGCAGGTATGCGCTGGAAATCGCCGCGAATTATTCCCAGGCCTTCGTCACTTTCATGGCCATGGCATTGGGCCGCCTGTGGAATTCGCTGTACGACGGCGTGGAACTCGAGCACCTCGAGAATTTGAGCGCCGTTGGCGATGGGGTTGAAATCATCTATGTCCCTTGCCACCGCAGCCACATGGATTATTTGCTGCTGTCGTACATCATTTACCGCAAAGGCTTTGCCGTTCCGCACGTCGCCGCCGGCGCGAATCTCAACATGCCGCTGATCGGACGCTTTCTGCGCAAGGGCGGCGCCTTTTTCCTGCGCCGCAGTTTCAAGGGCGACGCCCTGTATCCGGTGGTATTCGCCAAGTATTTGGGGTTCATGATGGCGCGCGGCCATCCTCTCGAGTATTTCATCGAGGGCGGACGCAGCCGCACCGGGAGGCTGCTGTCGCCGCGCACCGGCATGCTGTCGATGACGGTGCGCAGCTACCTGCGCGACCCGAAGCGTCCGGTGATGTTCATGCCCGTGTACTTCGGGTACGAACGCATCGTGGAGGGCCGCACCTATATCGGCGAACTGTCCGGGCTGCCGAAGCAAAAGGAAAGCGTCTTCGTCTTGCTCAAGTCCACCGTCTCGGTGTTGCGCAGCAAATTCGGCAAAGTCCATGTCAACTTGGGGCGGCCCATTGCGCTCGACGATCTGCTGCAGAAACACAATCCGAACTGGCGCTTCGGTCCTCAAGAGAATGAGGACCCGCGGGCGGGCTGGATCGGAGAGGCGATTTCGGATCTTGCCGTGCGGATCAATACCGAAATCAATGCCGCTGCCGCGGTGACGCCGATCAATTTGGTGGCCATGGCGATTTTGGCGACCCCCAGGCAGGCGCTGCCGGAACTCGACCTCATCCGCCAGTTGGAACTGTATCAACGGCTGCTGCGCGATGCGCCGTATTCCCCGCTGGTGACGGTCACGCGCGACAGCGGCCGGCAAATGGTCGCTTACGCCGAAGGCTTCGGGCTGCTGGAGCGCCAGAAGCATCCGCTTGGCGACATCATGCGGATGAATGCTGAAAACGCGGTGCTGGCCACCTATTACCGCAACAACATTCTGCATCTATTCGCCATGCCGTCGCTGCTGGCCTGTGCCTTCGTGAGCAACACAACATTGCGGACTGCAGACATACAGCGGCTGGTGTGGCGCGTTTATCCGTACATTTCCGCGGAGTTGTTTTTGCGCTGGGACGAAGCCCAAGTCAGCGCGGTGGCCGACTCGCTGCTCGACACCTTCGTGCGCCTGAATCTGTTGCAGGGCAATGCGGATCGCAGCGAATGGCGGCGGCCGGCGCCGACATCCCTCGAAGCCATCCGGCTCTCGGTGCTGGCTCAGGCAACGATTCAAACCCTGGAGCGCTACTACCTGGCGATCGCCCTGCTGCTGCAGGCGGGCAGCGGCGTCATTACCCATGAAGCGCTCGAAGAACGCTGCCATCTGATGGCGCAACGCATGACGGTACTCTATGGGCTGAACTCGCCCGAGTTCGTCGACAAGAGCCTGTTCCGCAACTTCATCGAGCTATTGCGCCGGCGCAACGTCATACAGCTGTCAGAGGATAAGAAATTGCTGTTCAGTGAGCCGTTGCTGGGCGTTGCGGCCGACGCTCAGCTCGTGCTGTCCGAACAGATCAGGCACAGCATCCTGCAGGTGACGTTGGGCCAATGACTTAGTCCCATCCTTGGCGGCCACGCTGCGACTTGGTCGCGCCGCGCCGCTTCTTCGACTCGATGCGCCGCTCCTGCGAGCCCTTGGTCGGGCGCGTCTTTTTGCGAATCTTCGGTTCGATCATGGCGGTGCGGATCAGCGCCGCCAGCCGTTCGGCCGCCGCGCGGCGATTCTGCTCCTGGCTGCGTTCGCTGCGCGCAGTGAATAAGATGCTGCCGTCATCGACCAGCTTCTGTCCCGCGATCGCGCGCAGCCTATTCCTTGCGGAAACGGGCAAGCTGGTGTTGAGCGGCAACAAGAATCGCAGCTGCACGGCGCTCGACACCTTGTTGACGTTTTGACCGCCCGGGCCCGATGCGCGGATGAATTTCCATTCCAATTCTTCGTCGGGAATGACGATATGCGGTGCGATCTCGATCGGCATGAGCAGGCTAGTCGAGTTCTGAAGGCGCGCTGTGCACGATGATCTCGCGCTGCGCGATTGGAATGGTGATCCGGTGTTCCTTGAACAGCCGCCAGATGGCCCGATTCACCTCGGAGCGGACATTGTTCACGCCCTCCTGGGGATCGGAAATCCAGAAGCGCAGCTCCAGCTCGATGCCGCTGTCGCTGAAGTGCATCAACCGCGACACCGGCGCAGGATCTCGCAGGACCCGCGCCTGGCCCTCGCAAGCCTCGAGCAATATTTTCAGCGCCAGTTCCGGATCATCCTTGTAGCTGACGCGAATCGGCAGCTTCAGCCGGATGCGTGGGTCGGTGTAGCTCCAATTGATCACGGCATTCGAGATGAGCTGCTGATTCGGCACCAGCATTTCCACGCCATCGCGATCGCGCACCACCACGTAGCGGCCGCGCAGCTCTTGCACCCAGCCGAAATTCTCGGTGCTGGTGCCGGCCTGGCCTGAGAGGCTGATGACATCTCCCGGCTTGATCGAACGATCCATGAGCAGCACGAAGCCGGAGACGAAATTGGCCGCGATGGATTGCAGGCCGAATCCCAACCCCAAACCCACGGCCCCGGTCAGCACCGTCAACGCAGTCAGATCGACGCCGGCGGCGTTCAAGCCGATCAGAATGCTCAGGGCGATCAAAAAGGCATTGGAGAACTTCGCGATGCCGATGCGCGTGGACATCGCGACGCTGGTGAGCTTTTTCACCCGCCGTTCGACCCAGCGGCTGATCCACGCGGCTACCAGCATGAACAGCGTCAGCGTGAACAGCAGCTTGAGCACCGACCAGACCGTGATGCGGGTCTTGCCCGCCGCGATCCCCACACTGTCCAGGGTGGCGATGATGGGATCCAGCCAGCCCAGGTATTCCGCGGCGATGATGAGCCAGATCAGCAGCGCGACGCGCGTTTCCCAATTCTGGATCCAGGATTTGTTGCCGAGACTCGCGGCAAACACCAGCACGCCGATGCGCACGACGATGTAAGCGAGGATCAGGCGCGCGGCGGCGCCCAGCAACGTCACGTCGAATCGCGCCGCCTGCAGCGAGCTGTTTGCCAGAAGCACCAACACTAACACCACGATGATGGGTGTCACCACCACGTTGCCTTGGGTGGCGAAGTATCTCCACGCCAACGCCATCGGCGGCTGGTTTTTCTGGCGCTGATAGCGCCGGCTCAACTCCAAACCCACGAAACCGCCGACCAGCAAACAAACGGCCAGCACGCCGATTTCAACGAGCACATTGCGTGTCGATAAAATATCGAAGAACGCCTGGATGCGCAGCCGGGCCTCGTTCATGCGTTCAGATCCGGTATGAGCTGGCTTTCCAGTCTCGCGATTTGATCTTTGAGAAGCAGCTTGCGCCGCTTGAGGCGTTTCATTTGCAGCTCGTCCACCTTGAAGTCCATGCTGAGACGGGAGATGACGTCGTCGAGATCGCGATGCTCGATGCGCAGCTGGCGCAGGCGCTCGATGTTCTTGAACAAATCGGTATTGACGTTGTTCTTTTCGTCGCTCACGTTTATAGACCGAAGCTGCGCCACACCGGAGTGACGCAATCCGGTAGCTTAAGGGAGCGGCCCAGTGGATTCCAAGCCGCTTGCGGATTGTGAAAATCCGAGCCCACTGATCCCAAAAGACCATGGCTCATCGCGAGAGACGCGCATGTTTCGACATGCTGGGCCCCATTGCCTCCGCTGACGACCTCCAGCGCCGTGCCGCCCGCGGCGGTGAAATCACCAAGCAGCCGCCGGCGCGCGCCCGCGGACAGGGAATAGCGCGCAGGATGGGCCAGGGAAGCCACACCGCCGGCACCGCGAATCCAGCCCACCACCTCCTCGAGCGCCGGCCATTCTGCGGCGATGTGCGCCGCCTTTCCCTTGCTCAAGTATTTGCGGAATGCCGCATCGGGGGTCGCAACATGTCCGCCTGCGACCAGCGCCTGCGCGAGATGTGCGCGGGTGGGCAAGCCGGGATGGACTTCGACGGCGGCCAGCAGTTGCGCGCCGGGGAGTTTGAGTTTATCGAGGCGCGCGCAGATCTTGCGCATGCGGGCCCGGCGCAGCTCGCCTTGTGCGTGCAGCATGGCGCGCAGCTCAGGCGATGCGGGATCGATCCACAGCCCCAGCACGTGAATTGCCTGGGCGCGCCAAGCAGCGGAGATCTCCACACCGGGCACGAGCTTGAGTCCCAGGGCTTGCGCGGACGCCCAAGCCTCGCCGAGTCCTGCGACAGTGTCGTGATCGGTGAGCGCCAGCACCTCAACCCCGGCGGCCGCCGCCCGCTCGATCAGCGCGGCCGGCGTGAGGTAGCCATCGGAACAGTTCGAATGCGTGTGCAGATCGATGTTCAGTGCCCCGCTCACAACGGGCTGCCGGCAAGTCCTACCGCCTCGAGCCGGCCCCCGGCGAGCACGATGAAGCCTTGCGCGCGTTCGAAGCCGTCACTCGTGTAATCGAAGGTATAAGTTCGCAGCAGCCGCCGCTTGCCAGAGGGATAGCGGCTCAGCCTGAAACCGGCGAATGCGACGGTACCGTCCAGAAACTGCACCACAGCCCGGGAGCAGGTGTCCTTGGCGATTCTATTGGCAGCCTCGCGGGCATCCAGGGAGATCTGCCAAACCCTGTAGGCGCCCGCCAGAGCGCCGGCAACCGCCACGAGCATAATGAGGTCATTTTCCATGACTTGGATCTTAACCCTTCGCGCCTCAAGGCGCCGCCCCTTGGTTTTCAGGACTTGACCCCCAAGCTAAGGGCATGGAATCAGAGGCAAGCAATATGACCAATCATCATCAGCCGTCGCTGGCCGTGCGCGTGGATCCCAACGAGATGGTGCGCTATGTGCACGATTTGATGATGACGCCGCCATCGCATGCGGGCGATACGTCAATGGCCATCGCCCAGCGTCAATGGGGCGGCGATACGCCGTTGGCGCGTGCCGCTCACTTGCGCTGGAACGCGCTGAACCGCGCGTTCGGCGATGTGCGGGTCAGCCCCTGGACCACGCTGCAGCGCCGCGATCAGATTCACGTGCCGGCGGCGCTCATCGCGGCGGCCGGTGTTGCCAAGCTGACGATGGCCGAGGATGAAGTTGTGTTCGACATTCCGACTTTGTTGGACGCCACGTTGCAATTGTGCGAGCCGGTGGGGCACGCCTGAGCCGGCCCTTGAGCCAGGTTAGGCCGGTAGCACGCTCGGATCGCTGAAGGCCACGAAATCGCCGTTGATCACGCTGTCGCGGCAGTTGTAGCGCATGCGGTGCCCGTCCATGCGCGTGACATGACCGCCTGCGGCTTCGAGAACCGCTTGTCCTGCGGCGGTGTCCCACTCGGATGTGGCTCCAAAGCGCGGGTATAGATCCGCTTTTCCCTCGGCGAGCAGACAAAACTTCAGCGAGCTGCCCACGCCTGCCATGGTGTGCGGTCCCAATCGGGTCAAATACGCGGCTGTCTGCGGACTGGGATGGGAACGGCTACCGACCACGCGCACCGGCTGTTGCGGAGGACTCGTTTGAATGCGGCGTGCCTCGCCGCCATGGCTGCGGCTGAATGCGCCGACGCCGGCAATACCCCAAAAAATGATCCCTTGTGCGGGTGCGGCCACGATGCCGAGCAGAGGTTCGTGCTCCACGATCAGCGCGATGTTGACGGTGAATTCGCCGTTGCGCTTGACGAACTCGCGCGTGCCATCGAGTGGATCGACCACCCACAATTCGCGCCAGGTCTGCCTCTCTGCCCAGGGCGCGGCCGCCGACTCCTCCGACAGAATCGGAACGTCCGGCGTGATGCGCTTCAAGCCATGCATGATGACCCGTTGCGATTCCAAATCCGCCGCAGTGAGCGGCGAGTTGTCGTCCTTGTGCTGCACCGTGAAGCCTGAATCGTAGATCCGCATGATGGCAGCGCCCGCGCGCTCGGCAATGGGCATCAGGGAGTCAGCCAGGGCAGGAAGATTTCGCATCGCTTGATATCATACGCAAATGCAAACTTCCGCTGCAGTTGACTGGCAGAGCGTCGACACCGTGCTGCTCGACATGGACGGGACTCTGCTTGATTTGCGCTTCGACAATTGGTTTTGGCTCACCTTGATCCCCAGCCGATATGCCGCCGCCAACGGCTTGAGCGA
>Ga0210387_10001769_pt1 | contig 16362 bp, 17 predicted proteins | sample IncBWC7OmetaG_FD_160108 | JGI IMG/M metagenome (GOLD analysis project Ga0210387, IMG submission 160108) | Forest soil microbial communities from Barre Woods Harvard Forest LTER site, Petersham, Massachusetts, United States - Inc-BW-C-7-O ...
GCGGCAGGCGTTTCGAGCATCGCCTCAAGACTCCGCTAACGATTGAAGCCTGCACGATCATCGCTCTCGCTTCTCCCCCGCAACACAGGGAGAGGAAAGAAATCACAGCCACTTCTTCAGCTTGAATATCCAGTAGGGAACGACGGCCGCGGCGATCATGGCGACGATGGCGAGCGGATAGCCGTGGGCCCATTCGAGCTCCGGCATGTCCTTGAAGTTCATGCCGTAGATCGAGGCGATCAGGGTCGGCGGCATCAGGACCACAGCCATGACCGAGAACAGCTTGATGATGTTGTTCTGCTCGAGGTTCACGACGCCAAGCATCGCATCCAGCACGAAAGTGATCTTGTTGGACAAATAGGAGGCATGGTCGGTCAGCGAGACCACGTCGCGCTGCATGGTCTTGAGCTGCTCGCGCATGTCCTTGCTCCATTTGACGCCTTCCATCACCGCCGACAGGAAGGTGACGATGCGCCCGATCGAGACCAGACTCTCGCGTACCTTGGAGGTCAGGTCGCCCTTGCGGCCGATCGCGATCAGGATCTGCGAGTAGCGCTTGGCGCTGCCGTGTCGTTCGCTTTCGGGCTCGAAGATGTCGTGGGAGACGGTGTCGACGTCGGCGCCGATGCGCTCCAGGATGTCGGCGCAGCGGTCGATCACGGCATCGAGCAATTCCATCAGCACCATCTCGCCGGTTACGCCGGGCGAGCAGGAGCGTCCGAGCTTGTATTCGACCACCGCGAACGGCTTTGGCTCGTCATAGCGCACCGTCACGAGGCGATGGCCGGCGAGAATGAAGGTCACCGCCGTCGTCTTCGGCGTTTCGGTATCAGACTGGCACATCAGCGTCGCGGTCATGTAGCGCGCGCCGTTCTCGATATAGAGCCGGCTCGAGATCTCGATCTCCTGCATGTCCTCCCGCGTCGGCACCGCGATGCCGGCGAGTTTTTCCACCGCCTTGTCCTCGGCCTGGGTGGGTTTGACGAGATCGATCCAGACGGCGTTCTCCGGCAACGCGGCAAGGTCGGCGGCGGAGGCTTTCTTGAGCGAGGATTCCTGGGGAACAAACACAGAAAGCATAGGGTACTCCGGACGACACACGACTTAGCCAAACCGGCATAGCTCGATTCTGGCAAGCAGCTGATGACGTCGCATTAACCGGCTGTTGGTATTTGTGGCGCCTTGGTGGCCACAGCGTGACACGGATTCGCTGATCTGGGCAGACTTGCCCAAGATTCAGCCGAAATCGGCACCCCTTGCGGCAAAAAAGACACAACGCCGGTCTCGCAACGCGGGATGAGCGTCTAAGTTCTGGAATTTAGACCGGCTTCCGCGATAATAAGGCTTAACTGAATCATGGCGTTTCGGGCGCAGTATGGCGCCTCGCGGACGCAAAGACTTTCGATCGGAAGTGCACCATGCCGTCGCTCAAGGTGAAACTGGCCGTTTTGGCCGCCGGTTTGTTGTTGTCGGGTTGCATGCAATCCGCGACCTATGAGGCAACCAACACCACCGCCTTCAAACCGCGCGACAAGGAATTTCTGGCGAAGATCCGCTACACCAACACGCCGGTCGCCGAGCCCTTCCGTCGCGCGATCGTCGACTATCATCGCAAGGAATCGCCCGGCTCGATCGTGGTCGATTCCGACAACCACTATCTCTACTACGTGTTGAACGACGGCAAGGCGATCCGCTACGGCATCACCGTCGGCGAAGAAGCCATGGCCTGGTCGGGTATCGCCAAGGTCGGCGCCATGACCGAGTGGCCGGCGTGGCATCCGACCAAGGGCGAGATCGAGCGGCTGGGGGTTCCCACCTTCGTCGCCCCCGGTCCCGACAATCCGATGGGCTCGCGCGCCATGTATCTCTACGCCAACGGCAAGGACACGTTGTTCCGGTTGCATGGCACTAACCAGCCCGAATATATCGGCGCGTCGATCTCGTCCGGCTGCATCCGCCTGACCAACGAAGATGCGATTGACCTCTATAACCACGTGAAGATCGGAACCATCGTGGTGGTGCTCGAACCGCACCATGGCGACTCGCCCTACAACTCGCAGATGGCGCTGCAGGGCGGCGGCAATCCGATGTTCAACTTCCAATAATTCGGGATCTTTTCCTCGATACCAAAGAGCGCCGGTTTGCACCGGCGCTTTTTTGTTGCGCTGTTGGCGTCGGCATTTTCCGTCGTCATGCCCGGCCTTGTGCCGGGCATCCACGTCTTGCTTTCTCTGCCGAAGCAAAGACATGGATGGCCGGGACAAGCCCGGCCATGACGAGTTGAGAGTTCCAAGGCGCAGGAAGCACGCCGACAATGCCACTACTGTCGCTTCTTCTTTGACGCAGGCTTCTTCGCCGGTGGTGGATCGGCGGGCTGATCCTCGGATGCCGCGGGCTCGGCCGCATCAGGCTTCGCCGCTTCACCCTTGTCGCCATCCGACTTCGCGGCGACCTCGCGCGGCGGCGCGTCTTCGGGGCGTTCGGCCGGCATCAAGGGCGCGATCTGCGGCAGGGGATCATAGATCTCCCAATGGCAGAGCTTGAAGTGGTTCTGGTGCTCCATCAGGTCGAGATGGATGTGCTCCTCGTGATAGCCGTCCGAGCCGGGCCCGAGCACCGTGACGAAGCGCGAGCACACCGAATGCAGCACGGCCTCGCGCGTCTCGTGCGCGACATGCGGGTCGGTCAGCGCGATCGAGCGGCCGTCCGCGAGCTTGAAGGCGCGCACGTCGAGCGCGTTGGCGCGGCCATGCTCGGACAGATGCGCGCCGGGAATGCGGTTGAAGCCGCGGCATTCATAGGAATCGTAATTGTCGAGCGTGGTGATCTCGCTGCCGAGCTTTTGCGTCAGCGGCACGATGTCGGTGCGGACCCAGTCGGCGATCTCGGTCGCCATCGAGCAGCGCAGCGTCGCGGCCGGCGTCAGTGCAACGCGTTTCTTGTCCGGCAGCACGATCGCCTCGAGCCGCACGAGGTCCGTGCCGCCGCAGCCGCCAGGCCCCTTGATGTCGGGAATGCTCGGCGCGATCGCGATGTCTTCCGTCAGCGCAAGCCGGCAAGCGGACGGCTGCGGCGCGGCCGGCGCAGGCGGAGTTGCCGGCGCCGCCTGCTCGGCGGGCTTGTCCGGCTCGGTCGGCTGGGCCGCCGCCGGGCTGTCGCTGTCTGAAGCCGGCGCTTCCGCCGGGCGCGGCCTTGGCAACGGAATCTTTGCCGGATGCACGCCCCCGCGCAGCCGCGGCGAGCCGTCGCTGAACAGCTCGATCAGGTTGAGCGGCTTGGCGGCCGCAGCCGGTTCGGCTTGCATTCCAAGCAGGACGAGCGCGGTTACCGCGGTAACCATTTGGGCACGATATGCCCACTTGCGATGTCCGTTCTCCGCGATAAGGTCCATGACAATTCCAAGATCAAGCGGCTGGCCCGGTTTCCCAAAGCAGGCACGGCGCAAGCAAATAACATTCTCAGGAGGGATTCGGATGCTTGGTTTGATGCAAGATTGGCCCTTGCTCTGTCATCGGATTATCGAGCACGCGGCGAAGTATCACGGCACCCAGGAAATCGTCACCCGCTCGGTCGAAGGCCCCATTGTCCGCACGAATTACGCCGAAATTCACAAGCGCGCGCTGAAAGTTTCGCAGATGCTGCAGCGCGACGGCATGGAGCTCGGCGACCGCGTCGCCACCATCGCCTGGAACACCGCCCGCCACCTCGAATGCTGGTACGGCATCATGGGCATCGGCGCGATCTGCCATACCGTCAATCCCCGGCTTTTTCCCGACCAGATCTCCTGGATCATCAACCACGCCGAGGATCGCGTGGTGCTGACCGACCTCACCTTCGTTCCTATCCTGGAAAAGCTCGCCGACAAGCTGCCGACCGTCGAACGCTTCATCGTGCTGACCGACAAGGAGCACATGCCGCAGACCACGCTGAAAAACGCGGTCGCTTATGAGGAATGGCTGAAGCAGGCGGACGGCGATTTCGCCTGGAAGGATTTTGACGAAAACACCGCCGCCGCCATGTGCTACACCTCGGGCACCACGGGCGATCCCAAGGGCGTGCTCTATTCGCACCGCTCCAACGTGATCCACTCGTTCCTGGCCAATTCCAAGGACGCGCTCGGCACGTCTGCCAGCGACGTCATGCTGCCGGTGGTGCCGCTGTTCCACGCCAATAGCTGGGGCATTGCCTTCTCGGCGCCGATGATGGGCACCAAGCTGGTGATGCCGGGCCCGAAGCTCGACGGCGCTTCGGTTTATGAGCTGCTGTCGACCGAGAAGGTTACCCATACCGCCGGGGTGCCGACGGTGTGGCTGATGCTGCTGCAGCACATGGCCGCCAACAATCTCAAACTGCCGCATCTGGAGTTCGTCGTGTGTGGCGGCTCGGCGATGCCGCGCTCGATGATCAAGACCTTTGTCGACATGGGCGTGGTCGCGCGCCACGCCTGGGGCATGACCGAGATGAGCCCGCTCGGCACGCTCGCCGCGCTGAAGCCGCCGTTCGCCGAGCTCGACGGCGACGAGCAGCTCGACGTGCTGCAGACCCAGGGCTTCCCGCCCTACGGCGTGCAGATGAAGATCACCGACGATTCCGGCAAGGAGCTGCCCTGGGACGGCAAGACGTTTGGCCGGCTCAAAGTGTCGGGTCCGGCAGTGGCGAAGGCCTATTTCCGCGTCAACGCCGACATCCTCGACGAGGACGGCTATTTCGACACCGGCGACGTCGCGACCATGGACAGCCACGGCTATATGCGCATCACCGACCGCTCCAAGGACGTGATCAAGTCCGGCGGCGAGTGGATTTCCTCGATCGATCTGGAAAACCTCGCGGTCGGCCATCCCGCCGTGGCCGAAGCTGCCGTGATCGGCGTGCACCATCCGAAATGGGACGAGCGGCCGCTCCTGATCATCCAGCTCAAGGACGGCCAGAAGGCCTCGCGCGAGGAGATTCTCAAATTCATGGATGGCAAGATCGCCAAATGGTGGATGCCCGACGATGTCGCCTTCGTCGACGGCATCCCGCATACGGCAACCGGCAAGATCCTGAAGACGGCGCTGCGCGAGCAGTTCAAGGCCTATCGTTTCCCGAACGCAGCAGCCTGAGGCGAGCCACCGATTGCTCGGGCGGCGGCCTCCCGGCGACGGAAGGCCGTTTTGCCATGCTCAAAGACAAGGCAAGATGTGCCGTTAACCGCTTGTACCAGCTACGAAAGGTGAATTGGAACGAGCCTTCCCGATCTCTAATTTCCGCCCCGTCTTGGGAAGCGAACAACAAGGGAACGTCATGATGAGAAAATCTATCGCGCTGCGCACGCTGCCATGGCTGCTGCTCGCATCGCTCGCGACCGTGCCCGCGCAGGCGGCCGGCAACAAGGTGGTGATCGGCGATATCGACGACATGTCCGGCCTCTATGCCGACGTGATCGGCTCCGGCGGCGTCGAGGCCGCCAAGATGGCGATTGAGGATTTCGGCGGCAGCGTGCTCGGCAACAAGATCGAGCTGCTCACCTCCGACCACCAGAACAAGCCGGACGTCGGCGCGCAGAAATTCCGTGAATGGGCCGACCGCGACGGCGTCACCATGATCCTGGGCGGCTCCAACACCGGCGTCAGCCTGGCGATGAACAACGTCGCCAAGGAGAAGAAGATTCCCTTCATCGCGATCGGCGCCGCCGGCGCTTCGCTGACGGGCAAGGACTGCACGCCCTACACCGTCCACTATGTCTACGACACCACCTCGCTCGCCAATGGCACCGCCAAGACCATGGTGAGCCAGGGCGGCAAGACCTGGTTCTTCCTCACCGCCGACTACGCGTTCGGCACGCAGCTTCAGGAAGCCGCCACCAAGGTGGTGGAAGCCAGTGGCGGCAAGGTGCTCGGCGCAGTGCGCGTGCCGCTCTCGACCTCGGACTTCTCGAGCTATCTGTTGCAGGCGCAGAACTCCGGCGCCCAGGTGCTCGGCCTTGCCAACGCCGGCAACGACTTCACCAACTCGATCAAGGCCGCCGACGAGTTCGGCATCGGCAAGACCATGAAGCCGGCCGCACTGCTCGCCTTCATCAGCGATATCCACTCGCTGGGCCTGAAGACCGCGCAGGGCCTCTATCTCACCACCGGCTGGTATTGGGACCTCAACGACAAGACCCGCGCTTTCGGCAAGCGCTTTTACGAGAAGACCAAGCGCGAGCCGACCATGAACCAGGCTGGCTACTATTCGGCGACCATGACCTATCTCAACGCGGTCAAGGCGGCCGGCACCACCGACTCCGACCAGGTGATGGCACAGTTGAAGAGCATGAAGATCGACGACATGTTCACCTCCAACGGCAAGATCCGCGCCGATGGCTTGATGGAACATGCGATGTACATCATGCAGGTGAAGAAGCCCGAGGAGTCGAAGGCTCCCTGGGACTATTACAAGCTGGTCCAGACCATGTCGGGCGAAGAGGCGTTCGGAAAACTGTCCGAATCCGCCTGCCCGCTGGCCGCCACGCACTGACGCGCCGAAATCTTCCCAAAACGATGCGCTCTGCCAGGGCAGGGCGCATCCGATTCTCGCCCCGTTTCGGGCGTCATGGCGGCATAAATTGCTTCACACTTGGCCGGAAAGTGCGCTAGGTCAGCCGCACACTGCTTTCCCGCCTCGCTTTCCGGCCTCTTGGGCGCAGGAAAATTGCAGGTAAATTCATGCCGGAACGTTGAGGATGGCCCGCAGGTTTTCCGCTCCCTACCAGTCGGAACCCTTCTCCCGGCTCGCCACCTGGGCGCGCAACCTCGCGATCTTTTCGGTGGTCGCCGTCCTGGTCTCGGTCCTGATCGTCCGCTTCGGCTTCCTGGAAATGAAGCCCGCGATCGCCACCTTTTTCGGCGCGCTCGGCCTCGCCAGCCTTTCCATCGTGATCGGGCTCGCCGGCTTTGCCGCGATCTGGCAGAACGGCACGCGCGGCATGAGCCGCATCCTGCTCGCCTTCGTGATCAGCGCGGGCGTGCTCGCCTATCCGGCCTATCTCGCCTACCAGTACCGGAAGCTGCCGCCGATCCACGACATCACCACCGACCCGATCGATCCGCCGCGCTTCGAGGCACTCGCGCGCCTGCGCTCCGGCGACGGCGCCAATACCGCCGTCTATGCCGGCCTCTATTCGGCCGAGCAGCAGCGTCAGGCCTATCCGGATATCGAGCCGGTGCAACTCGAAATCCCGGTCGACCGCGCCTATGCGATCGCGCTGAAGCTGGTCAACAAGCGCAAATGGCTCGTCATCGACGAGCGCGCGCCGCAGCTCCCGCGCCGCACCGGTACGATCGAGGCGGTGGCGCGCACGCCGATCATGGGCTTCCGCGAGGATGTCGCGATCCGCGTCACGCCCGACGGCGAAGATTCACGCGTCGATATCCGCTCCTCCTCGCGCTATTTCGAGAGCGACCTCGGCTCCAACGCCTCGCGCATCACGAAGTTCATCGATGAGCTGAGCACCGCCGCCGAGGCCGATGCGCTAAAGCCGGTGCGCAAGGCGACACCCCCGCCGCCAGCCAAGACGCCGTCGAAGGGGCCGGCGAAGACGGTGAAAAAATAAGCCTCGCCATTCCGGGGCGCGACGACGCCGCTGGAACTGTCCCCGAGTCGTCATTGCGAGGAGCGGAGCGACGAAGCAATCTATGCTTCAGCAAGCCGCGAAATGGATTGCTTCGCTTCGCTCGCAATGACGACGTGGTGACAGGTCAAACCAGCCGATACGTCCCGCCGATCACGGGATCGCCGTCGGTCGCGACCACGCCGCGCCCGACCAGATCCTCCAGATGGGCCAGCACCGAATAGCCGGCGGCGTTCATCAGCCGCGGGTCGATGCCGATATAGATGGCGCGCACCATGCTCGGGATGTCCGCCTCGCCCTTGGACAGGCGATGCAGGATCGAGGCCTCGCGCGCCTGGCGGTGGCGGATCAGAAACCGCACATAGCGCGGCCCTTCGGGAATTTCCGGGCCATGGCCGGAGAAATAAAGGTCCTCCTCGCGCGCGGCGAGGCGATCGAGCGAGGCCATGTAATCGATCATCGAGCCGTCGGGCGGGGCCACGATCGAAGTCGACCAGCCCATGACATGGTCGCCGACGAAATTGATCTTCCGTTCCGGCCAGGCGAAAGCGAGATGGTTGGCGGTGTGGCCGGGTGTGGCGACCGCCTCGAGCTTCCAGCCCGTGCCTTCGATGACCTCGCCATGCTTGATCTGGATGTCCGGCCTGAAGTCGCGGTCTGCGCCGGATTCCGGATTGTGCTTCTCGCTCTCGAAGCGAGGCCGCGAGGCGCGGTGCGGGCCCTCGGCATAAACCGGCGCGCCGGTCGCCTGCTTGATGCGGCCCGTGTTCGGCGAATGGTCGCGATGGGTGTGGGTGACGAGAATATGTGTCACCGTCTCGCCGCTGATGGCATCGAGCAGCGCTTTCGCATGCGCCTCACTGTCCGGCCCGGGATCGATGATCGCGACCTTGCCGCGGCCCACGATGTAGCTCAGCGTGCCGGTAAAGGTGAACGGGCTCGGATTATCGCAGAGCACGCGCCGCACGCCGGGGACCACTTCCTCGACGATGCCGGGCTTTAAGGGGAAGTTCTTGTTGAACGGGACGTCGTCGTTTTCGGCCATTTGAGGGGAAACCTGTGTTGCGGTCGTAGGATGGGTAGAGCGCAGCGAAACCCATCACACAACGCACGCAAACGCGGCGGTGGGTTTCGCTTCGCTCAACCCACCCTACGCATCGTGCATCGGGATCAAGAAAACGCCTGAATGCCCGTGATCGCGCGACCCAGGATCAGCGCGTGGACGTCGTGGGTGCCCTCATAGGTGTTCACGGTTTCCAGATTCGCGGCATGCCGCATCACGTGATACTCGATCTGGATGCCGTTGCCGCCGTGCATGTCCCGCGCCATGCGGGCGATGTCGAGCGCCTTGCCGCAATTGTTGCGCTTGACGATGGAGATCATCTCGGGCGCCATCTTGCCCTCGTCCATCAGGCGGCCGACGCGAAGCGAGGCCTGCAGGCCCAACGCGATCTCGGTCTCCATGTCGGCGAGCTTCTTCTGCACGAGCTGGGTCGCCGCCAGCGGCCGGTTGAACTGTTTGCGGTCGAGCGTGTATTGCCGCGCGCGGTGCATGCAGTCCTCGGCGGCGCCCATCGCGCCCCAGGAGATGCCGTAGCGGGCGCGGTTGAGGCAGCCGAACGGGCCCTTCAGGCCCGAGACGTTGGGCAGCAGCGCGCTTTCCGGCACCACGACGTTGTCCATCACGATCTCGCCGGTGACGGAGGCGCGGAGCGACAGCTTGCCGCCGATCTTGGGCGCCGACAGGCCCTTCATCCCCTTCTCCAGGATGAAGCCGCGGATCTGGTTGTCATGCGCCGCCGATTTCGCCCAGACCACGAATACGTCGGCGATCGGCGCGTTCGAAATCCACATCTTGGCGCCGTTGAGCCGGTAGCCGTCGGCGACCTTCTCGGCGCGGGTCTTCATGCCGCCGGGATCGGAACCGGCATCAGGCTCGGTCAGGCCGAAACAGCCGACCCATTCTCCGGTCGCGAGCTTCGGGAGGTATTTCTTCCGCTGGGTCTCATCGCCATAGGCGTAGATCGGATACATCACCAGCGAGGTCTGCACCGAGTTCATCGAGCGGTAGCCGCTATCGACGCGCTCGATCTCGCGCGCCACCAGGCCATAGGCCACATAGCTCGCATTGGCGCAGCCATATTCCTCCGGCAGGGTCACGCCGATCAGGCCGAGCTCGCCCATTTCGTTGAAAATCTCGCGGTCGGTCTTCTCTTCGAGATAGGCCTTGATCACCCGCGGCAGCAGCTTGTCCTGCGCATAGGCTCGCGCGGTGTCGCGGATCAGACGCTCATCCTCGGTGAGCTGATCGTCGAGCAGGAACGGATCGTCCCACTGAAAAGCGGCCTCAGCCGGCTTGTCCTTTGCTTGGGGGCGCACGCTCATGAAAAATCCTTTCGCGTCGTTCCTTTAAGGAATTGGTCGATAAATTAAAGCGCTATGCGTGGAAGCGCAATTGAAACGTCATGACGACGCGGCTCATCCTTCAAGCCGTTCGTTGGCGACGATCTCGATGCCGAAACCGGACAGGCCCTTGTAGTCATGCGTGGTGGAGGTGAGGTTGACGATCGAGCTGACGCCGAGATCGCGCAGGATCTGCGCGCCGACGCCGACTTCGCGCCACTGCCTGTTGCGATCGGCTTCCGCGGTCTTCGGCTCGCCAAGGGGCGCAACGGGAACACCGGCGGCGCCGTCGCGCAGATACACCAGCACGCCGCGGCCGGCCTTCTTGAAATGCTGCAACACCACATTCATCCGCGCCTGGCCGGTGAAGAGGTCTTTCACGAGATTGGGCTTGTGCAGCCTTGTCAGCACGCGCTTGCCGTCGCCGACGCCGTTATAGACAAAGGCGACATGGGCGATCTCGTCAAACGGGGAGCGGTAGGCATAGCCCTGCAGCGGCCCGATCGGGCTTTCGGTGGTGAAGGTCGAGACCCGCTCGATCAGCTTCTCCCGGGCCTGGCGATAGGCGATCATGTCGGCGATGGTGACATGCTTGAGCTTGTTGGCGGCGGCAAAGCGGGCGACCTGCTCGCCCTTCATCACCGTGCCGTCGTCGTTCATCAGTTCGGAGATGACACCTACCGGCGGCAGGCCAGAGAGCTTGCAGAGGTCGACCGCGGCCTCGGTATGGCCGGAGCGCAGGAGCACGCCGCCATCGCGCGCGATCAGAGGAAAGATATGGCCGGGACGGGCGAAGTCCGCTGCGCCGGCATTCGGGTTAGCGAGCGCGCGGCAGCAGGAGGCGCGTTCGTCCGCCGAAATGCCGGTGCCGCCGTCGGGCTTGTAGTCGATCGAGACCGTGAACGCGGTGGTATGGGCGGAATCATTATGCGCGACCATCGGGTCGAGGCGCAGCCGCCGCGCATCGTCGGTGGTGATCGGCGCACAGACGATGCCGGAGGTGTGGCGAATGATGAAGGCCATCTTTTCGGCGGTGCAGAGCGAGGCCGCGACGATGAGATCGCCCTCGCCTTCACGGTCCTCGTCATCGGTGACCACCACGAGCTCGCCCCGGGCGAAAGCTTGCAGCACCTCAGGTATCGTATCCGCCATTCTTCCAATGTCTCGTTATATGATGCCCGGTTGCATTAGCGCCGTTCGCCAGCCTATGCCAGTCTCATTATGCAAGGCTGGTTGGCGCGCCTGCCGAGCCCGGCATTGACGACAAGGCCCGAACACTTGTCTAAGATCGGGACTAACAAAGAACAAGGGAGACGCCGCCCATGACCGCCGCCGCTTTCGACTTCGCACCGCTTCTGCCGGCCGATTTGCCCGCGCCTGCGGCGAAATGGACGGGACTTGCGAAATACAGCTTCGTCGGCGGCAACAACGACCCCGACCAGGTCCCGGTCGCGGGGCTGATCGACGCGGTCAACGCCGTGTTAAAGCGCGAGGGCAAAACGCTCGCAACCTATGGGCTTGCCAGCGGCCCGCAGGGCTACCGTCCGCTTCGCGAATTTCTCTCTGCGAAATTGAAGCGCGATGCCGGCATCGCCTGCGCCGCCGACGACCTCATGATCGTATCCGGCTCGTTGCAAGCGCTCGACCTCGTCAACCACACCCTGCTCGCGCGCGGCGACACGGTGATCGTCGAGCAGGAGACCTACCAGGGCTCGATCAACCGCCTGACCCGGCTCGGCATCAACACGATCGGCATTCCCCTCGACGGCGAGGGCATGCGGATGGACCTGCTGGCGAACACGCTCGCCGATCTCAAGGCCAGGGGCATCCGGCCGAAATACATCTACACCATCCCGACCGTGCAGAATCCGACGGGCACCATCATGCCCGAGAGCCGCCGCCTCGAGCTGCTGAGGCTCTCGCAGCAATATGGCGTGCCGATCTTCGAGGACGATTGCTATGCCGACCTGATCTGGGACGGCAAGCGCCCGCCCGCGATCTACGCCATGGCGGAGAACGGCGGCGTGATCCATATCGGCTCGTTCTCCAAATCGATCGCGCCGGCACTGCGCGTCGGCTTCATCGTAGCGCCCTGGGAGATGCTCTCGCGCATGCTGGCGCTGAAGACCGATGCCGGCTCCGGCGCGCTGGAGCAGATGGTACTCGCTGAATATTGTGCGCCGCATTTTGCAACCCATGTGCCGAAGCTGACGAAAGGCCTGCGCCGCAAGCTCGATACGCTGATGGATGCGCTGGGCGAACAGTTTGGCACGGCGGCCGAATTCGAAGACCCCAGGGGTGGCATCTTCCTCTGGGTGAAGCTGCCGGACAATGTCGACACGTTGAAGCTCTACCAGGCGGCGCTCGCCGCGGGCGTCGCCATCAATCCCGGTCCGGAATGGTCGACCAACAAGGGCTATGCCGGCTGCCGCCTCAGGCTTTGCTTTGCCAGCCCCTCCGAGCAGCAGATCCGTGAAGGCGTGGCCGTGCTCGCCGATGTCTGCCGCAAGGAGTTCGGCGTGCCTGTCCGTATCGCTAATGTAGAGCGACAGGCGCGCAGTTGAGCGGGTCGCCGCTTCAAAACGGCTTTGACGGTGACGATTTCATCGGCATTTGCTTGCTGGCCAGTCACGTTGGCAAGAGATAGTGGAAAAGCTATTTGCCTCGGGCCCACGGATATGATCGAAGCCGCCGAGAATGCGGGGACGGCCGTTCGTGCTGCATGTCGTGATCCGGAAAAGCCGCGCCATTTCACGGTGCGCCGTACAGTTCGCCGCGCTTGCGATCAGCGCGCTTTTCGCTTCTCCGACTTTCGCGGACGACGCCACCGACCCGGCCGCTCCCGACAAGAGCGGCTACAACCTCTTCAATCCGACACCGGATGACGAGATGCGTAAGTTCACGCCCGACCGCCCGGCAAAGGGGTTTTCGGTGCGGACGATCGATGCCGGCCATTTCGAGCTGGAGACTGACCTCACCAACTACACCACTTCGAATGATCAGGGCGTCATCACCCGAAGCTGGCAGGCCCTCGACCCGACCATGAAGGTCGGGCTGACGAACTGGATGGATGTCGAGGTCCAGCTCAACGGATTGCAGACCTCGCAGTCGTTCGATGGCGCCTCCGGCGCCCCCCTCCTCAACGCGACCGGTTTTGGCGATGTGCTGCTGCGCGCCAAGATGAACATGTTCGGCAATGATTCCGGTTTTGCCGGCCTCGCCCTCATTCCCTATGTCAAGCTGCCGTCATCTGCGCCGGTCATTTCCAACGGCGCGGTCGAGGGAGGTCTGATCGCCCCGCTCGCGCTGCGGCCGGATGACTTCATCATCACGCTGATGACGGAAGTGGATGTGCTGAAGACCGCGACCGGCAATGGACGGTATGCCAATTTCGTCAACCTCGTCGGCGTCAGCCATCCAATCCCCGGCCTCGATGGCGCCAACGCCACGGTGGAGCTGTTTTCCTCTGCCGGCACCGATCCGGCGACGCCGCCGGTCTATACGTTCGATCTCGGCGCGAATTACCGGCTGGATCAGCACACGATTGTCGATGTCGGTCTCAACCTCGGGCTCAACAGCGCCGCGGCCAGGGTGCAGGTATATTCGGGAATTTCGTTTCGGTTCTAGTGTTGACAAGTAAATGGGTGAGCCTCGATGCATGATGTGCATGGCGAGCTCTCGCAAATCCGGCTGCCTCGCAGAGCAAGGCCTTGCTAGGATTTGTCGATCAACGACAAGGGCGGAACACGCCCGAACGGGAGATGTCCATGAAATCGATACGAGCCGTCGCAGGCGCCATTTGCCTGCTCGCTACGACTGCGGCATTCGCCGAGGATCCCCTGCCCCGCGTCAAGCCCGAAGAGGTCGGCCTTTCCAGCGAGCGGCTGGCGCGAATCGACAGCGTGCTGAAGGCCGATATCGACGCGGGACGGATTCCCGGCGCCGTCATCGCCATTGCCCGCCATGGCAAGCTCGTGAAGTTCGACGCCTATGGCTTCCGCGACAAGGAAGCGGGTGTTGCGATGACGACCGACACCATCTTCAACATCGCCTCCATGACCAAGCCGATGACCACCGTGGGCGCCTTGATGCTGTATGAACAGGGCAAGCTCCTGATCGACGATCCGCTCTCGAAATATTTCCCGAAATTTGCCAGCATGAAGGTCGCGGTGCGCGACAATGGCGAGCCGACCGCGGAGACCGTGCCGGCCAATCGCCAGATCACCATCCAGGACCTGATGCGCCACACCTCCGGCCTGGTCTATGGCGGCCGCGGCAACACGCTGGTGCACGAGATGTACCCGGCCGGCAGCGGAGATGCCGCGCACGACTATGACGGCGCGGCCTTCCTCGACAAGCTGTCGTCGCTGCCGCTGCTGTATCAACCGGCGACCGTGTGGGATTATGGCTTTGGCCTCGACGTGCTTGGTCTGACCATCGAGAAAATCTCCGGCCAGCCGCTCGGGCAATATCTGCAGGCCAATCTCTGGGGACCGCTCGGCATGACCGATACCGGCTTCTCCATTTCGCCGGATAAGGCCGCGCGCTATGCCAAGCCGCTGCCGACCGATCCCGATACCGGCAAGGCGCAGGCGCGCAGCCCCGATCTGACCCAGCCTTTGAAATTCGAATGCGGCGGCGGCTGTGCCGCGTCGACCGCGTCCGATTATCTGCACTTTGCCACGATGCTGATGAATGGCGGCCATCTCGGCGAAGCCCGCCTGCTCGGCCCCAGGACCGTCGCCTACATGCTGTCCGACCAGCTCGGCCCCAACATCAAGAATCTCGTCGGCAATGCCGATCCGACCCGCGCCGATTTCGGCTTCGGTCTCGGGCTTGCGGTGCGCACCACGCCCGGCATCGTGCGGCTGATGGGATCGGTCGGGCAGTTCACCTGGCCCGGCGCGAGCGGCACCGACTGGTGGGCCGATCCGAAGGAAGACCTCGTCGTGGTCTATCTGTCGGCCGCCCCCGGACCGATCCGCTGGCACTACCGGCAGAAGATCAATGCGCTGGTCTATCAGGCTCTGGCGGACTAGCGCGGCAACGCGCCACATCCAAACTGAACGTCTGTTCAGGAAACTCCTTAAATTCCTTCGGAACGTTCCCGTCCACGTAAAGTTTAATCCTCACAGAGAGTGAGGAGGACAACATGAAGAAGTTTGGTTATGTCATCGCGGCGCTGGGTGCGCTCGCAGTTGCGCTGCCTTCGATTGCCAGCGCCGAGACCGTGGTCATCAAGCGTGGCCATCATGACTGGGACCGTTCGCGCGCCGAATATCGCGTGCATCGGGACTACGGCATGCACCGCGGCTGGCATCATGATCACGACCGCGTCGTGGTCCGTGAGCATCGCGAATAAAAACAACCAGGCCGACACAGGAATGGCCCCCGCAAGGGGCCATTCTTTTATCTTTCGGTTTCGCTCAATCCCACGCCGGCGCAAATCCCGGGCTGACAAAGCGATTGCCCTTCGGCAGCGCGGCGATCTTCTTGCGATCGTCGTCGTCGAGCTTGACCTTGAGCGCATCCAGATTGGCCTGCTGGCTCTCGCGGCGCGAAGCCTTCGGGATCGCAGCAACGCCATCCTGGTCGAGCAGCCATCGCAGAGCGACTTGAGCCGCGCTGGTGTTATGCTTCTTGCCGATCGCAAGCAGCGTCTCATCGGACGCAGCGCGGCCTTGCGCCAGCGGGCAATAGGCCACCAGCGGGATCGACTTCGAATCCATGTACTTCTTCACCTTCGACTGGTCGAGCATCACGTGATATCGATCTGGTTGCAGGAGATCGGCGCTTTCAGCTCTTCGACCGCGGTCTTGAGCAGCGCGATGTTGAAATTGGCGACGCCGATAGCGCGGGTGCGGCCCTCCTCCCGAAACTTCATCAGCGTCTCGAACATCGAAGGCAGGTGCATGCCGGGCTTCGGCCAATGCACGAGATAGAGGTCGACGACATCGAGGCGCAACTTCTTCAGGCTGGTTTCGAAGGCGCGCCGCATGGCGTCGGGTGCGAGATTTTCGTTCCAGACCTTGGTGGTGACATGCAGCTCGCTCCGTGGCACGCCGGAGGAAGCAATGGCGCGCCGATGGCGTCCTCATTGCCGTACATTTCCGCGGTGTCGATGTGGCGATAGCCGAGCGCGAGCGCGCTCTCGACCGCGGCGCGGCAGACATCGCCCTGCATGCGATAGGTGCCGAGCCCGAGCCGCGGCAGCCTGATGCCCTGGGTTTGAAAACCTTCCATGATAACTCCTTGCGAACCGGCGCCGCCTCGCGCATGCGGAAAAACCGCAAGACGCGCTGTTGTTTTGGGATGGTTGGAACGGCGGGCAGGTCTATGACTAGTCTGCCCGCAAGGCCCGCCTCAAA
>Ga0210387_10001771_pt1 | contig 16356 bp, 8 predicted proteins | sample IncBWC7OmetaG_FD_160108 | JGI IMG/M metagenome (GOLD analysis project Ga0210387, IMG submission 160108) | Forest soil microbial communities from Barre Woods Harvard Forest LTER site, Petersham, Massachusetts, United States - Inc-BW-C-7-O ...
CGCCGCTGCCAGCTCCTCCTCTGTCCATTCGGCGGTTTTCCATTCCCCAACATACGGCAGGTATTCGTTTTTCCGTGGCAAGGTGCGGCGCATTCGCTGAATCAGCAGGTTCTGCACGAGGGCCCGGTCCGCCGACACGGTGAACCCACCATTGCCGAAGACCGGTAGAATGGCATTAATCGCCTCCAGAACGAACTCGTCTTTAGCGTTACGCGCTTCGCGGTGGTTACTGCCTATTCCCGGTGGATTAGGCTCGGTCGCGACAATGTTTCTCAACCGCACCAAAGCGGGGTCTTTGACCTCGTCGCAAACTATCCGGTGCATCAGCGAACCGGCAATATACTCATACAGGCACCAACCCCGGTTCATGTAGTCTGACGCGGAGACTACAAGGACGTTGTCGATGAACCCGTCCATAGCGTCCAGCACCTGGCGCAAGGCTCTTTGCGCCTCGGGCGTGGCGGTTTCCTGCGGGAAAGAAGTGTAGTCGTAGATCAGATAGCAGTCCTTCAGCGCCTTCAGCTTCTCAAGTTGTCGCCCCTCGGGGTCCGGATGCGTCGAGGTTTCCCAACGATGCGAGACGAAGAGAACTGGATCAGGCTCCGGCATGCCGAGGTAGGTCCGCAACTCATCCAGATCAACTTCCGGTGCCTGTGAAAGCTGCGCCTGAGCAGACGCGACTTGGTCCGCCACCGCGACCTGATTTGCTGCCAGATAACGCACACTAACCTCACACTCCCTGATGAAAAGCGGCAGTACGAGCCGCCCTCCCTCCACCCGTCCGATGTCTGCCTCAAAGGTCGTCTCAGGATAGTCTGGAGGAGAGATTCGGACAGATCGTCGGCCCGGCAAGCTGATCGGCCAAGGGGTACCTGCGATTGTGGTTCGGTAGACACTTGGAGTGTCGGCCCCGTCAACTATGCGCTTAGCCTCGATGAGCCGCCGGAGCTTTCTCTCCAAATCGTCACGCGCTTTGACCTCGCTCCTTTGCTGGGCCAGCGTCTTGCCGGTATGCTCTTCATAGGCTGGGAAACGTTTCCAGCGCGCCAGATCTCGCGCGTGAACCAACTTCACAAGATGGTCGGCCATGGCCCTCCAGTGAAAGCAGGGATTAGAAGAGTATGAGCGTCGGGTGGAGGAAGCGTAGCCCCCCCCCGAATGCATCGGGCATCATTTCGATTGAGCAAACGCGAGCAGAGAGCCCAAAATATCCTCGGCTGCCTTGCGTTCTTTATCGGACGCACGTGTCGAGTACTTTCGTAGCACGAACTGCGCCGTATCATACACTGAGGACCACATCCATGGCGCACTAACACGTCTGTATACATCCTGGTAGCCTCTTGCCAGCGATTCGCGCGCACTCGCGAGTTTGCCGGCAGCCAGCGCCATGTACAGCTGCAACTCCGTTTGACCAATGACGCTCCAGAAGTCGGGATCCGCAACGTTTTTGGCGTCGATGCTGGCACGCGTCGACTCAGTGATGGACAAGTCCAAACCCTTCCATCCCCGTCGGCCGGCATTCAAGGACAGTTCTGCCGAGAGGTAATTCATTGCCGGGTAAAATATGTCCGACGCCGCACTCTGACGTCCTATCTCCGCCGCTCGCTGATAGTGCAGCTTCATGGATTCGATCGCCTTCTGTTCCTCCAACGCTCGACCCGCGGCCGCTTCGATCAGAGCAAGGCGTTTCCACGTTGAACCGTAGATGCTCTCGCGCTCCATCGTCGGATGGATCGCTACCAACTTATCGAGCAGGGCCGTCGCCTGCTTCGCCGACTCGCGGGCCGAAATCGTTGAATCCCGAAAGGTTTGCTCGGCGGCCCCAAGCGAGCGTTTCGCGGCATCGCGAGCTTTCTTGTTCGCGGCTCCACGGCCTCGGGATATCGATTTCAGCTCTGCAAATCTCGTGTCGCGCTCCTTACGCGAACTATCTACCGACTCCCAAGCTAGGCGAACGAGGACATTCGCAAGCTGCTCGGCGGCTTTCATCGACGCTCTTCCATCGGTTGCATTCACCGCGACCTTGTACCAGCGGATCGCATTGTTGAGGTCACGCACTTCTGCGTAAGCCGTTCCGAAAAGCTCAGCGACAGAGCCACTGCTGCCCCATTTCGGAGCGAACCGTTCTTCAAGAACGCGAACGCGTCCGAGTTGCACCGCCGGTTTGCGGTTCTGGAACTTCGTTTGAACGGCTATCGTTTCGAGGGCCAGTTTCAACGCCGTCTCTGACGCCACTCCAGCGAATTCGTCCGCTGGTGCGGTTTTCGTCGTTCCGCGTTCACTCTCGTTGCGGCCGAAGTACCAATCCGGGTCTCCGTAACACTGGTATGCCCCCCAGGTATTGTCGTCGTCGCTGTATGCGGCTTTGCGCGCCTCCGCCACCGCAGTGATGAAACGGTTCCCCCTCAGCAGGCTGTCATAGAACGTCGTCGCAAAGGTACGAGCTGCCACGTCGTTGACTGCCCATCCCGCGGCGATGACACAACGCACGCCGATATTGATTAACTGTTCAGCTACTCCAGAGGCGAAGCGAGCGCGACCACTTGCCTGCTGGCTGTCCGCGAGCAACTGGTCGCCGCTGCGAGCCGCGAGATGGCAGCAATTAACGAATACCAACTCCGGCACAACTCGCATCCCGCCAATCTCGTTCGACCCTAAGAACAAGCCGTTAGATAACACGATACCGCCGGGAGCCCCATTCGGCGCAAGCAGTTCTCCGTGGCCCGCGATGTGCACAATGCGCCAGTCGCATGCCATCAAAGCATTGAGCACCGCAAGCGCGTCGGGTCCACTCTTCTCCGGATCCTCACTGAACAGCCTCTCCACCCGGTCTCGTCCTAGGGAATCCGCCAGGCATCGGTAGACCGCCTGCGCTTCGGCCCGCGCGCCGTCAAGCCGCGGGTACTGCGGTGGGCAAGCTGGTTCTCCGATGACCAAAATGCTATCAGCCGCAGTAGCATCGCGCACTTGCTCGCGGAAGTCGGTCATGCGAAGTTTGCGGAGCAACTTGGTGCGGATGGCCCACTTTTTGTCAGGATCGTGCTCATCGCCGTCGTTGCTGTCTAGCAGTTCCCATGGAATTCCGGCAGTTTCAGGATCGAGTTGTATCTGCATCTCGTCGCTTCCTGCGAGAAAGGCTTCCATCTCCACCGGAACCAACAACTTGAACAGCGTTCGACCGATTTGGGGATCATGGTTGCCGGCATCGGATGCAGTGGCCACTAGATCGCGCACGAGTTGAGGCTGAGTCTTCTGCGCCCGGACTTCGCTGCGGGCGCGCTTGGTGTCGAGCGTATATTTGATCGACATCTCGTGCTTCTCGTTTTGTACCGCTTCTGCGGCGATGAAATCGTAATCGGCGCCTCGATATCCCGAATCGAGTGGTTTTTGAAGCGGTCCGGTTCCGACCTCAATCTCGTCGCCGATTCGATAGCGGTCCGGGGCAGCAGCAGCCAGCATTGTAAGCGCTCGCCATGCCTCCGAGGCCCGGTCGAGATAGAGTTCAATAATTCGCAAGTGGCTCACAAGCGGCCATACCTTGAGGGCGCGGAGTGCAGTCCCTCCGGGTTCTTTGTGATTCTTCCTCCGCATTTCCTCCGCCGCTCGCGCGCCACTCAGAAGTTGATTCGCCTCGTAGACTCCCTGCACAATCAGTTGCGCAGACTGCCCGGCCGTAACTCCAATGCCCCCGCTGCCCAGCAGAGTGGTAGTAAGGTCAAACGACTGCGGTGCCTTCTTCTCCAGTTCGGCCGTGCGTTGCGCCCAGGCGATAACTGCTTGTCGCACCGTGAGTGCCAGATCAGCTGGATTCGATCTTCCTTCCGTGCCCAAGCCCGCCACGATAACGGCCTTGGGACGCGGCATTCGCCTGATATCTTCTGGATTTGCACATGTATTCACGAATACTTGGTTTGAACCGGGCACAAGAGGGTAGAAACCGAGCCTGAGTGACTGCCCCATTGCACCGCCGATGAGGTTGTCCATCACTTTCTCGGTGCCGGTTAGCTCTATGGCCCTGTAGTGCCCGACGAGGAGCGGTTCTCTCTCGAAGGTTAGATCTCCATTCACGACCGTAACAGCAAGTGGTGGCAGTTTCGGGGCACTCGAAGACGGACGAATAGTCGAGCTGCGAACCGTTCGCGATATCTGTCCGGAAGGTTCTGACGCGACAGAGGCATACGCCGCCGCTCCCTCACGGAGTAGCCTGCGATCTGGCAGGGTCGCCAGCGGATCCACCCGCTTTACCAGCTGTTGCTCGCCGGCGAGCGCGCGCGTGAGAAAATTCACCGTTTCAGGTCGACTGAAGAAGTCTATATGGGTGACTGAATCGCCCGGGAGATTCCCTCCGGCGCCGAAGCATCCGATACGCGCCGCCGGAATCAAAACCCTGCCGGGTTGGCCAACGTGCCAGCCTCCAGCGGTTGGCACCACCAAGTCGTTTGCCGTTGCAAAGAACTGATCGATACCAGTGTCGAGCATTCGCAACAATACTTTTTCGCTCGGGTTGTAGTTGGCGACCAGCGCCGAGTAAGCGTCCGCCGGTGGACCAGGCGGAGACTGGAGCTCGGCAATCGGTTCCCCGGCCCCATCCATCGAGTGCAATCCCGGGAGATCGCCAGATGCGTGCCGCGCTATCCAAACGAGTCCATTGGCTACGAACGCCGCACCCGTCGTGAACGGATTCTCCGGAAACAATTCGAGCAAGTTTGCGATCCAACCGACCGTGTCGTGCCAGCGCTGCGGTGTCGCCAGCGGAGTTCCGTCATTCGGCGATGCAACTAGTACTGCGCGACCGAGTTTGAAGCGCTGTGCGAGGGATCCGAACACAGGGGCGCGCTCAACCAGATTGCGCAGGACCAATCCTCCGCGCGAGTGAGTGATCACATCAAATGTCGTAGGTTTGTCAGGCAAGCCTTCCAACAGCATCCGCGCGTTCTCTTCCGGAGTGCGGCTGACAGTGAAATGATTAAATGCGAAAATGCGGTCGCCGTACAGGGCCTTCGCGCGATCGAAGAAATTGGAGTTTGCCAGGGAGCCATACGCGGAAGAGGCATTCGAGAAGGTTCCGTGTAGAAACAAAAGAGAGCGGTCGGTTGACACCGGTTTTCCTAGTCCCAGCGTCTTCGCGCCCAGCGTCTCTTTCGTGATTTTGTGCCAACCTTCCTGGAGTCCAGCCTTGTTCCAGACATTTCTCTCAAACGCGGCTGCAAGCTTTGGAAGCGCGAGGCTTAACGCCTTGTCGGCGACGACCTTTCCGACCTTTATGAGAACCACTTTTATTGCCTTGCTAGCAATTCCACGAGTTTTCGTCACCGAGTCTGCAGACCGGACGGTGACACAAAATCGCACCTGATTGGGCCGCATAGGGCCACGGCTCGCGGACTGGACCGGAGTGTGAAAAGTTAAGGCGCCCGATGGATGGCGGATGGCCAAGACAGCTGCTTCCCCATCTGCAAGGTCGTAGGAAAAGTCGAGCGCACCCGGCGCTCCGGCTTCACCGCGCGTTGCCACCCTCGGCTGAGCCGTGAATTCCTCGGCAACTCCCGATTCTTCTGTTAGAAATTCCCTAGGAAAGTCTGGCTCTGTGATGCCAGCAGCCGACCGCGAGCTTCTGGACGTCGCGGATGCCCGGATGGACCAATCGGATGAGTTGGGCTGAATGATGGGCAAAGCCGTTTCCCTGGGGCCGCATTAACGATTAAGGTCGGACTCTGCGTCGACGTGCGGCTTATGATACACCTTGAGCTATCCATGACAATCGTCGTGCTTAAGTACTCCGCCAGTGACAGCCGGTACAAACGTAGACAATTGCTCGCGAGTACCGACCGATATCTGGTTCGTTGGTCTCAGAGCGCCCCCGACCATAATGCCTTCGGTGGCAAGTTGAGCGGTGAGCTGGACGGTCTGGTATCGTCGCTGCGGTCCGATCTCCCAGAAGCTGACTTCCCGGGGCGTTAATTTGCGAAGTGGTCTACTTAATCGAACAGAGCCTTCTAATCACTGTCGCGCGCCCACTCCTTCGGCGGTCAGTCACCGTCGTTGTTGGGGTTCTGAATAGCGTACACAAGCATGCGAACGAGGTCGTTCAAATTGCATGGAGCAAGAATCGATTGCATGAAACTTAGCCAAGAGCGGTGGGAGCGGAGCATCGTCCAGCAGAACCGGATGAATTCGGAGAAGCCCGAGTTGATTACGCCTTACGATGGCTGCATTCGTCTCGTTGATCACCCACTTTGAGATTGAAGCCTCTCGCGAATATAGGAGGACGAAATTGGTCGCGTTCAAGAGGGCATAATTTATCGTGCTTACGAAAGAGTCCCCCGACGCGATGCGCCGAGAATCGATCCAGACATGTTCTGCAAAGGCTTGTTCGAGTCCTCCGAACATGAGTTTCCGCGCGAAGGTGGCGTCTCGGTGGCAGTAGCTAATCATAATTTGGGTCTGGCGAGATTGCCCCGATACATTCGCCGGTCTCTCAGGGTGCCGAGCATAGACTTCGTATTCGGTGAGCGTGCCTGTCCGCAGAGCTCTGCTCCTGCGCAACCGCTCGGTCAAGACCGGGTTCGTTTCTCGTAGCGTCGGAAAGGGAAGTTCATTGAGAACTTCAAAGCTCCGGACCATCAGAGTTTCAGCTTCCGATAAAATTCCTCGATCCCCCGATGATCACCGTGCCCCGGAACCCTATCTCCAACGCGGTTCGTGGTGGGCTCACCGCGCCACACAGGCTAATGTCGTCGGGCGAGATCGCGGATCTGGTTGAGGTAGCCGACATAAATTGGAATCGGAATATCGGGGGAGTCGCCGTCGTTAAGGAAATGCTCAAGGCGGATCTCGATCGGAATGGAGCTGATGAGTTCGCGGAAGCGCGGCATCTGGAGATATTTCACATGCCAGATTTCCAGCATGAGGGAGCGGAAGTCTTCGCTAATGAAGGGCATCTTGCGATTGCCTAAATATATTCCGTCAAAGTGCGAGCGGTCGAGGGTAGCGCGGAGCGGGTCATCCGGAAGGGAGAAGGTGTAGACGAGGTGGAAGACGTCGGCGAGGTCTCCCCAGATGACCTTTTCTTCGAAGGCGGTGAAGCGGAAGGGCGCGGCGGTCCGTTGCTGCGCGGCGCGAGCGCGCTCGGTGGATTGAAGATTGTGCGTGGTGAGTTGGTCGCGAAACCAGCGAAGGCGGTCGCGCGTGAGGTTGGAACGCAGGAACTCGATTGCGTAAGCGTTCGGGAGGTAGAGGCTAGGATCCGCATCGAGACGGGCGAGCCAAGGCGTCCAATTCTGGCGCTCAAACGTGGTGAGGAGGGCGTTGAGGTCGGCGACGTTAGTGTCGCTGTGATATTTCATCGCTTGCCAAAAGTGCTCGGTGGAATCATAGGTGGCGGCATAGAGCGCGATGCCCTCGGCGATCGGGTACCAATTGGAGAGGACACGTGCGGGAATGGAGGGAGCGGCGCTCCAGCAATTGATAGCGTGTTTCCATTTCCGCTGGACGGCGACGAAGGCCTCGGCGTATCCAACCGGAGTGGGTTCGGTGACTTGGGCAAGTGCGCGGCGGAGTTCGTCTTCGGTGTGCGTGATGAGCGTTTCGAACGGACGCTCGTCGGTCATGGAAACAACGCGACTCTCGATGCCGTGGCGAAGCAGTTCACGGGCGAGTTGTTGCCGCTTGGCGTCGTCGAAGGCGGGGTTGCCCGGCCAGCGATGGGTTTGCGAGTCGATGTACGGAAACAGTTCGGATAGCGATCTGAATTCGATGAATCCGTGGAGCGCGAAATTGACGGGGCTGCCGTCCTTGGTGAAGACGGTGGAAGGAGAGACGAGAGCTTGAATGGAGATCTCTTGGGCGTGAAGAGTGGCGCAGAAAAATGAGATCAAAAGTGCACGACGAAGGAATCGCACGAGCGATTTCATGACAGGGGATGATGCCATTGATGACGAGAAGGTTCAAGTTGTGGTCCGCCCCGGCCTGAAAGAGCCGAAAACTCCCAACTGGACACCTTGAGTCCGAGAGCTTGTAACCCAGATTGGCCATGGCGCCCACGATCCGGTGGAAGGGCCGATTCCGACGACATGCGGCCGTGTCCGCGTTTAACGCGAGTGTTCGTGACGAGGCTGTTGGGTGTGACTTGTCCGTTGGCTGAAGGCGTCAGCGCGTGGTTAGGATACAATGCCCGCGGCCGGCTCGTGCGCTGGCTTTGAACAAGAGCTGTAATCAGCTACGTCAGCGATGATTTGGACGGAGGGGCTATCCCCCCAGGTTGGACGGATTCCGAACGTCGGCTGTCGGGTTCGGATAGCGGAGGTGAAGGGTGATCGGGTTTTCAGGCCTGCCAAGAGCGAGGCGATGATGTGCACCGGAACCGGCACGCCTCCGACAACGCGCGGACCTAGGTTCCGTACAACTGCCGGCCTTCGCGTTCTCCTCGCAGCCAGCATCGTTCTCGCACTCTCGGCATTCGGCGAGCTGCCCGCGACCGCCACTCTTGAAGGCACGGTCAGGGACTTCTCAGGGCACGTGCTACCCGGCTCGAAAGTAACTCTCGAGAACATGCGAACCGTCATTACGCAGAGGAGCCTGACCGACTCCACTGGACGCTACCGGTTCCCCTCACCTTCCCCGGGAGCGTATCGGTTGAGAGTGCAGCATCCGGACTTTGAGCCCTGGCAGCGCGGTGACGTAATCCTAAATCGGGGAGACATAATACTGCTCGACGCGACACTCGACGTAGCCGTGGGGGTGGGGACGACGAATGCGCCAAGTGGGGACACTTCAGCAGAGGAGTGGAACCTTTTGTTGCCGGCCCTCGCGGAGCCGATGCTCTTTGTCGTCGGCGTCGTCGCTGCGCGGTGGTTGCTCAAGCATCTGTATCGAGCAGCCGTGCTTCGGCAGATGCGCCGGCAGAAAGAGCCGAGCCAAGTCGGCGGAAGCCTATCACCGAGTAATTCGCAGGCCCACATCGAGCTCCGCGATGTTCGCGGACCGTCGCGAGAAGGCCTGATTCGGGCAAATGCAGCGCGCCGGGCAACGCGATGGCAAGCGCTCGGGCGATGGGTGGCGATTGCGCTTGCCGCGCTCGTTCAGGATCTGGCGCTGGGTCTATTCGGTGCTGTCACTTTCAACGAGAATCCGGGCCGGCCATTGCTTCACATGATCCTGTCGCAGGGCCGTCTCGTTCTCGGCGCCGGTTTTTTCCTTCTGGCGATCGTGGTGCCAGGCCTGATCCGCTCGGGACAGACGTCAGCAGTGTCTTGGTGGCTATTCGCGGTCCCGCCAGGCGTCCTGATGGGATTGGTTCCGGTTATGTTCGGAGACAGCGAGATGCAATCCCCTCGCGCGGTGGGCTTGCTGCTAGCCATCATTGTTGTACTCGGATACGGAATCTTTGTTGGCTCGCTCGCGGCGGCGTTGCTCGCCAAGAGGTCGTTGCATGTCTCCCCGGAGGCGTTGGCCTTCATTCTGGCGGGCTCGGTCGGTGCCGCGAGCAATGCGGGCGTTCTGATATTGCAGACCGGAACATCCCTTGGGTTCTGGGCGTTGTTCGTTCCCGCAGAGGTGGTAATTCTCTTGGCACCGTTCGTTGCCGGGGCGTTGACGCGCCCACGTGGTGATCCCCTGAAGCTCTTGTTCCTGCGCACGTTCCGGAATGCAGCGGCCTCGGACCAACTGTTGCGCGCGATATCCCGCACCTGGTTAACAACGGGCGAGATCCATGCGATTGTGGGACCGGACATCGCCGCGAGTACGGCGAGCCCGGAGGGGGTGCTCCGATTCGCAACGCTGCTGATGAGCCGGCACTTCATTCGATCTGCGGCGGACCTCGAAAAAAGAGTGCACAGCGTTGGAAGCCGTCCGTCACTGGACGGCAGGTATGAAGTCCACGAATATCCTTGTTTCGACAACACGTGGAGAATCACTATGAAGCGATTGGTAGCAGCGGCAGACGCCATTCTCGTGGATGTGCGCGGTTACACTACGGCGAATGTTGGGACCTCGTACGAGCTGACTAGTCTGAGTGAACTTCGTGCACTCGATAGGACGTTGCTGATCGCTGGGGAGTCCACGCCAACGGAAGCGGTGCGCGCGGCAATCGAGGCCGGGGGTGTAGACGGAAAGGTCTCCGTGTTTCGGGTTTCGGACCGCAGAAGTCGCGGGGAGGTTGGTGCTGTGCTGTTTTCTCTCGCAAACGAGAGAACCGCGGATGAACACGAGCGCGTGATGAGCTGAATCCGGCTCGATTGAGCATTGTGAACCAGCGCTCTGACACCGGATTCCGCTTAGAGATCCGCCAAACTGCGACCAGAATTGCAAAAGCAAACCGCAGGAACTCTCCAACGGGGTTCTTTTTGCTGTTTACCGGATTGCCCTCCACCACGCAGGATTCTCGCCTGCCAAGGCAATTATCGATGTTGTAAGCGGATGGATTCAGGCCTCGTAACCTCCGTCCCTACCGTTGCGCACACTTGAACCGCACACGCCGAACGCACTAATTTAACGCATGGCTTGACGTTCCCCCGTCACAATTTGACATTTCCGAGATTCTATCTCGCAGGACGAAAGCAAATGTCGCTACGAGCAATAAGGACGAGACCGGGATCAGCTGCATCCTGTGCCTTATAGAATGCTTGGGAGAGAGCCTCACCGTAAGAGAGGGCTTGATAGAACACTTTGGCCCAGTCCAATGCTGCGCGAGGAGCAATCGCCTGATGGCCGGCAATCACGTTCGTGAACCTCGCCAGCTGTTCACCGAAACGCAGAGAATCGCAGGTAATAATGACGACGAGTGAGGCGCCACACTGTTTGATCATTCCCTCGACGGCTTCGATACGAAGGAACTCCATTTCACCAGCACCTGACGGCGGATCAAATAGCATCCGCTGGTTCTCCTTGTCGACAAAGAGCCCAAGATGGACCATATCCCATGACCTACCGGGAGCAAAGTAGTCATGGAAGTGATCAGCGGTTACGCCCCGTTCACTTGTAACCTTATTTTCTGAGAAAAACCGATGGATATACTCGATGTCTTTTTCGAAGCGTGCCTGCGCGTATTGTTTTGAGGCGAGACAAAGAGCTTGCCTCATCAAGACCTGGTGGACTGGACCGTCACTGCGAGGGCCGAGCATATTGGTCTGGCGACAGATCTTCGAGCGGGCCTCCTCAAGAGACGCCAGTATTTTAGCGTCATCTCTCAAATCCGGCTCGTCAAATTCGAGGTGCAGGATCCCGTCCAGATCGCTCAGGGTGTAAGGCGCCTTTGAGCCCCGTGGGCTTAACCATAAGGCTCGGCCGCGACCGATTCTTCCCATCAAGAGACCGAGTTCGAAGATCACGTTATCTCGGGGGGTGAGATATTCTGACCCGCGGATGATCGAGGAATCGTCTGGCCCGAACACAAGTAACGCGAAATCGTATACGTTCCCGACCTTAATCATTCCATCAAGAGTAGATTCACCGAGGGCGAATTCCGGCGCCTCATCCCACACTGTTGCATCTGCACAGTCGGCGAGTGATTGCTTGAGCGCCCGCGCTACCGGGAGTCTCTCTGTCGATGAACCAATGAAAAGCCTAGGTTTCGCCACCATTAGGTTAAGAACACGCGCAACGGTCGAAGCCCGGTGATGTACTCGTCATGGCTGACTTTCCTGGGAGGCCTTCCCCACCCTGAACGATAGGACGGAGGACGGGACACGTCAATAGGACCGTTTAGTATCGTGCGTTCGCAGATTGCGGGCGACTATGCATTCGAGGAGGCGCAGTAAGCGGGGTCCCAAGTCCCAATAGTCGATCGAAACAGCGGTTCGCACCCAGTAACGCGGTTGCGGTCCAGATACGGGCTTCGGGGGAATTAGAATTTGACGGCTAAATCGGAGATATGGAACAAGCGTAACTTCGGAACCCCCGTGGCCGAAGCCGTCCCACCTAACTCACTTCTTCAGAATCGCCTGTCGCTCCCCAGAGCTTCGGACTGTTACCCAAGATTCAGATGCGCGATACTGGCTGTCGCCGATGGGCTTCCCAAGGTGGCCGCTTGCCCGAGATTCGATCGAGGGCTTCGGATGCTTCGACAGCCACCGTCTTCTTATAGGACGTTTCGTTTCCATCTTCAAGCAGCAGTTGGAGTTCGTCAATGAGGACCGCCGCCTTCAACTGCCCGGCGACCAGCGCAGCGGTAGCACGGATGTCAGGGAAATCGTCGTGCAGTAATGGCCGCAATCGCCAGGGTTCAAAACCGGACGGCACCCAAGACGCCAATTGCTGGACGACCATGGCACGATAGCCCGGCTCGATCGCAATGCCAAGATCCTCCCAAAGGCCAACATGGCCACGATCGTCGTGAAGGTGAAGCAAGGCTTTCCGGGCATTCATGCGTTCCCTGAAGGCGTCAATTTGGGGGTCCGGCTGTCGATGCTCTCCGAGCTGCCGAGAACCCGCATTAGTCCTAGCCACTACATAGTGCCGGTGAATCCTTTCGGCCAATACATCAGTGATCTCCTGCCGAATGGGCCCAGCCAGGGTGTCAGGATCGACTAGACCTGCAAAAAAGGCACCAAGCCGCCGATTCTCGTCCGCCTGCGAGCGGAGCAGACGCAGCACCAACTCGCCAGCACGTTCATCCTGAAAATCCGCAAGTACGAAAGCAATGTTCCGCGAGACGTTTGCGTCGGTCTCGCGCGCGGCAGCGGTGAATAGTGCATCGGCAACCTCGGGCAGCCGGTAGCGCCATAAAACGCTACACACCTCGGCTCGGGTCTCCGGCAAGGGACTGCGCAGCCTATCGAGAAGAAGATTGAGAACACGCCGATCGGCTCGCACTCCAAGAGTAAACATTGCGGTTATGCGGGTTTGTTCATCCGGATCTTTCTCCGCTAACGCCACCAATCGTTCAGTACCATCCAGCCACTGCTGGAGATGGTCCGCCATAAGAGCATAGGCGAGCTGTTTGCGAATCCTTGGATTGGGGTGCTCGAAAAGACCAAGCAAAACTGGTTCTAGTCCGGTAACTTCCCCCGCTTCCGGAACAACATCAAGTGCATCGATAACCTGCCGGGGGTTCGAACTGGTCAATCTTCGCCTCAGAAATTCTTCGAAACTCAATCCCTCCACAGCCGCAAGTGCCCTTCCCGCCGCGGCTCGAACATTATTCAATAGGACCGTCCCATGCTCGGAATCCGTCACTTCTGGCAACTGCCAAATGTCCTCCAGGCGTCGCTGTGTCCTAGCAGAACGAAATACCTGCAGCAGCTCCAGCAAGGCGAGCATGACATCTTCGGATCGAGGGGTTCCTGCGATATTCGCTACTTCTTGTCCAAGCACCGCGCGACGTTCGCTCCCAGGCACTGACTTAAGCGCCCGTTTAGCAGCCTCGCGCACCACTTCCCGAGCATTCACCAGCAGATCCAGTGCCCATCCGGCCGGTAATCGCAGCTCTGTACTTTGTAACCGGGATTGTAGAGCAACCACCACAACGTCCAGAGACGAATCACGGAGCGCCTCATCAGAGTCGATCATCGCCTCCACTGCGCGCCGGGCCCTCACAGATTGATCTGTGCCCCGGAGGAAATCAGCAATTATCGAACGCATGCGGTACCGGTGGCCTCGCCAGTCCGTCACGCGGCGCTGCTCGATCAAGCCGAGCTCTACAGCTCGAGGCACGGCATCCACTCGTTGACTAGACTCAGCGGTGTTTAAATAATTGACGAGCCAAGCAGCGCTGTTTTCCGAAATGCCTCGAGATGGCAGAGCTGCCAATGCGCTTAGGTGAACACGCTCGCGCGCATCGAGCACATGGTAGCTTTGGCGAAGCTGTTCTTGGATGATAACTTTAGGCCGGTCGATACTTGGCCCCTCCAAGTGCAGGCGAGACAACGGTTCTGCAAGTTCCCGCAGCATATCCCGAACTTGTTTTCCGCGGTTCGCTTGTAGTTTTCGGCCCGCCAGTGTAAGCATTAAAGGATAATTCTCAAGCAGTTGCGAAAGTTCATCGATCGCCGCTGTATCACCCGCTTGCTCAATATCACAATACTGCTGGAGCACTTTCTTGGCTTCCTCGGTCTGCAATTCTCGGAGACGCAAAACTGTCCCGCAGAAAGGCAGGGCCGACGCGTCCTGACTGAGGAAGATAGATTTAACTCCGCCTAGGTGGCCCGCCAGCCAGCCCACTGATAAGGGAGTGGTATGCACATTGTCAAAAATAAGCAGCGCCCGCGGGCGCGCCCCGCATAGTTCGGTCAGCTTGTTAAGCAGAGCCTCTTTAGACCATCGGACGGCACCGATCCGTAATCCCCCCTTTTCATCACGGCCAAAAAGATCGTCCACACGTAGCCAAATGGGATCATATTGGGCGTGGCCGAATTCGCGAATAAACCATTGGACGAGAGTCGTTTTGCCGACACCTGCAGGTCCCCAAATCCCAACCCGCACCCCGGCCAACTCCATTGCAGTTTGGAGTTGCTCTAACTCTTCCTTCCTGCCCTCAAACACATGCAAATCAGTGATCGGCGGTGTGTCGAGCATCGGTGCAGAGAGTTCCTTCTCAAAGTCCAAGGTCTGCAGTAAGGCACGAAGATCTCTTTCAACCGCGAGCACAAGGCTATCCGGGCCGGAGAATGGCGATGTAGTAAGCTCATCACAAACCCGGTGTCGGAACCCGGCGATGTCGTGTGGAAGCTCGGATTCGTCGGCAGACTGAAGATAGGCAAGGATGGGTATTCGAAGTCGTCGGGCTGCATCATATTCAGCTTCAGTGAACGAGACGCCACGGTCGGGAACCACGCTGCCGTACGAACTTGCTAGCAGCAGGACGATTAAGTCGGCATTCTCCGCAGATCCGGTACTCACATCGAATGGTGTGGCGGCAATACTTCCAAATTTCTCCATTGCCACCGCGTTGATGGGGAAACCATCGCCCGCGAGCTTGTCAATGGCATCGTGGAGCGCTGTGCGCTCGTGTCGTAAATCACGAAAAGTCGAACTGATCATGACTTGTAGCATAGGCGCGCCTCGAAATTAGGGCAGGACTCTTGTCGCACTGTATGAAACCCAAGTCAGCGACAGATTGTGAGAAAAATATCGGAGATAATCGCACATCCATATTAGGCTGTTCGCCACAAGGATCAAAATCAGTTTTCGCCAAACAGTTTCACCGATGATGGGTGTACCTTAGCCTGTTCCACCTTGAGGGGACATCACTCTTATTGTGTCATTGTCCACCTATGCGACCCAGCGGCGCGGAGCAGAGTCCGGCTCGTTGTTCCTTTTCCACTGCCTGGAGGCCGACAGGAATCTGGACTGTTAATTAAGTAATGCGGTGAGATCCTCGAGCCGTGGTTGTCGATCGGTGGCTATCCGAGGGATTTGTACGTTGGATACGGAAAGGTGAAGTCAGAGAGAACAGCTTTGCCGCCCAGGGAAACAAAGCGTGCCCGACCAACTGGCACCGGTTCCTGCTTCGGCATGGCTGCATGAAAAAGGCTTGCGAGAAGGAGCTCCATATCTCTTTAATCTCTTTAATCTCTTTAATCCCACCGATTGTTCCCAGGTCCGGGCGGTGTTGTCATTACTAGTGATAATCGAAGCGGTGGAGAAGGGGAAGTAACGGAGTCGGCCGACCTTCGTGAGATTGTGGCTAGGGCAATTCAATTAGCCTGACCGCTTTTTGAGGGGTACGTGACGTGGTGCGGCATTCGCTCCTGCTCGAAAGCTATTGTCGAGTAGAGTCGCTCTGATAGGAACGAACGGAACGGACATGGCGACGGCGCCACCCTTCTGCGGCACGAGGCCAAGCTGTTGACAGAGCACGGCAAAGCTGGATTCGTAAACTCATCGATCTTTCCCGTCGTAACAATCTTCTGTACTACCGCCCACTTAAGTTTGGGGAAACTCCGGCAATCCGGTAAACCACGAGGTCCTCGACAGGGACGTTCGTTAGCGCTACACTATGTAGCGCTACAATGTTTAGCGCGAAAAAACCTCAAAAGCGGCTGTCCGAACTGGAACATTTGGTTATGGACGTACTGTGGGCGCGACCTCAAAGTACCGCTGAGGATGTGCGCGAAGCTCTGACCGAGCGCCATCCCATGAAAGACTCCACCGCCCGAACCATTCTCAAGCGGCTGGAGGAAAAGGGCTACGTCAAGCATCATGTTGAGGGCCGCACAAACGTATATCGAGTTTCGGAACCACCGCGACACTTGGCTGTGAGGTCCGTTCAACAAATAATAGATCGGCTCTTGGGTGGTTCCGTGGAGCAATTGATCGTGGGAATGGTCGATCGCCGCCTTTTGGATCAGAGGGAGTTGCGCCGTCTGGCGGAAAAACTGGCCCGACGCAAGAATCGCACCCGGAGGGGCAAAGATGCTG
>Ga0210387_10001773_pt1 | contig 16346 bp, 12 predicted proteins | sample IncBWC7OmetaG_FD_160108 | JGI IMG/M metagenome (GOLD analysis project Ga0210387, IMG submission 160108) | Forest soil microbial communities from Barre Woods Harvard Forest LTER site, Petersham, Massachusetts, United States - Inc-BW-C-7-O ...
CCAGGTCACTGCGACGTTGCCGGGCGCGAGCCCGGAGACGATGGCGTCCTCCGTCGCACAGCCGCTGGAACGCCAGTTCGCGCAGATCCCCGGCATCGCCCAGATGACGTCGACGAGCTATCTCGGCACGGCGGCGGTCACGATCCAGTTCGATCTTAACCGCTCGATCGACGGCGCTGCCAACGACGTGCAGGGCGGCATCAATGCCGCGAGCGGCCAGTTGCCCAAGAACCTGCCCTCGCCGCCGACCTATCGCAAGGTCAACCCGGCAGACTCGCCGATCCTGCTGTTGTCGGCGACTTCGGACGCGCTCCCGATTACCACGGTCAGCGACGCCGTCGACGCCCAGCTGGCGCAGCAGATCAGCCAGATTTCCGGCGTGGCCCAGGTCACGATCGGCGGTCAGCAGAAGCCTTCGATCCGAGTCCAGATCGATCCGGCGAAGCTCGTGGCCAAGGGCCTGTCGCTCGAGGACGTGCGCAACCAGATCACGCTGACCACCGTCGACAGCCCGAAGGGCAATATCGACGGCGACAAGCGCGCCTATACCATCTACGCCAACGACCAGCTGCTCGATGCCGACAAGTGGAACGACGTCATCGTCGCCTACCGTAATGGCGCGCCGCTGCGCGTCCGCGACATCGGACAGGCGGTGATGGGCCCCGAGGACGCCAAACAAGCAGCGTGGGCGAACGGCAAGCGCGGCGTGTTCCTGGTGGTTTACAAGCAGCCCGGCGCCAACGTCATCGATACCGTCGACAAGATTAAATCGCTGCTGCCGCGGCTGGTGGCCGCGATCCCGCCGGCGATCAAGATCGAGATCATCTCCGACCGCACCCAGACCATCCGCGCAGCGGTTGAGGACGTCCAGTTCACGCTGCTATTGACCATCTTCCTCGTTGTCATGGTCATCTTCGTATTCTTGCGCAGCTTCTGGGCGACCGTCATCCCGACGGTCACCGTCCCGCTCGCCCTGCTCGGCGCCTGCGCGCTGATGTGGGTATTCGGCTACACGCTGGATAACCTCTCGCTGATGGCCCTCACCATCGCGGTCGGCTTCGTGGTCGACGACGCCATCGTGATGCTGGAAAACATTTCGCGCTATATCGAGGAAGGCGAAAGGCCGATGGCCGCCGCCTTCAAGGGCGCCAAGGAAATTGGCTTCACCATCGTCTCCATCAGTATTTCGCTGGTGGCCGTGCTGATCCCACTGCTCTTGATGGGCGGTATCATCGGCCGCCTGTTCCGCGAATTCGCGGTGACGCTGGCGATGACGATTTTCGTCTCGATGGTGGTGTCGCTGACGCTGACGCCGATGATGGCCTCGCGGTTCCTGCGCGCACACCACGAAACCCAGCACGGCAAGCTCTACCAGATGAGCGAACGCGGCTTCGATGCGATGCTGCGCGGCTACGAATATATGCTCGACCTGGCCTTGAGCTGGAAGCGCGTGACGATGTTGATCTTCTTCGCGACGCTCGGCCTGTCGGTCTATCTCTTCGTGATCATCCCGAAGGGCTTCTTCCCGCAGCAGGACGTCGGCCTGATCACCGCAACCTCGGAAGCCTCACAGGACATCTCGTTCGAGGCGATGAAGGCCAAGCAGGAAGCGCTGGTCAATATCGTGTTGCAGGACCCTGACGTCGCGACCGCCGCCATGGCGATCGGCGGCAGCGGCCGCGCCGGCAATAACGGCAACATGTTCATCACGCTCAAGCCAAGGAATGAGCGCAGCGCGTCCGCGCAGGAGATCATCGCGCGGTTGCGGCCGAAGCTCGCCAAGATCGAGGGTGCAAACCTCTATATGCAGGCGGCGCAGGACGTGCGCCTTGGCGGCCGTCCGACACGTACCCAGTTCGAGTTCACGCTGCAGGACGCCGATCTTGGCGAGCTCAATCAATGGGCGCCGAAGATCCTGGCCAAGATGCAGACGCTGCCGCAACTGCGCGACGTCGCGACCGATCAGCAGACGCAAGGCACTACCCTCGAGCTGAAGATCAATCGCGACACCGCCTCGCGCTACGGCATCTATCCGCAGCTCATCGACGACACGCTCTATGACGCCTTCGGCCAGCGCCAGGTGACGCAGTACTTCACCCAGCTCAACTCCTATCACGTGATCCTGGAGATCCTGCCCGAGCTGCAAGGCAAGATCGACTCGCTCGACAAGCTCTATATCCGGTCGCCGCTCACCGGAGACCAGGTACCGATCTCGACCTTTGCGACCTGGACCAGCGCGCCGGTGCGGCCGCTGTCGATCAGCCATCAGGGCCAGTTCCCGGCGATCACCATCAGCTTCAACCTCGCCCAGGGCGCAGCGCTCGGACAGGCGACGGACGCGGTGCAGAAGGCGATGAGCGATCTCGGCGCGCCGCCGACACTCAATTCGAGCTTCCAGGGCACCGCGCAGGCGTTCCAGCAGTCGCTCGGCACCGTGCCGCTCTTGATCCTCGCGGCGCTGGTGGTGGTCTATCTGATCCTCGGCATTCTCTACGAGAGTTACATCCACCCGATCACCATTCTCTCGACCTTGCCGTCGGCGGGTGTCGGCGCGCTCGCGATCCTGATGGCGTTCGGGTATGACTTCAGCCTGATCGCGCTGATCGGCATCATCCTGCTGATCGGCATCGTGAAGAAGAACGGCATCATGATGGTCGACTTCGCCATCGCGGCCGAACGCGACCAGCATCTCACCTCCGAGCAATCGATCCGACAGGCCGCGCTGCTCCGCTTCCGCCCGATCATGATGACCACCATGGCGGCAATGCTCGGCGGCGTGCCCTTGATGCTCGGCACCGGCACGGGTTCGGAAATCCGTCAGCCGCTCGGCTATGCCATGGTCGGCGGCCTCATCGTCAGCCAGGCGCTGACGCTGTTCACCACGCCGGTGATCTATCTCTATCTCGACAAGCTCTCGAATGCGTTCTCCGGCTGGGGCCGCTCCACGGCCGACACGCATGCCGACGACGAGCAAGGCTCGGTCAAGGAAGCCGCCGAGTGACTTGACTTTGATCTCTCGCCGCTCCATCGGAAGGCACCATTTTTCCGGAGCGCTTCACGTGAAGATCATTGCCAGGTTTGTCGTTCTTGCAACTGTCATATTGCTGGGCTGGGCGACCGAGGTCGCAGCACAAGCGGCGCCCCCGGCGAAGAAGGGCGCCCCGGCCCCTGTCGCCGCACAGGCTGCTCCGGCCCCCGCAGCCACGCCGCAGACCGATTCCAACACGCCGCCCCCGCCCGGCTGGGTCGCGCGCTGCGCCGCGGCGAGCCGCGAAGCGCCGCTGGAATGCGCTGTCGAAGAGACCGCCGTCCTCCAGAAGACCGGCCAGGTCATCGTGCTCGTGAATATCCGCGTCGCCAGCGACACCCGCCAGCCGGTCGCACTGGTGCAACTGCCGCTTGGCCTCAACGTACCTGTCGGCGGCAAGATGCAGGTGGATGAGGGCAAGACGTACGATCTTCAGATCCAGACCTGCGAGAACCGCGGCTGCTACGCCAGCCTGCCCATGGCGCCCGACATGCTCGCGGGGCTGCGGTCCGGCAAGCAGCTGAAGGTGTCGTTCCAGAACCTCGGCAAGGAGACCATCACCATCCCGATGCCGCTGACCGACTTCGCCGCGGCCTACGACAAGATCAAGTAAGGGCCGCAAGTCGCTCGCAATGACGAAAGCTATCGTAGGATGGGTTGAGCGAAGCGATACCCATCACTCGTGCGCTCAGTGAGATGGGTTTCGCTTCGCTCGACCCATCCTACGGGCGCTTACGCCGAGCCAAGATAGGCCTTCTGCACCTGCGGATCCTGCGCCAGCGCGGCCGCTGTACCCGATAGCACGCTCTTGCCGACCTGAAGCACGCTCGCGAAATCGGAGACTTCGAGCGCGAGCTCGATCGACTGTTCGGCGAGCAGGATGGTGAGCCCCTCCCGGTGCAACCGCCCAAACGTTTCGTACATGGACTCCACGACGGCGGGCGCGAGCCCGAGTGAGGGCTCGTCGAGCATCAGAAGCTTCGGGTCGCTCATCAGCGCGCGGCCGACGGCGAGCATCTGCCGCTCGCCGCCCGACATGGTGCCGGCGCGCTGCAAACGGCGCTCCTTCAGCCGCGGGAAGATTTCATAGACGCGTTCGAGCAGTGTTGATGTGCGCGACTTGTCGGCCAGCGGCGTTGCGCCGAGCAGAAGATTGTTCTCGACGCTCTGCTGCACGAACAGCCGCCAGCCTTCAGGCGCCAGCGCCAGCCCCTTGCGCACGATGGCAAAGGCCTGCCGCCCGCCGATCTCCTCATCGCGAAAGCGGATCGAGCCGGCATGTAGGGGGATCAGCCCGGCGATGGCATTGAGCGTCGTGGTCTTGCCGCCGCCATTGGAGCCGAGCAGCGCGACCACGCTGCCTTCGGGTACCTCCAGCGACACGTCGGAGACCCCGATCAGGTCGCCGTAGCGGACTTCGAGGTGCTCGATCTTGAGCAAGGGCCCGCTCATGACACCGGCCCGCCCATGAGTTCGATCGGCGTGTGGCCGGCGGCCGCCTTGGCCGCACGGGTACCGAGATAGGCCTGGATCACCGCCGGATTGCTGGTGACCTCGCGCGGGCTGCCGCGGGCGATCTCCTTGCCCTGGTGAAACACCATGACCCGGCTGGAGAGCGCCATGATGACTTCAATGATGTGCTCGACGATGACGAGCGTGACGCCAGAGCGATGGATGTCGCGTACCAGATCGATCGCAAGCTGCACCTCGCGCTGGGTCAGGCCCGCCATGGCCTCATCAAGCAGCAGCACCTTGGGTTCGGTCGCGAGCGCTCGCGCAATCTCCAGCCGCTTGCGGCCGGGGGTGCCGAGTGAACGCGCGGGCGTCTCGGCAAGCCGGCCCATCCCGACCCGCTCGAGCACGGCGCGGGCCTTCCGCTCCGCCTCGGCGCGATGGGAGGTGCGCAGGAAGGCGCCGATCATGACGTTCTCGAGCACCGTCATGCCTTCAAAGGTCTGTGGCACCTGGAAAGTGCGCGCGAGGCCGAGCTCGGCACGGGCCTCCGGCGTGAAGGCGGTGATGTCCCGCCCCTCGAACAGTACCTTCCCCGAGGTGGTCAGGAGATCGCCGGTCAGGCAGTTGAAGAAGGTCGACTTGCCGGCGCCGTTCGGCCCGATCAGGCCGAGGATGTCGCCCTGCTCCAGGGTCACGGACGCGTTGTCGACCGCCTTGAAGCTGCCAAAGGTCTTGGTGATGTCGCGCGCTTCAAGAAGCATGGCTAGCCTCCGCAGCGGTGGCGCTTTCAGTCGCCTTGCGACGCCGCTCCCAGAGCCGGTTCGCCAGCGCCAGCAGCCCGCCCGGCTGGAAACGCGAGATCAGCACGATGATCGCGCCATAGACGACGAAGGTCAGACCCGCGCCCTGCCCGCCGAGCCAGCTGTTGGAAAGCTCCTCCAGCGGCACCAGAATCGCCGCGCCCACCAGCGGCCCGAACAACAGGCCGGCGCCGCCGAGGGCCGCCATGATCAGCATCTTTACCGAGATCAAAATACCGAGGCCGGATTCCGGATCGACAAAGCCGAACATCATCGCATAGAGCGCGCCGGCGACCGACGTGAGCCCGGCGCTGAGCATATAGGCATAGAGCTTGGTGCGCGCGGCCGGAGCACCGAGCGATCGCGCCGCGCGCTCGGAATCCTTGATCGCGCGCAGGTAAAAGCCCATGCGGCTGTTGGTCATCCACCAGGTGATCAGCAGCGTGATCGCGAGCACGGCCAGGAACAGATAGTAATACGGCAGCGCCGAGACGAAGGAGAGATCGAACACGTTGCGCGGCACGGTCGGGCCGCTGAGGCCGGGCGAGGCGCCGAGCCATTCGGTGTTGGTGACGACGAGGCGCGCGAGCTCCGCGATCGCAATCGTCGCCATGCTGAAATAATGCCCGGACAGCCGCAAGGTCGGCCCGCCGATGATGGCCGCGATGGCGACGGCAATGATGATGCCGGCGGGAATGCCGACCAGCGGCGACAGCGCGAAATGCGTATACGCGGCCATCGATGCATAGGCACCGCAGCCGAAGAACACGACATGGCCGACCGAGACCTGGCCGGCATAGCCGCCCACGATATTCCAGGCCGAGGCGGCAATCGCATAGAGCAGCACCAGCGCACCGAGGCGCTGCTGGAACGGGGTGGAAAACAGCAAGGGATAGGCGATCACGAGCGCCAGCACGACCGATGGCCAGATGAGACGCCGGATCATGCTTTGCCCATCAGACCTTGCGGCCGGAACCAGAGAAAGAAAATGAACAGCGCGTAGACCACGATGTCCTTGTAGACCGCTCCGATCAAATAGCCCGAAACGGACTCGATCACGCCGATCAAGAGCCCCGCGACCAGCGCGCCCGGCACGCTGCCGAAGCCGCCGAGCGACACCGTGACAAAGGCGACGATGCCGAGCGTCTCGCCGACGGTCGGCACGATATAGAAGAAGGTCGCGATCAGCGCGCCGGCGAGGCCCGTGGCGCCGGCCGCAATCGCCCAGGCGATCGCCTGCATGGTGTCGGGCCGGATGCCCATGAGCTGCGCTGCGGTCGAATCTTCCGCCACCGCCAGCATCTTCGAGCCAAGCGAGGTGCGCGTCAGCAACAGGTGCAGACCGAGCGTGACGACAAGCGCCACCGCGCCGGCGAGCAACCGCGCCGCCTCGATGCGCAGCCCGAAGATGTCATAGGTGCCGCCGACGATGTTGTTCGGCAGCGACAGGAAGTTGGCGCCGAACCACCAGAACACCGAATAGCGCAACAGCAGCGCGAGCCCGAAGGTGCCGAGTATCTGCGCCAGCATCGGCCCCTTCATGATGTGGCGGATCAGGCTGAAATAGACGATGACGCCGACGGTGGCGAGCAAGAGGGCCGCGAATGGCGCACCCACCGCAGGTCCGACGCCGAACAGCGAGAACACCACGAAGGCCGCATACATGCCGAGCATGACGAAATCGCCATGGGCAAAGTTGACGATGTTCATCATGCCCCAGACCAGGGTCAGGCCCGAGGAAAACAATGCGTAGACGGCTCCAAGCAGAAGTCCGCCGACGATCACCTGCACAAGAAAAAAATTCATAAGCCGCGCGTCGTTGCGAGGGAGGTTAGCGTCGGGTTCGCATGTGAACGGGCGGGAATTTGGATTCCCGCCCGCAAAGGATTACCAGCCCTTGTACGGAAGAACCGGCGCCTTCTCGGCCGTGGCCTTGGGCCAGACCGAGATATAGTTCTCGCCGTCCTGGAGCTGAATGATGCCGCCGGAGGCCAGGATGTTCTGGCCCTTGTCGTCGAACTTGACGCCCTTGTAGCCGATCATGATCTGATCGGGCTTGAGGTCGGTCGCCTTCAGCGCGGCCTGGATTTTCGCGGGCTCCGTCGAGCCGGCGCGGTCAATCGCATCGATGAGAACAAAAAGCCCCGTCATCTGGCGCGCCACGGTGTCGTCCATGTCGACGCCGCTCTTCTTCTTGTACATGTCGGCGATGATGGCGCTCGGCGAACCGGCGGGGCCAACGCTCCAGGAGGAGCGGTTGAAGGCACCTTGCGAGATCTTGCCGACCGCCTTGATGAAGTCGGGGTCGGAATAGCCGGCGTCGTCGGCAAGCAGAAGCGGCGGCTTGTAGTCCTGCGCCTGCATGGTCTTGGCGAACAGGATCGCGTCCGACGTATAGGAGATCATCAGCACCACGTCGGGCTTCTTCTCCTTGAGCTGGAGCACCTGGCTCTGCACGTCGGTGGAGTTCGAACCGTAGGCGACATCGAGCGCGACGTTGAGGCCCTTCTCCTTGAAGGTGGTGGTGATGGTGTTGGCGACCGAGGTGCCGTATTCGGTGTTGTCATGCACCAGCGCGATGCTGTCGGTCTTGGCGCCCTGGGCCTTCATGTCGGCCAGGAAGTCGGAGAAGACTTTGGCGAAGTCGGAAGCGATCGGCGTGGTGCGGAAAAACCATTTGAAGCCGCGCTCGGTGAGATTCGCCGCAACCGACTCGCCGTTGACATAGGGAATGCCGTATTTCTCGGCGATCGCGCTCGAGGTCAGCGTGATGCCGGACTGGTAGGCGCCGGTGATGGCAACCACCTTCTCTTCCGTGATCAGGCGCAGCGTCTGGTTCTGGCCGGTGGCGGGGCTGCCCTGGTTGTCGGCGAACACGACGTCGACCTTGGCGCCGCCGAGGCCGGCGAGGCCCGCGTTCTTCGCCAGCGGGAAATTGCCGAGCTCCGGATGGGCGTTGTTGACGATGTCCATCACCACATCAAAGGCGGCCTTGGCGTGGACGCCGATCGAGGCGGCACCGCCGCTCATCGGCATCACGGCGCCGATCTTGACGACCTTGTCCTCGGCCAAAGCGCCCGTCGCCAGCCCAAGCGAAATCGCGGCGGCGCCAGCCAGACCGAGAAAATTCAGGAATTTCATATGATGGTCACTCCCAGGAAACGCCAAGAAAACATCGAGACAACGCTTCATTGATGCAAGCTTTGTGCAAGGTCTCTTTGTGCAAGCCCTTTTGCATAAAGCCTTGAGGAAAGACGCGCGCGAAAATCCGCCCACTGCCTGCCCCTTTTTGCGGTGCACCAGCATTGCATGCCGACCTGAGGCCGGCAAGCGAGGGCGCCGTGGCGCGACACTCGATAGTTTGTCGAAGTAAACGCCGAGCCTTGCGCCGAAAACGGGCAACTTGAAGCTGACGCGGTTCTCGCGGTTCGCACGAGGCGTGCATCATATTTGGCGACACCGCCGCCGACATTGGCAGTGCCCCCGGCGGAACCGAAAAGCGCGATCCCAGACCGTCAAATGACCGCAAAGTCCCCTTGCCCAAGTCCCCTTGCCCAAGTCCCCTTGCCAAGTCCCCGGGCGAGCGGATAGAAGATCGCCACGCGAGAAACGCTGATTTGCGCCTTGGTTCGCGCTCAGCCTCCGAACATCTTTCTAAACCATTGAAATTGTTCGGAAATCCGTTGGGGAATGGTGTAACGGTAGCCTATCGGGTTCTGGGCTAAGCTGTTGAAGTTACACAACTGGTTTCGCAACACCACTTCATTCTGATCCGGCTATTTCCGGCCGTGTGCGACACGTTTGCAAAACTCCTTTAATCGAGCCTAGTCGGCGCAGGCCGTATATTTTCGCAAAACGGCGCATTCAATTCAATAAACGCGGGTCGACTCAGTCTGGCCTCGGAAGTCGCATTCGGTCCCGGGCGTGGGGTACGTTTGTGTCCGCCTCGCTTCTTTCGCGAATAGAATGCTCAGATCTTTCTGAGGTGGATATCCATCCTTCGGCTGTGGACTCGCCCCGCGCTTCCAAAGCGAAAGTTGCTAAGAGGCCGACTTGGAGCAACATGCCGAGAAGCTGGCCTGTTGGACGTCGAAATCCGCAACTTCGGTCTGCGGCAAATATGCGTCGGCCTCGATCGTTTTCCGAGTGATGTAGCCACGATTCACCCATCACAATACCCCGTTGTTTCCTCGTGGACCGACCGATCGTCGAGAACCGGCCTTCTGGGTGCCCTTGTGTGCTATCGGTTGCCGATCGCCCATTCACAGCCGCCTCATAGCCCGCCCTCGACAACTCGACAATTGGACAAGGGCACGCCAAGGTGGGTGTATGCCAAAATCTCGCTTGCCCGGCCTTCCAACAAGTGCAGCGCTGATGCTCACTGCGATCCTGCCCGTCGCAGTTACGTTCACGGGCAGGATTCCGACCAGCTATGAAGTCCTGAGAGACTTTCAGACCACGATCGCAGCGTTTGTCGCCGTCGGGGCGGCGACGCTCGCCTATAGAGCGGCAATGGCGAAAGTTGCGCTCGATCGCGAGATACACAACCGTCAGCAAACCTACCTGAGGCTTTGTCTCTACCGTCGGCTCACTTCTCAACTCGATAGATTGCTTAGTGAGATCGACAATGCCCTGGGGTTTCTAAATGTTGAATTGGCGACAGCGGCTAAACAAAATAGCAAAACTGTAAAGTGGGAAAACTGGCTGCTTATTATCGAGGGAAAATATGAGGAAATTGAAGAGGCGTGGCAGAAGATCGAGCTTCTCCTCTCTGAAGCATTTGAACACCTCGACACGATCAGAAGCTCTCTCGCGAGGGTCCAGGAAATCTACAAGGATCACGACGAGGACGAAACGGTCAACCGTTGGACATGCAAACGCTACTTTGATGGCTGCTGGGAAATCCATACTCACGCTCAATTGTTTGCCGGAGAGCTTGCGGCAGCATTAGCACGGATGAAAGAATTCGAGGTTTGATCGAAACACAGGCGTATTCCCTCGGAGGCGCGATCGGTGGAATCATAGGCAAGGCCGCCCTCACCCGCCGCCGCTGCCCTGGAGAGCAACGCTGGCACGGCGTTTACAGTGGCGTACAGGTCATCAAGAAAACTGCGATCGATGAATGAAGGTCACGGATCTGGATGTGGCGGCTATACAAGCAATTCATATTGGATGAAATCGAAGAGAAAAGAGCACGCAAGTTGGCGCGATCGGCTCGTGTTTCCGGGTCACAAGATGCGGCCTAGCGCGCTTAAAAAGCTTAGACCCTCTCGGCCCCTTTTTCGACGGATGACTTATGCGACTTCTCTTATTTTGCTTTGTGCTGCGAGCCCAGCGTTTGCTGACGTCATCATCAACGTCAAGTACGATACTCAGGTGAAACGCATTCGGCCTTCACCCGTGGAAGGAACCGGCGCTGGTACCGTCAAGATGGTCATGCACGAGAACGGCAAGATCGATGACGTGATCGAATCGATCGGAACGAAAACGAAGACCTACCAGAATAAGAATACGAAGCTCGGCCGAGAACATTCCCAGACGACCTACAAGGTCATCGACAAAAACACTATCCTCAGGACTTACCGGGGAGAAACATTCATTTGGGAGGTAAAGGTCACGGTCGATCAGAAGACATGCAAAGCAGAGGTAACGTACACGCTGCTACCTGGGCAAACCGAATTTAAGATGTTCTCGCCGTCCCTAGATAAAGACGCTTACTACAGTGAAATGCGACCGACGAATATCCAGTGCACGATCGAGTAACGTTCAGTTGCACAGTGGCGGTCTTGGTCCGGGCAAAAGCTGGTGAGAAGCATTTCCGGTCCTTGGGTTATGCGTCGGTTTGACGCTCTGCCCGCTACTTCCGGTTTGGCCCAATCAACTGACATCGCACCACGGGGTTGGCTAGTCCGTTTCGTGCCACAACCGGACTCACGCACCGCAGCATTGACCGGCTTCCCGGTAGGGACGCTCATGACTGACCTTGCACTCAGGGCGTCGCTGACTTCAGTGCCGCATGGCCCCTGATCTAGATTAGGCAGCCGACTTACGAGTGCGCAGATAAGCGAGACGACCTCTCGGTGGACTGCCCTTCCTTTTCACCGGTCCTCGTGTAGGCTCGGACGTGTCGGGAGGGCTGTCAGATGGATCGACGTGTCGCTGATCTCCTCCGCAGTTCGTTTGAGTTCGTTCAAGACATCGAGCGTCTTTCCACCATACAGGGGATCATGGATGCGACGGGCGTGCTTCTGAAAAAGTACGGCTTCGAATACCATTGCGTCAGCTTCCTTGCCACCTCGACCGAGACTCTTGAAGATGTCCTGCTGTCCAACAGGCTACCCGAGGAGTGGCTCAAGCTCTACATCGAAAGAGAATATGTCCACGACGATCCTGCTTTCCGCTTCGCCAAGACGGTGGTTCGACCGTTCCGATGGTTCAAGGAATCTCCCTACGATCCCGAGCGAGAACCCCGCGCCGCTGAAGTGGTGCAACGAGCGAAGGACTTTGGCATCCTGGATGGTTTCCTGATCCCGGTCGCTTCAACGGCGGGCAGGATGGGTCAAATATGGTTCGGAGGTCGGACGCTCGATCTGCCGGAGCTCCAATTGCCAGCCCTGCACCTCATGGCGATCTATGCGTTTGACCGGGTTCTCAAACTTCATGGCTCGCCTGCGCGGCATCGAGCACGGCTGACGCCGCGTGAACGGGAAGTCCTGACATTGATCGCCAACGGCAAGTCAACGTGGGAGGTTGGCGAGGCGCTTCACGTCAGCAGCCGAACAGTCAAGGAACACATCAAGCATCTCTGTCGAAGGCTTGGAGCGGTGACCCGCACGCAGGCTGTGATGATCGCTGTCCGCGACAAGATCATTCAACCATGAAGTTGCGGCGCGAAGCCGAGCATAAGCGTCGACCTTGAGTCAACAACGGCCCTGACCGCGCTGAAACACGACTTCCGAAGTGTCCCAGAGAGCAGACATTCACGGTGCGGTGCTCGTTGGTATGTCTCGAACGTGCCATCAGCCGAGTGATTACGCGTGATTCTAGGAGGCCGGCCTCGAAGCGGAAGGGTCGAAGTTTTGGGATCAATCCGGCCGGGAACGAGCAATCTCCCGGCCTCAAAGCGGATCGCAAACCTGCACGGCGTCGGAAACCGGGGCTCCCAAGATTGTCAACGCATACAAGCGATGTGTGGGACAGGCGTGTGTGTGCAGTCACAAACTGTTCGATCTCGTGCTTGCAGCCGCCACGGCGTTGACGTTGGCAGCAGGATAACGGGCATAGAGTGTGTCGACGCGGTCTCGCCACATCGCCACGAACGCGCCCGAGGTAAGGCGATCAACCGACTGCCATTCGTGTTTCACCGCCGGCAGCGTGTTGCCCCAGATGGCGCGCTTGCACCATCCCTCGCCCTTCGTCATGCCCTCGTGGGTCGCGCACATCGACTTCCAGGCAATCTGCTGTGGATGGCTCAGGTGTTCGGCCGCTCCTTCCCAGCCCTGCTGATGGATCAGATAGAGATTGGCAAACGTCAGCCTCATGTGCGTTGTTGCTTCGAATAAAGCAGCTTCGGTGGCGAACTTGTAGGCGGCAGCCATAGAGTTGTCGCGAGGATTGAGGATGTCTCCCGAACCGTATTTGCTGAACTCAGACTTGCTTAGCTGGAATAGACCGATATAGGAGCCGGTGCGTTCCCTGGGATTAAAATCGGATTCTATTTTGGCGACCGCCTTCATGAAATTAACGTCGACATCGAACGCTTCGGCCGCGCGTTCGATCTCCTGCACAGGCGTTCCGAGCGGGACGTCCCTCAATGACGCCATGGCGATCTTTGTGGGTTTCTCCGGCGGCGGACTTTCTGAGTAGACGTAGTACTCCAGATACGAGTGTTCGCCTTTGCTCGGAATAGGCGAAGCAGCGGGCGGACGGTCCTGCTGTGAGGTCACCTCGTATTCGGGTGGCGAAGCGTCAATACTGCCACGGGCACGCAACATTAGCTGTTGCCGCAGCGAACGAGTCACGTCGGGCGGCATCACCGCGTCTAGCGCCGCGGCGCTGAACTCCGCAGCAACAATTGTATTAGACGATGATCTTTTATCGAATTTCGCCTCGATGGCCGGGGCCGGCAACTCTGCGCGGATATTTGTCAGGAGCGCGGTTACGTTCAGGGGGATGACGCCGAATGCATCAGCAACTCTCGCATTCGGCGTTGCTGGTGCGCGCTCGACGATCGGCGCCGCAGCGGTGTCTTCGATGCCGGTCGAACCGAAGCCAGCAACCCAGACGATAACGCAACCCGCGAAAACTACGGTTAGCGCCGGCACCGTCGCCAATCGCTGCGGGTTCATGATCGTAGCCTCCCGACGCCCGCCTGAGTCAGATTGAACTACCAAGCATGCGACGCCGCTGAACCGTCGGATCAGGATATGACCGCCCAAGGGCGGAAACTCCATTTCATCGATTTTTTCAAGCAGTGTTGCTTGAATGCAACTCGCGGCCACGACCGACTCCCTATGCGTCCTGCTTCATTCGGCTTGCAAAATCGGCTCTGGCGCAATTTTGACGCACTTTCATTCGGCGCCGATCAATCTAGCCCGAAGTGGATCGATTTTCCTAAACCGTACGTTTGACGTCTGACGAGCTTGGGGCGCGTGATCTGACCTTCAGTCTGACCGTCCGACGGAGCAGAGTGATTGCTGCTCGAACAGGCGCTTCGATGGATGCAGTTGTGACCGATTGCGCGATCGGATTGAACACGCCCTTTTCTATCGATGTTGAAGGCTACATTGAATGGACGATAAGTCATTCAAGCTAGCGCCACATGCAACATCGCCATCGAGCACCTCATCGTAACGAAATTCGAGGTATTAGAAAAGCACCTTGACAGGCTTGCGCTCGCGATTGATCGCGCTGGCAAACGTGGAGCTGTATACCTGCCGATATACGAACGCATCGAAGCTGAACTTGACGCACTCAGGGCCAGGGAGGAGCGGATGGAACGCGCGCGCCAACGCCTCAAATGATTGCCGGGTCGAAAGGAAAGACGATCTTCATCATCTCTTCGTGATAAAGCTTCAGTGAACCACCGGACCCGTACTTGGGCCTGTCAACTGTGTGGCCCATGAGGATGTTGCGAAGCTCGTCGTCGATCCTAGCCTCCTTCATGCGATCCTCGAAGGTGTGGCGGAGTGAATAGATGACATGCTTCTTCGTCGGGAAAAGTTTGTTCTCACGGAAGAACTTTCCCGCCGCACTTGAGAAGTTATTCTCATTCTCCTTGTAGCTCGGGAACCCATTCGGGAATTTCTTCATCACTTCGAGCGCAACGCCGACGAGCGGAATGCGTCGGATCGACGACACGGTCTTGATCTCACGCGGGTCTTCAGGGTCAAGTCTCGGTTCGACCAGAATATGGGGAACTGCGTCGCCGAGCTTGATGACTTCCTTATGCAGATTGCAAATCTCGCCGCCGCGCGCGCCGGTCTCGCTGAGCACTAACACGATACCTCGAGCTTCAGGGTTCATGCCGACGAGTGCGCCCGGTTTCAATATCTTGTCACGCACCCACTCGATCGGGAAAGGCGGTCGCGACCGTTTGAATTTTTCTGCGAAGGTGAGGCCATTAAAAGGGTTTTGCCTATCGATGTCTCCAATGTGCTTGAAGTATTCCTCGTACAGAATTCTTACGTCCCCCATGCGGCGCTTGCCTAAGGACACGGATTTCTTTTTGCCGCCGTCTGTTGGGGCGAGGCGCTTGACCCAATGCTGATAGAATTGCCGGGCGTGATCTCGCGTGATGTCGATCATCGCCAGATCGCCCACCACGGCGACGAATGAAGTCACAGCGAGCTTCTTCACCTTCTTCCATTGTTCCCTTTGCTTCTCGCTTTTTCCGGCAAGCTCAGCCGCCCTGATCTCGTTGCAGAAGAGGTCTAACGCCTCAGACACCTTGACCTTCGGCTGCTCAACGCCGCCGAGTATGGCGGTCTCAATCGCCACTGGCGTACGGACGTCGCTGATGGTCGACATTCTTCGGAGTATGTCTTCGAATGGAAGGTTGGCGACCTCATTGGCGGGCTTGTATGTGAACCCCAGAGCCTCGGCGCGGGCTCTAGCCACCTGATAGGCGGCGAGCGCCTTCGAGTTGTCCCCATCAGTGAGCAGTGCGCCCCAATACGCACGATCCGCGTGTTCAAGGAGATCGCGCTTCGCGCGCGCCTCGGCGAGATCGTCTGTTTTGAGCGAGTGCCGGATCAACGGCGCGCGGTCGTCCAGGTGCTCGACGGACCTCGGAACACGTCGCCAGTAGTAATAGAGCCCGTCGCGCAGGAGCAAAAAACGATCCTGCTTCCGTTGCCGTACCACCGCTTCTTCCCGGTCGGCATCACATAATGTATCTCTATTTGTATCACAATTTCAGACGATATCGATATCAAGTGCGCAGCCGGAATCTCGGCTTGTAGTTATATTTCAGATAGTTACGATTCATGATTGAGGTGATCTTTTGGTGCGCTCGGAGGGACTCGAACCCCCACGATTTTACTCACTGCCACCTCAAGGCAGCGCGTCTACCAATTCCGCCACGAGCGCGAAGGTATCGACCGGCCGAATGGGTTCAGGCCGGATCAACGGCCGCCCATGTAACAAATCGACCCCGGGGGGACAAGACCTGGCTTTGGACTAAATGCAGGGTTTTGCAGCGGCTTTTTCCGCGTGCTAGCGCATGATCCGGAAAATCGGCACCCTTTAGCGGCTACCCGGCAATTTGGGCAGCATCTGCTTGACTTCGACGGCGATGCGGTTGCGGTCGACCAGCACCACCCCGCTCGCGACCGGCAGGTTATTGGCCAGCACCTTGACCTCGTCGGCTTCGGTGGCGTCCAATTCGATGATGGCGCCGCGGGACAGGCGCATCACCTGGTGGATGGGCATGGTGGTGGTCCCGAGAACGACCATGAGATCGACGGTGACTTTATCGAGGGTGGGCACTGCTTGACCGCCGAACTGGACTAAAATTCACCCTTAGAGATCACCACGTTATGGTTATCGAATGATTAATGCCC
>Ga0210387_10001774_pt1 | contig 16342 bp, 14 predicted proteins | sample IncBWC7OmetaG_FD_160108 | JGI IMG/M metagenome (GOLD analysis project Ga0210387, IMG submission 160108) | Forest soil microbial communities from Barre Woods Harvard Forest LTER site, Petersham, Massachusetts, United States - Inc-BW-C-7-O ...
GATCTGCGTGGCCAAGTCCATGTCGGCATCCGGCAGCACGATGACATGGTTTTTCGCGCCTCCCTGACACTGACTCCGCTTTCCGCGTTGCGCAGAGCGAACGTAAATGGCTTTGGCCACTGGCGTGGAGCCGACGAAGCTGATGGCGCGCACGTCTGGATGGTCGATAAGCGCTTCCACCGTTGCGCGGCCGCCGTTGACCAAGTTGACGACACCGGCGGGCAACCCGGTCTGCGAGATGAGCTCAACAGCCCGGCGCATCGAGAGGGGGACGCGCTCGGACGGTTTGATGACGAGGGTGTTGCCACACGCGATAGCGTAGGGCAAGAACCAAAACGGGATCATGATCGGAAAATTGAACGGCGTAATCGCCGCGACGACGCCGAGCGGTTGCCGGATCAGCATCTCGTCAACGCCAGGCGTGACGTCCTCGAGGTTGTAGCCTTGCATGAGCGTCGGGATCCCGCACGCGACCTCGACATTCTCGATGCCCCGTCGAATCTCGGCCTTCGCCTCGGCCAACGTCTTCCCATTCTCAGTCGTGATGATCCGCGCCAGCTCATCGATATGCTGATCGAGCAGCGCCTTGAGCGCGAACAGATACTGAATGCGCTCGCCGGGCGGCGTCCGGCGCCACGCCGGGAACGCCGCGGCGGCCGCGCGGACGGCCGCGTCGACGTCGGCGGCCGTCGACAGCGGCGTCTGGTCGAGGAGCTCACCGGTGGCGGGATTCGTGACGGCGACACAGTCGGTGGTCGCGACTGTCCGCCAATTGCCGGCGACGTAGTTCGGGATCATCGTGCATTCCGGGTTAGAAGAACGGCGGCTCCGTGCAAGCGACCGGCACGGAGGTCGGCTAAGGCGCGGTTGGCGTGGGCCAACGGGTATGTCGTGATCGTCGTTCGCACCGGGACGGCCGGCGCCAGTCGCATGAACTCCTCGGCGTCATGCCGCGTGAGATTGGCGACTGAGCGGACGGACCGTTCCTCCCACAAGATATCGTACGGAAAGGACGGCACGTCCGACATGTGAATTCCGGCGCACACGACCGTACCGCCCCGCGCGGTCGCGCGCAGCGCTGTTGGGATCAGGGCGCCAACCGGGGCGAAGATGATCGCCGCGTCGAGGGGCTTCGGGGGCTTGGCATCGGAGCCGCCGGCCCAAGTCGCGCCGACCTCCAAGGCGAACTTCTGGCCATCCTGATCGCCCGGGCGCGTGAATGCGTAGACCTCGCGATCTTGATGCCGCGCGACTTGCGCGATCAAGTGGGCTGACGCTCCAAACCCATAGAGCCCGAGTCGCTTCGCATCCCCAGCCGCGACGAGCGAGCGATAGCCGATGAGCCCCGCGCACAAGAGCGGTGCGGCCTCGGCGTCACCGTACGACGCAGGGATCGCCACCGCATAGCGCTCGTCGGCGATGACCGCGTCGGCATATCCGCCGTCGATCGTGTAGCCCGTAAACCGGGCGTTCGGGCACAGGTTTTCACGACCGCTCCGACAATACGAACAGGTGTCGTCGGTCCAACCGAGCCAGGGCACGCCGACCCGGTCGCCAACCGCGAACCGATTCGCGCCCGGGCCACGGGCGGCGACCGTGCCGACGATCTCGTGGCCGATGATCAGCGGCAGCGACGGGTGTGTCAGCTCGCCGTCGACGATATGGAGGTCGGTCCGACACACACCGCAGGCGCGGACATGGATCAGAATCTGCCCTTCGAGCGGCGTCGGCTCGGGCCATTCGACCATGTGTAACGGCTTGCGGGGCTCTTCGAGCAGCATCGCTCGCATGATGGCATAATAGTGCCATGAACCCTCTCCTACTGCTGCTCCTCGTGCAGGCCGCCAACTATACGACGCGCGACGTCAAGCTCGCCGACGGCGAGGTGATGCCCGAGCTGCGGATCCACTATCGCACGCTTGGGCCGTCCGGCGGCAAGGCTGTGCTGATCATGCACGGCACTAGCGGCTCGAGTGACCAGTTCCTGCTGCCGATCTTCGCCGGCGAGCTCTTCGGCCCGGGACAGCTGCTGGACACGACAAAGTATTTCGTGATCCTGCCCGACGATATCGGGCACGGCGCTTCGAGCAAGCCGAGCGATGGGCTGCACGCGAAGTTTCCGCACTATGGGTATGCGGACATGGTCGAGGCCGAGTATCGGCTGGTGACCGACGGGCTGCATGTGCGCCATCTGCGGCTGGTCATGGGCACGTCGATGGGCTGCATGCACACGTGGATGTGGCTGGAGCGGTATCCGACGTTCATGGATGGCGCGGTGCCGCTGGCGTGCAATCCGACGCAGCTCACCGGGCGCAACCGGATGTGGCGCCGGATGGCGATGGACGACATCCGAAACTCGCCGGACTACAACGGCGGAGAGTACACGAAGCAGCCGTACGGCTACACGCCGGCCATGCAGCTCTTGTCGCTCTGGGCCTCAAGCCCGCTGGTGTTGCAAAAGGCCGGACCGACGCGGGATAAGGCCGACAGCGCGGAGATGGCGATCGTGCGCAGCCGCATGGACAAGGACGACGCGAACGATCTGATCTATCAACTCGATGCGTCGCGCGACTACGATCCGTCCGCCGACCTCGAGCGCATTGTCGCGCCGGTGTTGGCGATCAACTCGGCCGACGACGCGATCAACCCGCCGGAGCTCGGCACGATGGAGCCGCTGCTCAAGCGGGTCAAGCGCGTCAAGTTCGTGCTCTTGCCGACGACGGATCAGACCGTCGGCCACGGCACGCATACGAAAGCCGTGGTCTGGAAGAATTATCTCGCCGACTTCATGGCCTCACTGCCGTGATCAGTCGTCGAGGCTTCCCATGGTCAGGTTGACGGTCGTTCCCGTCAGGCCGCTCGCCTGATCGGAGGCCGCGAACGCCGCCACGTTCGCCAGCTCCTCGAGCCGCATGACCCGCCGCGGGTGGGTCATGCTGGCGAGGTACGCTTGGAACTGTTCCCAGGTCACTCCGGTTGCGCCGGCTTTCAAGTCGGAGACTTCCCGCATCGTGCTCGTCTCAGGCATGCCGTGCGGTCGGAGACCAACCACGCGAATGCCTAGTGGCGCGAGCTCGGCGGAGAGGTCTCGCGTGAGCGCCTCTTTGGCGGCGTTCGCCGAACCATAGCCTCCGTTGAGTCGCGTGCCGATCCGCGCGGGGAGTGCGGTGACGGTCATGATCACCCCCGATTTGCTGGCGACCATCCGTCGGGCCGCCAGGCGCGCGGTCAGAAAATACGATGTCGTGTACGATGCGATCGCCAGCGAGAACTGCTCGACCTCCATCTCGACCAGCGGGACCCCCAGAATCTCCGCATCCGGGATCCCGACCGCATTGAACGAGATATCGACGCGGCCCATTGACCGGAGGTGCTGGTCAATGGCGTGTTCGTCGAGTGCGTCGACCTCGGCCACCTTGGCGGCGCCACCGGCTGAAGTGATGCATTCGGCGACTGCATCGACCGGCCCCCGGCGACGTCCGGTGAGGAAAACGTTGGCCCCCTCGCGCGCGAACGCCCGTGCAACCGCGCCGCCGATCGCGCCTCCCGCTCCATAGATCACGGCGTTCTTGTTCTGCAACAGCATGGCAAGCTCCCGTTGTGTGGTATAGCAGTTACGGGAGCGAGCGAGGGCGGGATACGTCGTCGATCGTCAGCGTCTCCGCGCTGTCGAGAACCCACGGACAGTACCAGTAGTCGGCGATCGCAACGATGCGGCCGTCGAACACGTCGAGGTGAACGATCGCGCGGGGCCGCCAGGTGTCGCCGTCGGGACTCATCGCGACGAGCGTCGTCTCGCCGTCCACGACCGCGACTCCCATGCGCAACGCCGCGAAGGGTCCTTGGTACGCCGCGAAATACGGCGCTTCGCTGAAGCGGCCCGCATAGCGGTCGGCCAAGCGCAGCGTCGCATCCGCGGTGATGAGCTCGCGGAGACCATCCCAGTCGCGCTCGTTGAATCGCTGAACGTACAGGTGCAGCAACTCCGAAGTCTGCTTACTGATCGGGCGTGGCGCGGGCCGCTGTTCGCGGAGGGCGGCCAGTTTGGTTCGACCCCGGTTGAGTGCGGCCTTCACACCGCCGACCGTGGACTCGACCAACTCGGCGATCTCCTCGAGCGAGTAGTCGAACACGTCTTTGAGCAGCACGCTCGCGCGCTCCTTCGGTGGGAGCATGACGACGAGGTGCTCGACCGCGCGGCCGAGCGCCGGTCCGACCGGCGTTGTCTCGGCGACCGACAGCGGGCCGGCGCCTTCGGATTCGGCTTCTTCGCGGACGCCGCGCGAGCGGAGGAAGTCGATGCACCGGTTGTGCGCGATGCGCAGGAGCCACGGCGCGAGCGGGCGGCTGTCGTCGAACGTGTCGAGCTTGCGGTAGGCCTGGAACAACGCGTCCTGCACCACGTCTTCGCCATCGGTCAGCGAGCCGGTCATGCGCGCGCAGTACCGGTGGAGACGCGGACGGAGGTGACTGATGGTTTCGAGGAACGCGAGGTAGCGCGCCTCGAATGGGCCTGGATCATTCATACTGAGTTATACGGGGCCCAACGCGATCAGGATACTACCAGTCGACGGTCGGCGGGACGTGCGTGATCGGGAGGATCGCGCGATACTCGAACGGCAGCGTCGTGCGCTTGACCGCGATCACGGTCGCGAGCAACGCGGGATTCGGCCCGAACATCGGGCCGGTCACGGAATCCGGGCCCAGGAGTACGGTCAGCCGGTCCGGGTGGCGCTCGACGCGATTGATGCCGGCGCCGCACACGACCACGAGCATCTCGTGCGTCCAGTCGATGATGTCATCGCGGACCGCGGCGTTGTCTCCCGTGGCGTAGCGCGACACGAATGCGGACCATGCTGTCGAGTCGCGAATGACGCCGGCGCCCGGGGTAATACCGCTTTTGAACAAGCTCGCGACGTAGCGCATCTGGCTGCAGGTGCCGAACGGCTTGCAGCCCAGCCACACGTATCTCGGGGCCGCGACGTCGCGCGCCATGAGTACGATGCCGATGGCGGTGTCGGGCTTGACGTCGACCTGTTTCGCGACGTGGCCAACGCTCACGATCTGGCGACCGACCGGCACGTTGTTCAGGCGAAAGGCGCCGGCGCTGTCGGTGCGCGTCGAGATGGTCGAGCCGACGATGCTCACGGTGACGCCGGGCACCGGATGGCTCGTGGTGTCGATCACCCCTCCCTTAATTGCGCCGACTGTTGTCTGAAGGACGACGAGAAGCGCGAGCACTAGGCGGGGACGGCGACGGCGGGTGCCGGGTACGTCCGCGCGACGTAGTCGTCGAGGATCTTGAGAAAGTCGGGAACGATCGTGTCACCGCGCAGGGTGATGACGAGCTTGCCGTCGACGTACACCGGAGCCTTGGGTTCCTCGAACGTCCCCGGCAGCGAGATACCGATGTTCGCGTGCTTCGACTCGCCCGGTCCGTTGACGACGCAGCCCATGACGGCGACGCGCATGGTCTCGACGCCAGGATGCAGTGCGCGCCACACCGGCATCTGCTCGCGCAGGTACGTCTGGATGTCCTCGGCCATGTGCTGGAAAAACGTCGACGTTGTTCTCCCGCACCCAGGACATGCCGTCACCTGGGGCGTGAAGCTCCTCAAGCCGAGCGATTGCAAGATCTGCTGGGCGACGATGACTTCTTCGGTGCGATCGCCATTGGGGCGCGGAGTCAGCGAGACACGAATCGTATCACCAATGCCCTCGGCGAGGAGGATCGACAGGCCCGCGGTCGATGCCACAACGCCCTTGGTGCCGAGTCCCGCTTCGGTGAGGCCGAGATGCAATGGGTAATCGCACCGGGCGGCCAAGAGACGGTACACATCGACCAGATCCGGGACGAGGCTCACCTTGGCCGAGATCAGGATGCGATCGTGACCCAGTCCGACTTCCTCGGCGAGGGCCGCGGAGCGTAAGGCACTCTGCAGCATGGCCTCGATGTAGACATCGCGAGCGTCGAGGGGCTCGGGCAGTGACGCGTTCTCGTCCATCAAACTCGTGAGCAGATCCTGATCCAAGGATCCCCAGTTCACTCCGATGCGTACGGGCTTGTCGTTGTCGAGCGCGATCTCGATGATTTGCCGGAAGTGCTCATCGCGGCGCTTGCCGCCGACGTTGCCCGGGTTGATACGGTACTTCGCCAGCGTCTCGGCGCAGGCCGGGTATTTCGAGAGCAGCAGGTGGCCGTTGTAGTGGAAGTCGCCGATCAGCGGGACCTCCATGCCGGCGTCGCTCACGCGTCGGGCGATCTCGGGGACGGCGGCCGCGGCCTCTTCGTTGTTCACCGTGATCCGAACGAGCTGTGATCCCGCCCGGGCGAGGGCCACGACTTGATCGGCGGTGGATGCCGGATCGGCCGTGTCGGTGTTCGTCATAGACTGCACGACGATCGGGTGGTCGGATCCGATCGGGATGCCGCCTACGGAGGCGGTCACGGTGTGACGACGGACTGGCATGCGTCAAACTTAATTGGTAGTTTCGGGTCTATGACCTCGGCAGCCGAGCCCCGTCGCACGCATCCGATACGGAACATCGGCGTGTTGCTATTACTCACGATCATTGTGGTGTTCGTGCTCTACACGCTGGCCGCGCGCTTCTTCTCGTATTCCACGGGCGAGCGGGCGGGGTTCGTGCAGAAGTTCTCGCAGAAGGGTTGGCTCTGTAAGACGTGGGAAGGCGAGATGGCGCAGACCACGCAGCCGGGCGTGCCGCCGCTCATCTGGGATTTCACGGTCCGGAGTGACTCGATCGCCACGGCGATCAACGCGCAAATCGGCAAGCGCGTCGCGCTCCACTATCGGCAGCACAAGGGCCTCCCGACGGACTGCTGGGGCGAGACCCAATACTTCGTCGACGGCGTATCACCTGCGCCTCTTTGATTAAAAAACCCTTAGGGTTTGGGCTTGCCTGGACAACTTGTCCCTGCTATATTCGCGCGCGTAAGCCGAGAATCCGTCCAATCGGCGAACAAGTCCAGTTCGCGGGGGGCTCTCAGGTCCCGCGTCATTGCTTTGTCGGGGTACGGCGCGCTCCGCTCCCTAGACAAAAAATCTCTCAGGAGTAGGAATGCGTACGACCGGGAAAGTGAAGTGGTTCAACGACGCGAAGGGCTTTGGGTTCATCACGCCGGACAATGGTCAGAAGGACTGCTTCGTCCACTACAGCGCGATCCAGGGCAACGGGTTCAAGTCTCTGGCCGAGGGTGATGTCGTCGAGTTCGACATCGTGCAGGGGCAGAAGGGTCCTGCAGCCGAGAACGTCGTGAAGTCGGGCGGCGCTGGCCGGTAGGGTAATTCGTCGGCGAACGAAGAGTCGGGGCGTCCGGTTTCGGGCGCCCCGCTCGCATCTATGCCTCGCGGGTCGAGCATGAGTTGTGCTGACGTCGTGGACCAGGGGCGCGACAGAACTCGTTTGCTCACCTCGACTTGTGAGGGCTCCACGCTATGAAGCTCCGTGCCATCGTCTGTGCACTTTTGGGGATAGTCGCCGCCGCATCGAGAGGACAGGCGCAGATTATCCACCCCACGCTTGGCGCCGGCGGCGGGCTCTCGTTGCCCGTCGGCAATACGAGCAACTTCGATAACAGCGGGTACAACGTGCTCGTGTTCGGCGGCATCGAGTCTTCGCTGCTGCCGGTTGGACTGCGGCTCGATGGATCGTTCGTGCATCTGCCCGTCAAGTTCGATGCGGGGCACGACAATGTCTGGTCCGCGACCGCGAACGCGACGGTCAGGATTCCGGCGCCTCTTATCGCGCCGTATTTCATCGGCGGCGTGGGGTACTACTACACCGACATCAGCCCTGGCCTCGGGACATCCGCGAGCAAATTCGGCATCAATGCCGGGGTCGGAGTGAAGGCGCACATCCCGCTCTTGTTCTCCATCTTCGGCGAGCTTCGCTATCACTACGTGTTCAACGCGCAGCCGAGCATGCAATACATCCCGCTGACGTTCGGCATTCAGCTTTAGCGCGTGCGCACTCGATAGATTGAGACCATGCGCGCAATTCGGTTCGCAGTACTCGCTGCTCTCGTCTCGATGGCCGCCGCCGCTGCCCAGGCGGCGGCACAAATTCCCGTGTCGCTCGACCTCGGCACGGGCCCGTCGTTTCAGTTCGGACAGCTGAAGACGAACACCGCGACACCGGGATTCAATGGGCTATTGGGGCTGCACTACACCGCGCCGTTCATCCCGATCAGCGTGCGACTCGAAGGTCTGTACGATGAGTACGACCACACGAGCAACTACCTCGGCGCGCAGCAAGTCTGGGCGATCTCTGGTAACGCGATCTGGTCGTTCCCCAACTCTCCGCAGGGGATCATTCCCTACGTGATCGGTGGCGGCGGCTATTATCACACGTCAGAGAACCTGCGAGCCAAAGCCGCTGTCGGCGCGTCGCCCACGGTGCCGACGCTGACCGCCGCACACTTCGGCCTCGATGGCGGTGCGGGTGCGCGCTACCGCCTTTTCGGCGTAGGTCCCGGCATCGGGATCGGCATATTCGCCGAGGCGCGCTATCTGTATTATTTTGGCCCGCACGCCAATGCATCGATGTTGCCGCTCGTGTTTGGCGTCTCGTTTCCAACGGTCACCGCTGAACGCTGATCGAACCAAAAACGAACTATGCAAGTACGCGCGGCCCTCACCGCGTGCGCGTTCGTCGCGCTCGCGTCCGTCGCCAAGGCGCAGAGCCTGAACTACGGGTTCGGCGGCGGCTTAGCATTGCCGATCGACACCTATAGCGTCGACGTCGGCTACTCTGTGATCGGGTTCATCGGGTTCAATACGCCCTCGCCCCTGGGCGCACGGTTCGAGGGAGGATTCAACCAGTTTCATCTTGGCACGGGCGGCGCGGTCACTGCGTGGAGCGGGAGCGGGGACGTCGTCGTCACGATCCCGACCAAACGCGTGCATCCGTACTTTCTCGCCGGACTCGGCTACTACACCGGCCTGTACGTCGGCGGAGGCAGTCACTTCGGCACGAACATCGGAGTCGGAGTGCGCGTACCGGTCGCCGCGAAAGTCTCGCTCTTTAGCGAGCTACGGTTCCACCGCACGTTCGAAGGCCGCGGTCTGAACCAGAATTATTACGGGCAGTGGATGTTCGGGGTCCAACTCTAGCGCGGACCGCCCCCGCCGCCCTGGCGGGGCTCTTTGATCGAGGTCGGCACCTTCTTCCATTGGTCCGGGGTCAGGATGGCCTGAGCCTGGGTCAGCGCCGTGCGGCTCATGCCGCGCGCCTCGAGGAGCTCGGGTCGCAAGAGTGACATGAGCGTACCCGGATCGGGATTGTTGCCGAGCTTGGCCAATTGTGTCGACACATGCCCCTTCAGTGTCGCGATCTGTTCTTTGAGCGAGTCAGAGGCCGTGGTCAGCTTGCCGACTTGATCAGGCGTGAGCACGAGAGAGTCCTTGAGCTCCAAAATCTGGTCGAACGGATTCGGGAACCGGTCCGCGAACCGCTGCGCGATCTGATCGGCGAGCGAGATCGGCTGAGCGCCGGCGCCAGCACCGCCCTCTGGTCCGCCGGGCCGGCCGCCATCGCCACGGCCGCCGCCGCCGAACATGTTGCGGAGATCCGTGACGTCGCCAAAGGCGAAGCGCGCTTGGAACACGAGCTGGAACGGTGCGGCGAATGCACCGTACGCGCTATATGGCTGGCCGAAATGCTGGTTCACCTGATAGATGAACCGGTTGTTGGTCTGGTCGTACCCCTTTACATAGAGCAGCACGTTGTCCGGTGGAAATGACTGGCCCCACCCGGCGAGATGATTCGGACCGTGCACGAGCTCATCGAGCCCGGTGAGCGAATTGACGGCCAGGAGCGACAGCGTGAGCCGCCGGTCGAGACCGAAGTACGCGGGGCGATAGTTGAACTGCAGATCCAGCGCCGGCGCCCATGGGCCGTCGCAGCTGTTGCGACCCGCGACCTGGCCCAGCTGGCTCGAGAGGCAGTCGCGAATGCGCGACGATGAGCTATTGAGCAGTGCCTTGAGCGGGGCGGCATACGCGCTGTCGTACGTCGGCAGTTGCGCGGGATTGAACACGAAGGCGCGATCGTTCCGCGTACCATCGCCGTTGATGTCTTGATTGACGATCGGCGTGTACGGCGCACCCGAGTTGAGCCGCGCGATCGACGTGATCTCGAACGAGGGTGTGACGGGGTAGGTGAACGTCCCGATGAACTGGTGCATGCGCTGCAGGTCGCTCGTGCCCCACCCAACATCGTTGGGATTCCCGCCCGTCGTCGCGGAACTGAAGCCGTACGACGCCGACCCGCCGGAGAACGATGACTGGTCACGCGCGTGCTGATACGTGTACGCCAACGAGTACGCGATCCCGCGCAGGGTAAAGCCATTGATCGCGACCGTGACCTGGTGCGTCTCCGACTGGAGCCGTGAATTGATGTCCCAAACCTGACCGAATTCCCCGTACTTCCGCGATCCGACGTAGCTGACCGCGCCCGTCGTCGGGTCGATGTCGGAGCTGTAGACCGGGCGATTGCCTTCATCGCGGAGATACAGCGCGGGCGTCGTATTGAGATTGGCATCGGTCACGCCGAACAGCGCGACGCCGCGCGCATACGAGTAGTCGACCGAGCCGTTCACGGTGCCGAACAGCCGCTTTTGTATGCCGAGCGATCCGCGCCACGCGCGCGGCGACTCGAAGTCGCGATCAAACCCGGCGACCTGTCTCAAGGGCACGCTGTCGCCGAACGTCCCGACGCCGTTGTTGCACGACGTCGGAATCGGCGTCGATCCGTTCAAGTATCCGCCCCATCCCGCGGCCGTGTTGAACGGCACGCCCGGGCCAATGCAAATGAGCTGCGACTCGCCGCTCGAGAGACCATTCTCGGACTGCGCCGAGGAGAAGAGCGACAATGGCGCGTTGGCTCTAAACTCGCCGAACCCGCCACGGATCACCGCTGCCGGTGGGCCATTTGGGTTGCGCACGAAATACGTGAAGCCAATGCGCGGACTCGCGTGGACCTCTGACGGCCAGTAGTTCGTGTTCAAACCGAACAAGTGATCTACTTGGCCGTTTTCGGCCGGCGCGCCGGTATACTCGGTTCCTTCGACACGAACGCCATAGGTCAGCTGGAGCGGCGACCACGGGACCCACGTGTCGCCCAGGTATACGGCTCCACTTGCCGAGCCGGCGTGAAAGGCGTTGGCGTTGAATGACCGGGTAAACGTTGCTGCCTGGTTCGAGTCGAACGCGGCCAGCGAGTTGTATGTGTAGATCCCGTTTACACCGAAATTAAACAACTGCGACGAGCGGCCGAGATCGAACAGCATGCCGAGTCGAACACGGTGGCCGCCTCGTGGAGAGAGCCAGGACACCTCGTCGGTCGACTCCCAGAGATCGGTGTAGCCGGACTGCGGGAGACCCGGATTGCCGCCGAAGCCGAACGTCGTGATGCCGGTCGACGTGGAGGTCGTCTCGGGCAAGACATTGACGCGTCCGGCGAGGCCGCTCAGGTATGGGCTCGTCGACTGATAGTCACGCTGCCCGTACGTGCGGACTTCGTTGATGAAGTTGCCGGGCAAGTGCGTGGTGAGCGACGCGAAGATCCCGCCGCCCGCGCCGTCGAGATGGCCGCCGGCCGTCGGGATCGTGTACGGGCTCACGCGCTGCCCGTCTTGCAACCGCCCACGGAAATCGCCGCGCACGACCAGCGAGTTGTTGTCGCCGATGAGAAAATCGAGCCGCTCGAATGCCGCGAGATTATCGACCGACCGCGAGTCGGGCACGAGCGCGTTCGTGATCGGCACGCCCTTTTGTTGCAACGCCCTGAGAAAGGTCGTCACGGTGCTCTGCGGGACGCCGAGCTGCGCGAGCGTCGTCGGATCGTCGTTCGCGAGATCCACGAGATCGTCCGCGCGACGACTCAGGTTGAAGGCGCTGAACGTGAAGATGTGGTCGACCATGAGCGGCCCGCCGACGCCGCCCGACAGTTGGTTTTGATTGCGGAGCTGACTGAACGCGCTCGGCCCCTGCTCGCCGAACGCCAGCGATGGGTTCCGGAAGTAGTAGCCGAACGACCCACTCGGCACGTTCGTCCCGCCACGCGTCGTCGACGCGACCTGGCCGCCCGTGAACTGTCCACGGGCGACGTCGTACGTGTTGGTGATCACGCGCGTGTTGCGAATGGCCTCGGACGGGATCGCCGAACCGCTGAACGTCGTCCCGTCGAGCGTCACGCTGTTGAGCGTTGGCCGCTGGCCCGCGACGGAGAACGACGACGCGGTCGTGTCGGTCGAGCCGATGCCGACGACGCCGGGGGCGAGCGTCGCGATCGTGTTCGGGTCGGTGGCGTCGATCGGTAACCGCTCGAGCTGCTGCGGCGTCATCGAGCGACCCGTGCCACCCGCATCCCCGCGCGGCTGATTGCGACGCGCGGTGGTGCGCACCGTGGAGAGCGTCGGGATCGATGTCCCGAGCTGAATGTTCGCGACGAGCCGGTCTTCGTCGGCCTGGCGACCGACCATGAGGCGCGAGGGTTGATAGCCGACGAAGCGCGCCTCGACGCGATAATTCCCGCCGCCGTCGGGGAAGACGACCGTGTACCGACCGTCAGAGTTTGTCGTCGCGTTGCGGCCGATCTGTGTCTCGGTCGAGACAACGCGAATGCTCACACCCGGTACGGGATGACCGTCGGGTGACGTGACTTGTCCAGTGATGATATCGGTGGATACGCCTACCTGCGCCCGGATTACCGCCGGGATCAGCGCGAGCACGGCAATCCAAAAATGACGTGATGGCATGGGCATCTACTTTACACGCCACATCGTCGTAACGTTGGCGCGCGCTACGTCTTACGAGTGATCTAGTAAGATGACCGTGACACGATCAGCGCCCGCGCGCTTGAGCCACGCGATCAGCTCGCCGACCTTCCATGGCGGATAGATGCCCGACGCGCCCTCGATATGACGTCGGAGCACCAGCTCGTTGCCATTCTGCGTGTACGATGATTCGTACGTGCCAAATGGACTGATCGCCGAGAGGCTTGCCGGAAGCCGGGCGTGCCACCCGTCCGGCAGCGTGATGCGCGCCTCATAGGTCAAGTTGAGGTGACCGAGGACTTTGCTGGCATCGATCGGAAACCGCCGCTGCGGCGCCGCCTCCAGCTGACTCGCGGTTTGACTCAGCGTGTTCCCACCGAAAGGTACGGTGAGCACATCGGTGGATCCGGACTGCGACGTTGCCTGTCCGTGGCGAATCAGCACCGAGACCTTGGGCTCGGCCTCGAGATCTTTGCCGTTGAACGCGACGAGACTGTCGCCTTCCGCGCCGGGATACACGTGCTGCGCCATCGCGCGCATCGCGTTCGCGCGCTGCGCGGAGTCGAACCGCTCCGGCATCATCGCCCGCATGCCGTCGGCGGTCGTGCCGGTCGCGTGCTCCTCGAGACGGCCATCGAACATCCCGTCCTTCGATAAGCGCCCGGTGAGATGCGTCTCGAGTCGATTCCCGTCCGGTGGATCGGCCGGCAGCGTGACCTCTTCGGTGCGGCCATCCTTGTGCACGACGAGCGCGAACTGCGATTCGTCGGCATACGGAAGCTCGCCGAGCGGTGTCACGCCAGAGGTGAGGTCCGTGTACTCGTACGTGCCGTTTCGCTTGATCGCCGCGATCGCGTGATCGAACTGGCCAATCGTCGGCATTGCCCGGTCGACGTAGCCACCGGCATTGAGCAGCACCGGGTAGGCTTCGATGCCGAGCACGCCGAGGGCGGCCACGAACAACGTTGCTTTGTCCTTGCAGTCGCCGAATCCGGTGTGGATGACCGAGTCGGGTGCCCGCGGTTGGAATCCGCCAATGCCGAGCGAGATCGAGACGTAGCGGATGTCCTGCGCGACCCAGCGGTGGATCGCGCGCAGGGAGTCATCGAACGTTTTCGCATTGGCCACGAGCGCGTGCACCGTGTCGCGGAGCTCCTGCGTCGGGGCATACCGGTCCTTCGCCAATCCCGCGTACCACCGGCCGATATCCGACCACGCGCCGGGCGCGGCGATGTAGATGCTCTCGTCCAAGTCGTTCGAGTCGGCGGCGAACATCTCGCGCTTGATCCAGGCCACGTCCTTGGTCGCCCAGAGATATTGCGTGCGCCCGTTCGACGTCGTCTGCATGCGCTTGAACGGGAGATTGCGCTCCTCGATCTGGAGCTTCATGTCCTTCGGCGCATCGACCAGGAATCGCGACCGACGGACGGTCCCTGCCGTCACGCCCCAGGACGTGAAGAAATCACCGGCGCGGAACGGCTTCAGCTCTTCCCTCGTGTACGAATAGTCAACGAGTGTGCCGACGGCGACGCCGCGCAGCGACAGGCGCAGCACCTTGCGGTTCACGTATACCGGCGACGACATCTCGGCCGGGATGTCGGACTCCTGCGTCTGCGCCGGTTGGTCGCTCACGACTTCGCCGCCGGGCTTGACGACGCGGATCCAGTTGAGCGTCAGCTTTTCGTGGGTCGGATCGTAGACGAACCGTTGTTCTTGATGCGCGGAGACCGACCGCTCGCGCAGGATCTGGGTGACCTGTCGGTACGTAGCGCTGTGTCGGCCGTCCGCCTCGACTTTGATGACCCCGTCGTCGAGCAACAGCACGGTCCCCTGCTCGGGGTACTGCGTGCTGTCGACCGACATCGTGTAGATGGAGTCCCGGATCACCGAGTCCCGGGGCGCAGTCGGCTGGGCGGCCGCGAGACCTACCGCGACCAGTAGATGAAGCATGCCTCTAAATTGCGCGCCGGGAGAGCGACCTGGCTACCCCACCGCAAGCAACGGCATCTCGTTTCCGCGCGGTGTCTCACGCGTTGGACGAAGGGTGGCCCTCGCGGCCTCGATTTGGTCGCGAACCGCGTTCGGGCCGGTGCCGCCAGGGATCTCCCGCTGCTCGGTCGACGCCTTGGGCGAGAGTGCCTCGAAGACGTCCGCGCCAAATAGGGGGTGAGCCGCGACGTACGTGTCGAGCGGCAACTGGCCGAGGTCGACCCGTGTCGCTTCCGCTGTCCGGATGATCTCTCCGACCGCCCGGTGCGCATCGCGGAACGTCGCGCCTTTTCGCACCAGGTAGTCGGCGAGGTCGGTCGCCATCATCGTGCTGGAGAGCGCGGCTGTCATCCGGTCGGCCTTGAACGTGAGCTCGCCCACCGCTCCCGCCAACGCAGGGAGAACAAGGCGCATGGTGTCGACGGCGTCGAACAACGCCCGCTTGTCGTCCTGCATATCTTTATTGTACCCACTGGGCAGGCCCTTAAGTGTCGTTACAAGGGCTACCAGGTCTCCGAGCATCCGAGCGCTCGACGCGCGCGACAATTCCAATGCGTCGGGGTTCCGTTTCTGCGGCATCATGCTCGAACCGGTCGTGAACGCCTCGCCGAACTGCACGAACGAGAACTCGGCCGAGCCGAACAGAATGAGATCCTCGGCCAGCCGCGAGACATGGACGCCGAGCATGGTCAGGGCGAACAGCAGCTCGGCCACGAAATCCCGATCGCCGACCGCGTCGATGCTGTTCGGCGTGATCCCGCTGAACCCAAGGCTCTCCTTGAGGAGCACGCGGGAGACCGGATACGCGGAGCCAGCGATGGCGCCGGCGCCCAATGGGAGCGCCGCCACCGCGGAACGGCCGGCTTGCATGACCCGATCGTGATCGCGGTCGAGGGGCCAGAAGTGGCCGAGGAGCCAGTGCGCAGCCGAGACGGGCTGGGCGCGCTGGAGGTGGGTATACGCGGGCATCAGCGTGTCGCCCAGGCCCTCGGCGTGCGCGAGCAGCACGCGCTGGAGCGCGCGGACGGCCTCGGCGACCTGCGCGGCCGCGTCGGCGCACCACAGGCGGGTGGCGGTCGCGACCTGGTCGTTCCGGCTGCGGCCTGTATGCAGCTTCGCGGCGAGCGACCCGATCTCGTCGGACAGCATCCGGTCGATCATGGTGTGCACATCTTCGTCCGAGGGAAGAGGGCTCGCGCCGGCGGCGAGGTCGATCCCGACGGCATCGAGTCCCGCCTCCATGCGCTTGCTCTCGTCGAGCGTCAGCACGCCCGCTTGCCAGAGGGCGACGGCCCAGGCCTTTGACAGCTGCACGTCGAATGGCCACAGGCGGAAGTCGACATCGATCGACCGGTTCAGCGCATCGAGCGCCGCGGCGCTCGACGTGCCGAAGCGGCCGCCCCAGAGGCGATGGGCGCGTTCGCGGGCGGTGTCCTCAGGCGACGGCATAGGTCTTCTCCTGGTTCTTCAACGCCTGCACTCGAGCGGACAGTCCGTACAATCGAATGAAGCCGGCCGCATCGCTCTGTTGGTAGACGTCATCCTCGCCAAACG
>Ga0210387_10001775_pt1 | contig 16341 bp, 10 predicted proteins | sample IncBWC7OmetaG_FD_160108 | JGI IMG/M metagenome (GOLD analysis project Ga0210387, IMG submission 160108) | Forest soil microbial communities from Barre Woods Harvard Forest LTER site, Petersham, Massachusetts, United States - Inc-BW-C-7-O ...
CGGGGATCTGGAGGGTGTCCTGGGTGTCGGGGGCGGGGTGGTTGGGGGGGAAGTTGAGGGCTTCGAAGTTGTAGAAGTCGGACTCGACCTGGGGGCCGAGGTTGGTGGAGTAGCCGAGATGGTGGAAGACCTGGACGATCTCGTGCATGGTCTTGAGAAGCGGGTGGGGGATGCCGGGGGCGCGGACGGCGCCGGGGAGGGTGATGTCGATTCCCTGCTCCGCCGCTTTTTTGGGCGCGGCGGGAGTTTCGAGGGCTGCTTCGATCTGCTGCTTGAGCTGATTGAAGCGGATGCCAAGGGCCTTTTTTGCCTCGGGCGGGGCGGATTTTAGCCAGGCTTCGCTTATGAGTTTGAGGCGGCCCTGTTTGCGACCGAACCAATGGAGGCGGAAGGCTTCGATGTCTGAGGTGTCTGCAGTGCGGGCTTCTTCAGCGAGGGTGGCGAAGGCGACGTCGAGAGTGGACTCGTCGTAGTTGGTGAGCTGAGGGATGTCTTCGTTCATGGCGGCAGTGTTTAGAGTAAACGACTGCGCGGGAGTTGTGGCGGCGATGGATCCGATTGGAGGCCCTGAACGCGACGAGTGGTGATTGAGGCGCTCAGGGCCGGGGAGGGCGCTTTACCGACCGTGGTGGTTCTTCTTCTTGCCGACCGAGATGACCAGCTGCGGTCCGGCGGCTTCAGGTCGTGGCCGGGGTGGAAGCGAACCGGTTTGTCTACGCCAGGTCCGGATGATTTCAAGCGTTTCGGCTTGAGTGAGCCTGGAGACCGGCATGAATTTCTCGCCGGCTTTCGCATTCATCGGCCGGACGATGATCGCTTCATGCAGGCCCGGGCGGACGCGGAGGAAGACTCCACCGATCTTTCTCTGGGTGGTGCTGGGTGGCGTCGCAGCCATTCGCAGCTCTCCCCGAGGTTGCATGTTGTGCAGCGCATAAACAGCGCAGTCTCCGTCCTTCAGTAGTTCGCTGATCAAGTCCTTTACAAGATCAGCCTGATTTGGATTGAACTCAATACCATGTACATTCGGCATTTGAAAAATGCCTCCCTTCTTGGTGCTAACCGGATGCTAGCTTACGGCGCATAAGTAATTCGTAAAGAAGGGGTTGAGGGGTCCCTGGTGGTCGCTTAATCCTGTTCTCCGAAGATTTGTGCGTAGGTCTTTCCGTAGGGGTAGAAGCGATCGGTTTCGCCGCGCTGCCAGGCGGCCCTGTGCTCCGGATCGGTGATGTCCCAGTCGGGACGGCATTTCTTGGTTACGGCGCGGAGGTCCTGACGGAGGTCTTCGAGGGTGGGGCGCCCAAAGAACCAGTAGCCGTTGTAGACCTTGAAGACGACGAGGCCGGGCTCGAGGACGAGTGTATGGGGAATCATTGGATTATGGACTGGATCGGTATATTCGGCGATGTCGAGATCTTTCTGTATGCGCCGACCGGCATCGGAGAGAAAGGTCCAGTGGGCACCGACTCCGGCCCGGTATTCGTTGGTCTCAGAGATGCTGTCCGTGCTGATGGTGACGAGACGGCAGTAGCCTACCTCCATCTCGCGATGGAATTGGACGAGAAGCTCCGCCTGACGGCGATCTTTGGGACAGAAACCTCCGCGGCTCAGGACGAGCACCATAGGGTGTTGTCCCTGCAGCTCGGAGAGCCTGCGGCGAGTTGCTGTGTGGTCGCTTAGTTCGTAGTCAGGGAAGATGGCGCCGGGGACAATATCTGCTCGCATCTGTTTTGAGTCCTCCTAGGACATGATGCTCCTCATGCCCTTGCGGGGAGAAGTTTCTCCTGAAATGCTCTGCGGAGTGGACAGCAAACGGAGGGCCGAGCGGCGGCTAGAGGGCGGAGAGGACAATGGCAACGACGAGAAGGCCGAGGAGGAGGCTTCGGCGGTCGGTGATGGCGTAGACGACGGGGTCCTCATTGAGTTGGCCGCGCGAGGCCTGGAGCCAGAGCCGCATTATCCAGAGGAGAAGGACGGGAACGAGAAGCCAGAGGCGTCTGGTGTGCTGGTAGAGCTGTGCAGCGTCCAAGGTCGAGATGTAAAGGGTAAGGACGACGACCGAGGCAAAGCCACTTGCTGAGCCAAAGCTGCGAAGCTGTTCAATGTCTGTGATGTGGTAGCCGCGGCCCCCGGCAGAGACGCCACCGCGTTCGCGTAGGTTTTCAAGTTCGGCGAAGCGTTTGACCAGTGCGAGGGAGAGAAAGAAAAAGATGCTGAAGCCGCCGAGCCAGGTGGAGAGCGCGACTCCTGAGGCAGCGGAGCCGGCAATGATGCGAATTGTGTATAGGCCTGAGAGAACGATGACATCGACCAGGACGGAGCGCTTAAACCGTAACGAATATGCGAGCGTGGTGACGAGATAGATGCCAAGCCAGAGAAGGAAGTAGTGAGGTTTTATGAGGAACAAGAGCTGAGGCGACAGGGCGGCGATTGCGTGGGGAACCAACAGCGCGAGAACGAGAGAGGCCGCGAGGAAGAAGAGGACGATAACAACGCCCGAGAGGGCCGAGAGGTCACCTGAGGCGAAGGGGCGGAGGCGTTTGCGGGGGTGCTGGCGATCGGCTTCGAGGTCGAGGAGATCGTTGACGATGTAAGTGGCGGAGGCGCAGAGGCTGAAGCTAAGGAAGGCCAGGGCGGCCGCTGCGATGAGACCAGGGGCCCAGGCGTGAGCGAGGAGAAGAGGGACGAAGATGAGGACGTTCTTGGCCCACTGGTGGAGGCGGATGGCCTTGAGCCAGGACTTGAGTGGGGAGGCCCGCTCGTCGAAGGTGCGGACAGGAACGATTCGGGCCTTGCGGAGAGCGGCGCGGAGGCTGGAGGTTGGGTTAGCGACCATGGGCTGCTGGCAGTGCTGGAGCAACGGGAGGTCGGGCAGCGCGTTGCCGATGTAGGAAAAGTTGTCGCCGAAGCGGGACTGGAAGGCGGCGAGCTTGTTTTTGCCGGCGAGGTTGGTTTCGCCGTCGGATGCGAGGACGCCGTCGAAGAGGCGGAGGTGGGCGGCGACACGGTTGGCGGTGTCGACGTCGGCGGCGGTGGCGAGGTAGATGGAACGGCCGGTGGCCCGCTGCTGCTCAAGATATTGAAGGAGTTCGCGGTTGTAGGGGAGGTGGGCGACGTCAAGCTGGACGGTGTTGGCGAGGTGGCGTTTCAGGGCCGCTTTGCCCCGAACGAGCCAGTCGGGAATGTTCAGCAGTGCCGCCGGATGATGGCGGGCGACGGCGAGGGCGGAGTCGTGCAGGGTGTCGGACTTGACGAGGGTCCCGTCCAGGTCGACGCAGAGGACTGGCAACGCGGCAATGTCGAATTCGGGGGCCGAAATAGGCAAAAGTGTCCTTCCTTACGTCTAATTCAATGAGTGCTATATGCCTCAGACAAGGCAGATAGAGGGTAGCGTGGAACGAGAGCGGTCGCTACGGCCTATCTGCTGAGGCATTCAACGTCATTATCAAGTATTCTTAAGCTCTGGGCACAACAATCAGATAGCACACGATTGAATTTCGAGAGAACAGAGAGCACCCATGCTGTCAGCGCAGACGAACGAACCGGAAGCACCGCGAGTTAGGGCGTCGGAGCCAGCGACGGACCTGTCGACGCGTCAGCCGGCGCCTGAGGCACCGAAGGGATCCGCGGCGCGGAAGTGGATTGTGTTACTGGTGATTGTGGCGGTGGTCGGGGCCGCCGTGTGGAAGATCCGCCGGAACGCGAAGGACCAGGACTCCGTTCAGATGATCATGGCGGCGCAGGCAGACCGGCCGACGCCGGTGCAGGTGTCGGCGGTGCAGCAGAAAACGATGCCGATCTTTCTGACGGCGCTCGGGACGGTGACGGCGTACAACACGGTGACGATCAAGAGCCGTGTGGATGGGCAGTTGATGCAGGTGCCGGTGCACGAAGGGCAGGCGGTCCGTGAGGGCCAGATATTGGCTGAGATCGATCCGAAGCCGTATCAGGCGGCGCTGGAGCAGGCACAGGGACAGTTAGTGAAGGACCAAGCCAACGCCGTGAATGCGCGTGCGGAGGCAGCACGGTACAGCGCATTGCTGCAGGCAGGCGTGGTGTCGAAGGAGAGCCAGCAGGCGCAGATTTCGACCGCGGGGCAGGCCGAAGGGTCGATCGCTGCGGACCAGGCGGCGATTGAGGCGGCGAAGGTGAATCTGGGGTACACGAAGATCGTTTCGCCGATCAACGGGGTCGTGGGGCTGCGGCAGGTCGATCCGGGGAATATCGTGCATGCAGCGGACGCCAATGGCTTGCTGGTGGTGACGCAGTTGCAGCCGATAGCGGTGATCTTTACGCTGCCCGAGGACCAGTTGCCCGAGGTGTTGAAGAGGACACGAGGAGGAAGCAGGCTGGCGGTGGAGGCGTTCGATCGCGCGGCTTCGACGCACCTGGCGAGCGGAAGTCTGCTGACTGTGGACAACCAGATTGACACGGCGACCGGCACAGTGAAGGCGAAGGCGGTCTTTAACAATGAGGACGGCGCACTGTTTCCGAACCAGTTTGTGAATATTCGATTGATCCTGCAGGAGAAGCCAAACGCGATCGTGATTCCGGCGGCAGCGTTGCAAACGGGGTCGCAAGGGAACTTCGTTTATCTGCTGAAGCAGGGGCAGCCGCCAGCGGACCTGGTCGAGAAGAAGAACACAGACATGCCGGTTCCGGAGCTGGCAGAGAACCAGACGAACTATTACGTCCTGGCGCAGACGGTGAACGTGGAGCTGACCGAAGGGACGCAGGTGATCCTCAACGGTGGCGTGAAGCCGGGTGACCAGATCGTCGTGGATGGGCAGGAGAAGTTGAAGAACGGCAGCAAGGTGTTTCCAAAGGCGGCCCCTGCAAAGACGGATGGGGCGACGGCTGAGGTCGATGCGGCAGGTCAGACGGCGGGTCGGCCTTCATGAGTTCTGCGTTGAGTCCATCGAGGCCATTTATTCTTCGGCCAGTGGCCACCTCTCTCCTGATGGTGGCCATTTTGCTTGCGGGCTTTGTTGCGTATGTGCAACTGCCAGTGTCGGCGCTGCCGCAGGTGGACTATCCGACGATCCAGGTACAGACGTTTTATCCCGGGGCGAGCCCGGAGGTCATGGCTTCGTCGGTGACGGCGCCGCTGGAGCGGCAGTTCGGCCAGATACCGGGGCTGAGTCAGATGACTTCGACGAGCTCGGGTGGAGGCAGCGTGATTACGCTGCAGTTCTCGCTGGCGGAGTCGATCGACGTGGCACAGCAGGACGTGCAGGCGGCGATCAATGCGGCGTTCAGCTATCTGCCGAAGGACCTGCCGAACCCGCCGGTGTACAGCAAGGTGAATCCGGCGGACGCGCCGATCATGACGCTGGCGCTGACGAGCGATACGCTGCCGCTTCAGAAGGTAGAAGACCTGGCGGACACAGTGATCGCGCAGAAGATCTCGCAGCTGTCGGGCGTGGGGCTGGTGTCGATCAACGGCGGACAGAAGCCGGCGGTGCGGATCCAGGCGAACCCGACGGCGCTGGCGAATTACGGGCTGAGTCTTGAGGACATTCGCACGGCTGTTGGTACGGCGAACGTTGACCAGGCGAAGGGAAATTTGAATGGCGCGACACAGTCGTACACGATTGGCGCCAACGATCAGATCCCTTCGAGCGGAGGCTACAACAATGTGATTGTCGCGTACCGGAACGGGTCGCCGGTGCGGCTGTCAGACGTGGCGAACGCGGTGGACAGTGCAGAGAACCTGTTTCAGGCGGCGTGGATGGGGACGTCGGCGCGCGAGCCGCACGATGGACAGCCCGCGAACGCCGCGACGCTGCAGCCAGCCGTGATCGTGAACATCCAGCGGCAGCCGGGGGCGAACATTATCGGCGTTGTGGATGAGGTACAGAAGATACTGCCACAATTGCGGTCGTCGATGCCTGCGACGGTGAACCTGCAGGTACTGACGGACCGGACGAACACGATCCGGGCGTCGGTGAAGGACGTGAAGTTTTCGCTGGTCCTGACGATTGGGCTGGTGGTGATGGTGATCTTCCTGTTCCTGCGATCGTTTGCGGCGACGGTGATTCCTTCGGTCGCGGTGCCGCTGTCGATTGTGGGGACGTTCGGAGTGATGTACCTGCTGGGGTACAGCCTGAACAACCTGTCGCTGATGGCGCTGACGATCTCGACGGGTTTCGTGGTGGATGACGCGATCGTGATGATTGAGAACATCGCGCGGTATCTGGAGGAGGGTGACACTCCGCTGGACGCGGCGCTGAAGGGCTCAGAGCAGATTGGATTCACTATTGTTTCGCTGACGGTGAGCCTGATCGCAGTGCTGATTCCGCTGCTGTTCATGGGCGATATCGTGGGGCGGCTGTTCCGTGAGTTTGCTGTAACTCTGGCGGTTACGATTTTGGTTTCGGCGCTGGTGTCATTGACGCTAACCCCGATGATGTCGGCGAAGCTGTTGAAACATACACCGGCTAACCAGCAGAGCACCTTCTACCGGAAGAGTGAAGAGTTCTTCGAGTATGTGATCCGGAAGTATGCCGTGGGCGTGCGGTGGGTGTTGAGGCACCAGACACTGACACTGCTGGTGACGCTCAGCACGTTTCTGCTGACTGTATATCTGTTCCTGATTGTGCCGAAGGGGTTCTTCCCGGTGCAGGACACGGGCGTGCTGCTGGGGATTACGGAGGCCCCGCAGACGATCAGCTTTGGGGCGATGAGCTCGCGACAGCAGGCGCTGGCGCGGGTCATTTTGCAGGACAAAGACGTTGAGAGCGTGTCGTCGTTTATTGGGATCGATGGAACGAATTCGACGTTGAACAGTGGGCGCATCCAGATCAATTTGAAGGACCGCGAGCTGCGCAAGTCGTCGGCGCTTGAGGTGATCCAACGGCTGGAGCCGCAGGTGGCGAAGGTGGATGGGATCCAGTGCTATCTGCAGCCGCTACAGGACCTGACCGTAGAGGACCGGGTGAGCCGCACGCAGTATCAGTACTCCCTAGAGGACGCCAACGTCGAGGACCTGGCGGTCTGGACGGACAGGATGGTCGCCAAGCTGAAGACGATTCCGATTTTGAGCGATGTGGCGAGCGACCAGCAGTTGGGGGGACTTGAGGCGAGTCTGGTGATTGATCGCGATACAGCGTCGAGGCTGGGGATTACACCGCAGAACATCGACGACACGCTGGATGATGCCTTTGCGCAGAGGCAGGTTTCGACGATCTTTACGCAGCAGAACCAGTACCATGTCGTGCTGGAGGTCGCTCCGAAGTTTCAGCGGACCCCGGAGTCGCTCGATAACATTTACGTGAAGAGTTCGAATGGGTCGCAGGTGCCGCTGTCGGCGTTTACGCACTTCGAAGAGAGGCAGACGCCGCTGGTGATTAGCCATCAGGGACAGTTCCCTGCTGTGACTATTTCGTTCAATCTGGCGCCGGGCAAGTCGATTGGCGATGCCGTGAATGCGGTGAACAAGGCGAAGGCAGAGCTGAATATGCCGCCCAGCGTGAATGCGGAGTTTCAGGGATCGGCAAGGGCGTTCGAGGCTTCGCTGGAGAACGAGCCCCTGCTGATCCTTGCCGCTCTGATCGTCGTCTACATTGTGCTGGGGGTGTTGTACGAGAGCTACATTCATCCGATCACGATCCTGTCGACGCTGCCTTCGGCGGGTGTTGGTGCGATTCTCGCGCTGTTGCTGTTCCATGTGGACCTGAGCGTGATTGCGCTGATCGGAATTATTCTGCTGATCGGTATTGTGAAGAAGAACGCGATCATGATGATCGACTTTGCGCTGGAGGCCGAGCGTGAACAGGGGCTGACGCCGACGGAGGCGATTTATCAGGCGTGCCTGCTCCGGTTCCGGCCGATCATGATGACGACGATGGCGGCGCTGCTGGGCGGGTTGCCGCTGGCGCTGGGCACGGGTACGGGAAGCGAGCTGCGACGTCCGCTGGGTATCACGATTGTAGGCGGATTGATTGTGTCGCAGGTGCTGACGCTGTTTACGACGCCGGTGGTGTATCTGTTCTTCGACCGGCTTGCGCGGAGATCAAGGCCTGTTGAAGCGGAGTTGCATGCGCCCGCTTTGTCAGCTGATTAATTAGGGACCAGGACCAGGGTTATGCATTTTTCAGCACCATTTATTCGACGGCCGGTAGCGACATTTCTGATGTCGGCTGCGGTGATTCTGGCGGGCGCGGTGGCCTATACGCTGCTGCCGGTGGCCAGTCTGCCGCAGGTGGAGTTTCCGGTGATCTCGGTGGGTGCGAGCTTGCCGGGGGCGGACCCGGAGACGATGGCTTCGTCGGTAGCGACGCCGCTGGAGCGACAGTTTTCGAAGATCGCCGGGGTCAATGAGATGACGTCGTACTCGTCGACGGGGTCGACCGGGGTCGTGCTGCAGTTCGACCTGAGCCGTGATGTGAATGGTGCTGCGCGCGATGTGCAGGCGGCGATCAATGCTGCGCGGAGTCAGTTGCCGGCGAACCTGCCGAGCAATCCGGGATATTACAAGGTGAACCCCGCAGATTCGCCGATCATGATTATCGCGTTGACCTCCGACACGATGACCGTGCCGCAACTTTACGACGCGTGTGACAGTATTCTGGCGCAGAAGATCGCACAGGTACCGGGGGTGGGTCAGACGTGGTGTGGTGGAAGTGCGAAGCCGGCGGTGCGGATCGAGGCGAACCCGATGCAACTCGCGCATTATGGCGTCGGGCTGGAGGCACTGCGCGCGGCGATCGGCACGGTGAATGTAAACCAGCCGAAGGGTTATCTGCAGGACGATGAGCGGCGGTGGAGCGTCAGCGCGACGGACCAGTTGTTTGGTGCGGCGGCGTATGCTCCGCTGATTGTTGCGACGGACCGAGGGCCGGTGAGTTCGGCGGCGGCAAGTACCGGGCTGCCTGCATCGGTGGCGAGCGCTGTGGCGAATATGCCGACGGCGAACGGTGGCACGAGTTCGCCTGCTACCCCTGCAACGAGCACTGGCTCCGCTGCGACGCCGAGTGCGGCCATGGCTACCGGTACGACGCATGGTATCGTGCGGATCCGGGACGTGGCCAAGGTCGTCGACAGCGTCGAGGACGTGCATGCTACCGGGGTCTTCAATGGCAAACCAGCGATCCTGGTGATCGTGTTCAAGACCTCGACGGCGAACGTGATTGAGACGGTTGAAAACGTAAAGAAGATGCTGCCGATGCTGGAGGCTTCGATACCGCCGGCGATCCAGGTGCACGTGGCGCTGGACAGGACGACGACGATTCGCGCTTCGGTGCGGGACGTGACGCGGACGCTGGTGATCTCGATCATGCTGGTGATCCTGGTGGTGTTCCTGTTTCTGCGCGAGGTGAGGTCGACGCTGATTCCAACAGTTGCCGTGCCGCTGAGTTTGCTAGGGACATTTGCGGTGATGTACCTGCTTGGGTATACGCTCGATAATTTGTCGCTGATGGCGCTAACGATCTCGACGGGGTTCGTGGTGGACGATGCGATTGTGGTGATCGAAAATATCAGCCGACATCTTGAGGAAGGGATGACGCCCTTTGCGGCGGCGATGCTGGGGTCGAAGGAGATTGGGTTTACGGTACTGTCGATGAGCACGTCACTGATTGCAGTGTTCATTCCGATCCTGTTGATGGGCGGGATCGTTGGCAGACTGTTTCGTGAGTTTGCGGTGACGCTGTCGGTGGCGATCATGGTGTCGCTGGTGGTTTCGCTGACGACGACGCCGATGTTGAGCGCGAAGTTTCTGGAGCCGCACAATGCGCGGCGGCACGGGTGGTTTTATCACCTGGGAGACCGCGCGCTGAAGCGGATGGCGGCAGAATATGAGCGCGGCCTGCGGTGGGTGCTGCAACATCAAAAGCTGGTGCTGACGGTTACGGTGCTGACCTTTGTCTTGAATGTTTATCTGTACATTCTTGTACCGAAGGGGTTCTTTCCAGAGCAGGACGCCGGGCGCATCGGTGGGCAGGTGCAGGGGCAGCAGGACGTTTCGTTTCCAGAGATGAAGAAGAAGGTGCTGGAGCTGGCGACGATCGTCGGGAAGGACCCGGGGGTGCAGGACGTGACAGCATTTGCAGGCGGGCGCGGTAACTCCAACGCGGGCTTTATGTTTATGTCGTTGAAGCCGGATTCGGAACGACTGAAGAAAGGCGATACCGCGCAGGTCATTGTGGACCGGCTGAGGCCGCAGGTAAGCAATATCCCGGGTGCGATCCTTTATTTGCAGGCGTTTCAAGACCTGCGGGTCGGCGGGCGAAATACGGCGACGGAGTACCAATACACGCTGACGGCAGACAGCTTGAAGGACCTGAACGAGTGGGGGCCGAAGCTGAAGGACGCCATGGACAAGCTGCCGCAGATCAAGGACGTTGCGACGGACCAGCAGCAACAGGGGTTGCGGGGGCAGTTGGTGATCGACCGGGCCACGGCGAGCCGATTGGGAGTTTCGCCCCTGACGATCGATGCTACTTTGTCGGACGCGTTTGCGCAGACGCAGGTCTCGACGACCTATATGCCGTTGAACCAATACCACGTGGTAATGGAGGTCGCGGACGAGTTTCAGCAGGACCCGGATGCGCTCAAGAACATTTATGTGAAGAGTACGACCGGGGCGATGATTCCGCTGTCGGCGGTGACGCATTTTGAGTCGCAGAGGATTCCGCTGGCGGTGAACCATCAGTCGCAGTCACCGGCAACGACTCTGTCGTTCAACCTGGCACCGGGGGCGTCGCTGAGCCAGGCGACGCAGGCGATCCAGCAGGCGCGGGTGGATATCGGGATGCCGACGGCGATCCATGGCGGGTTTGCGGGGACGGCGCAGGCGTTCAAGGATTCGCTATCGAGCGAGCCGTGGCTGATTCTGTTGGCGCTGATCGCGGTTTATATCGTGCTGGGGATGCTGTACGAGAGCTTTATTCACCCGCTGACGATCCTGTCTACGCTGCCGTCGGCGGGGGTGGGCGCGATTGTGGCGCTGCTGTTGTTCAAGGTGGACTTGAGCGTGATCGCGATGATCGGGATCATTCTGCTGATCGGAATCGTGAAGAAGAACGCCATTATGATGATCGACTTTGCGCTGGTGGCCGAGAGGCAGCATGGGAAGACACCGCAGGAGGCGATCTATGAGGCTTGTCTGCTGCGGTTTCGGCCGATCATGATGACTACGATGGCGGCGCTGCTGGGTGGATTGCCGCTGGCGCTGGGCAGAGGCGCGGGGAGCGAGATGCGACGGCCGCTGGGGATCACGATTGTGGGTGGGTTGATTGTGTCGCAGGCGCTGACTCTGTTTACAACGCCGGTGGTTTATCTGTTTTTTGACCGGATGCGTGGACGGTTTGAGCGGTTAGGGTCGAGGCGAAAGGCCGGGCGGGGTGTTCCGCAGATTGTTGCTGGGGATTAGGTGGCGTTCTAGATTTGGGGTGTCCTCCCATATCATGCCAGGCAAGAGAACAGGCAACGACTAGAGCCAAGTCGTTGCCTGTGATGATTTTGTGGGTTGAAGTTAGACGAGAACCGGCTCGGGGACGAGGACGTCGCTGGAACGGCGGCGTTCGAGCGGGCTGCCGGGAAGCTTGCTGACCTGCGTGTGGGGGAAGTAGGAGTTTTCGAAGTACTGCGCCAGCATGCGATGGGTGTTGAAGAAGCTGCCGTTGATGGCGATGCAGTGCTGCTGCATGCGCGACCAGGCGTGGGGGTTGGCGTACATGGGGGCGATGGAGTGTTCGAGCTTTTTGTAGAGGCTGTCGGCTTCGGCGGCTTCGGTCTCGCCGTCTTCGATGGCCCAGCCGGTGGTGTCCTCGGCGCAGCCTTCGATCCACCAGCCGTCGAGGATGGAGAGCGAGGGGACGCCGTTGAGTGCGGCCTTCATGCCGGAGGTGCCGGAGGCCTCGTAGGGGCGGCGGGGGGTGTTGACCCAGACGTCGACTCCTTGTGTGAGGAGAGCGCCGAGTTCCCAGTCGTAGTTTTCGACGTAGTAGATCTTGAGTGCCGAGGAGTTTAGCTTCGCGGCAGCGGAGTAGACGTCGCGGATGAGTCCCTTGCCGGCGTTGTCGGCGGGGTGGGCCTTGCCGGCGTAGAGAATCTGGAGGCCGCCGATTTTTTCGGCGATGGCGACCAGGCGGGCGGGGTCGTGCAGGAGCAGACTGGCCCGCTTGTAGGTGGCGACGCGGCGGGCAAAGCCAAGGGTCAGAACGTTGGGGTTGAAGTGGTGGCCGGTGCGCTTTGCGATAGTGCCGAAGAGGCGGAGCTTGCTTTTGTTGTGGGCCGCGGCGATGCGTGCCGGATCGATGCCGTAGACGGAGCGGAGGTATTGGTTGTCGGTACGCCAGTGGGGAACCTCGCCGTCGAGGAGTTCCTGAAAATGCGGGGAGAGCCAGGTGGCGGCGTGGACGCCGTTGGTGATGAAGTAGACCTTGTAGTCGGGGAACATCTTCTGCGAGACCTTGCCGTGCTGCATGGCGACGCCGTTGACGAAGCGCGAGAAGCGCAGGGCGATGTAGGTCATGTTCATGAGGCCGTTGTGGAGACAACCAAACTGGTCAATTGCGGCGGCGCGGTCGTGGCCGAGGACCTGGTACATCTGGTCTATGCCGAATTGGTCGTGGCCGGCGGGAACGGGAGTGTGAGTGGTGAAGACGCATTGCTGGCGGACGAAGTCTACGTCGGCTTCGGTCGCTTCCTTGAGAGGTTTGCCGGCGAGATGGTCTTCGAGCAGACCGATGGCGAGGAGGGCGGCGTGGCCCTCGTTCATGTGGTAGACCTTCGGCTTACAGGCGAGGGCGTCGAGTAGAGCGACGCCGCCGAGGCCGAGGACCGTCTCCTGACAGAGGCGGTAGTAGGTGTCGCCGCCGTAGAGGTGGTCGGTGAGGCGGCGGTCCCAGGGGTCGTTGCCTTCGACGTCGGTGTCGAGGAGGAAGACAGGGATGATGTGGCCGGTTACGCCGACGACGTCGAAGCGCCAGGCCCGGACGAGTATCTGACGGCCCTGCATGGTAAGGGCGATGAGTTGGTTTGCGCTGGGAAGTGTTGTCTCGGGGGACCAAGATACGTCGGTCTCGGTCTGCTGGCCGATGTCGGAGAGCTTCTGGCGGAAGTAGCCACGGCGATGGACGAGCGAGATCGCAACCATGGGGGCAGCGGTGTCGGCCGCGGAGCGGAGAGTGTCGCCGGCCAACATGCCGAGGCCACCGGAGTACGTGGGGAGTGATGGGGAGAGGGCGATCTCCATGGAGAAGTATGCAACGGTACGGGAGGCAAGATCAGGAGTTGACGGGGTGAGAATGGGGGGGAAAGTCATGCGGTGGTTGATCCTTTTCTCATCCGAGCCAATGCTGCGTGAAGAGCGTGATATGGACACGGTGCTGGAACTCTCTATCGGCTGAGGGGATACACTGCGTGACCGGCCATAAGAGGAACTTGAGCATCGAATCTGGCTGATTTTAGCAAAACGCTTAAACGATTTAGATAGAACCTACGGTTACCTACGCTGGTTCTATCGGGGGATTGACCCAAATGTTGCAACTGCAGCGGCATCAAGGCGTTGCCACAAGTGGTCTAACCAAAGGAGATGCTCCGGTTTCATGAGCACGGAACGGAGGCAGGTCACGCTGGTTCGGGAGTCGGCGTGAGGGGAATTTTCCCAGGAGTCTTGTGGAAAAAGGGGTACCGGAATTTGGGCGAGGGCGAGGTGGAGGTCGCGTTTCGCGGCTTCGTCGAAGATCTTCTGGGCGAGAGCGGAGGAGGCCTGCGGGGTGGCAGCGCGGACAGCCCAGAAGACAATGTCGAGCTGAGGCGGAAAAGCGGGAGCGAGGAAGTGCGGCGATTCGGTGAGGCGCCGATGCAGGGTGAGGGCGGCGGTGTGACAAGATTCGAGGCCCTGCGCGAAGACGCCGTCGGAAGTGTATGGGAGGAGCTGCTGCGTGGCCCAGAGTGCGACAGCGGAAGCACCGGCGCGAGAACACTCGAGGGAGATTTCCCCGAGGTGGAGTTCCTTTGAGGAGAAGTAGGTGTACGGAGAGTCGTGTTTATAGAGGCGGCCGACGGCGGGGTCGCGGAAGAGGACGCAGCCGCAGCCGTAGGGTTGGAGGCCATGCTTGTGCGGGTCGATGACGATGGAGTCGGCATGGGGTATGGCGTCAAAGGCGGCACGGGTCGCGGGGGAAAGGTTTGCGGCGAGAGTGAAGTAACCACCGTAAGCGGCGTCGACGTGGATGCGGAACTTGTATTTCTTCTGAAGCGCCACGATCTGATCGAGAGGATCGACGGAGCCAATGGCTGTGGTCCCTAATGTAACCACTACTGTTGCAATCTTACCAGTCTCCAGAAGAGACTCGAGGACCTCGATGTCCATACGACCGCGCTCGTCGGTGGGAATGGAGATGAACGGCAGGCCGAGGACGCCGCTGATGCGGCTGTGCGTGTAGTGGGCCTGGTCGGAGGCGGCGATTGCCATGGGAGTGCCGTCTTCGGTGTGACCAAGTTGGCCCGCGACCCAGAGGGCCTCGAGGTTGGCGAAGGTGCCTCCGCTGCTGAGATGGCCCAGATGCTGAGGCCAGTGGAACAAATTCGCGACCGCGGTCACGGCTTCGATCTCCATGGCAGAGCTGGCGCGGCCGCCGTCGAGGGCGTGGTTGTTGGGGTTGACCGACATGGCCAGAGCATAGGCGGCGCGGGCGATTGGGTGGGGCGGCTTCAACATCTGTCCTGCGTAGAGGGGATGGGCGTAGGGATAGTTGTCGCGGAGGCGCATCGCTACCTGCTGCAGAATGTCCGAGGCCACGTCGCCCAACGAGGGCGCAGGGTTGGGTGGCAGATGGGCGAAGCCTTCGTCCAGAGTTCGTTGGGATTCGGCGAGCAGCTTGAGGAAATCGTCTGGCATGGATTGCTCTAGAAAGCCGACCGCGTTAGGAAACCGAACTTCATCATAAGGCCGAAGATGATGGCGAGGACGAAGGCGAGGGTGGTCCATGGGCCAGCTGTTCGCAGGCGCTTCCTCAGGGCTTCGACAATGACGAGGACCACATACAGGGCGAGCATGAGCAAGAGGCCGTCCGCGATGAAGATGCGGGTGGTGCCGGGCGTTGCGATAAGGATGTGCTCGAAGTGAAAGGGCGGGAAGATAGAGCCGATGAAGAAGACGAAGAGGAAAAGGATGAGCTTGAGGACGGTGAAGACGGCGTTTTTCATGGATGGGCTCTGGAGATGAGTTTAGCGCGGCCCATAGCGATTGCGGCAGGAGTTTCGCGGCCCGGTATCGCTCAGGGCAAGCTGGATTCGAACAGGTCGTAACGGTGTTCGAGCTGCCACTGCTCGGCGGCCTTTTCGCTGGACTGCAAGAAGCTGAGGCACTTGGGTGTGGGATTGGCGGCGCCTAACGGCTGGCCTGCGCAGGCTGGAACCGTTTGAGTGAAGACGTCAGGCCGCTGCCAGAGGCTGGCGCCGGGAAGGAAGCTGTGTTCGAGGCTGGTTCGGGCCGAAGTTTTGAGGTCAAGGTAGGAGAGATTGAATTCGAGTGCGGCACGGGTGTATTCGTGGGTGAGATCGATGCGGGAGACGCCTTCGTCGTCGGTGGAGAGGGCGATGGGAACGCCGGCAGCGCGGTAGGACGGGAGTGGATGCCATGGCGCGACGACGCCGAGGATGACATCGTTGGAGGTGAGGTTGATCTCGACCATGATATGGCGGGCCGCCATCTCTTTTAATAGAGACTGGGGGTCGTTCTCGTACATGACGTCGACACCGTGGCCGATGCGTTCGGCGTGTCCGAGATCGACGGCCTCGCGAATGTGAAAGCGGAGGCCGTCAGGAGGGACGAGGCCCGGGGCGAGCTCGCCCGCATGCAGGCTGATGTGCACCTTAGGGTAAATGCTGTGCAGGTAGTCGATCATGAGCATTTGCCGGTGGTACTCGGACATGGGCATGTAGGCGTCCTCGGGCTGGACGAGGTTGATACCGACGACGCGGGGGTCCTGCGAGGCGACCTCGAAAGCGAGGAGGGTCTGGGCGAAGACCTGCTGCGGCGGGAATGCGCGAAGGACCTGGTAGAGGAAACGAATCTTCACCGAGCAGGCGATCCTTGCATTGGGCCGACCACAGTTTTCGATTTTGTCGCGTGCGTCCAGGGCGTCGTCCAGCTGCTTGCGATCGATGGCGACCTCATCGCGGAGACCCGCAGCAAGGAGGACGTCACGAAGATGGCTGAGGTCCTCCCGGGCAGTTCCCGTGGCGTCGCCGGTACGGTTCAGAGCGGGATCAGAGGGAGTCGCGGGCCATTCGATGCGTGAGCTTATCTTTGCGACGTCAGCGAATGCAGGGGTCTCCATGATCTCCAAGTACTGTTCGTTCTGGGCAGCGGCACGTGTGGCGACCTCG
>Ga0210387_10001776_pt1 | contig 16340 bp, 17 predicted proteins | sample IncBWC7OmetaG_FD_160108 | JGI IMG/M metagenome (GOLD analysis project Ga0210387, IMG submission 160108) | Forest soil microbial communities from Barre Woods Harvard Forest LTER site, Petersham, Massachusetts, United States - Inc-BW-C-7-O ...
CGAAACGCGCGCGGAAAACGCCGAGCCGTTTCTGATTCGCACGCAGGATTTGCGTCGCCGCTTGCAGCGTCTCCTCGGCCCTCCCGATCCCACCAGCAAACGCCTCAATCTGCGCGAACTCGCGAGCGGCATTCGCTACCGGCTCACCGGCTCGGCGCTCGAACAAATCTTCACGTACTACCAGCACGCCAAGCGTCTTTTTCCGCAGCGTTATCGCAAACTCACGCGCCTGCGCCCTCCTGCCGTGCTGAAAATCAGCCTGCGCAATGCGTACCCGCGCTGCTACGTCACGCGCAGCATCGCCGTGGACGAAACCGGCGCGCCCACTGCCGGCGCTTACTACGGCCCATTCCCTTCCCGAAAATCCGCCCTCGCTTTCTCCGAGCAGGCTCTCGACCTGTTCAAAGTCCGCCGCTGCCAGATTAAAATTCGCCGCGATCCTACTTTTCCCGGCTGCATCTATTCCGAAATGAAAATGTGCCTCGCCCCGTGCTTTGCCGGATGCACCAAAGAGGAATACGACACCGAGGTTCAGCGCCTGGTGCAGTTCCTCGACACCAATGGCAACTCGCTCCGCACCACCATCGAAGACGACCGCGAGCGCGCCAGCACCGATCTCGATTTCGAGCGCGCCGCGCAACTCCACAAGCGCCTCGAGAAACTCGACGAAGCCTTGCGCTTCCGTCCCGAGCTCGCCCGTCGCATTGCCAATCTCGACGCCGTAATTCTCCAGCGTTCCGCCGAAGACCAATCCATCGGCGTTTTTGGCGTCCATGGCGGCCGCCTCGCGGAGCCTTTCTTCCTCCGCTTCGCCGAAATCGCCAGTCAGCCGCGCTCCGCTGAACACATCTTCAAGGACTATCTCGAGGGCAGCGCCGCAGGCGCGCAGACCGCCGAGCAATCTGCCGTCAGCTCCACTACGGCCGCGGCGCTAAACGTCGCCAATCCCGCCCCAATCTCGACGTCCGCCGCCCGCGAAGAACTCGGCGAACACTTGGCCCTCATCTCGCGCTGGTTCTACAGCAACCCTCGCGAAGGCGAGATTTTCTTTCGCGAAAAAGACTGGCCGTACCGTAAGATTCTCCGGGCCTGTTCGCGGCTCCTCTCACCCAAGGCCGCCGAACCGCCCGCGGCGGAAAAAATAGCGCCAGAAAAAACAGAACCGGAAACGCCGCCGCAAGGGACAACATGACCAAATCCGCCACACTCGAAGCCACAAAACGCTACGCTAATCGCTTCGCCGGACGCGCCGCCGACGGCCACTTTCGCGAAGCCCATGGCCTCGTGATGTCCTCACTCGGCATCGGCACGTATCTAGGTCAGCCCGATCCAAAAGTAGATGCGAGTTACACCGCCGCAGTCGTCGCCGCCGCTGAAAGTGGCATCAACTTCATCGACGCGGCCATCAACTACCGCTTCCAGCGAAGCGAACGCAGCATCGGCGCGGCCATCAAACAACTTGCCGCGAAACGATTCTCTCGCGAAGAACTAGTGGTCTGCACAAAAGGCGGCTATCTGACTCCCGATGGCTCGATGCCCGAGGAGCCGACGGAATATTTTCTTCACGAATACATCCGGCCGGGCATCTTCACGCCCAAAGACATCGTCGCCGGCAGCCACTGCATGACCCCGCGCTTCCTCGAAAACCAGCTCGAGCGCAGTCTCCGCAATCTGCAGCTCGAGTGCATCGACGTCTACTACCTGCACAATCCCGAGACGCAGCTCACCGAAGTCTCCCGCCCGGATTTTCTCGAGCGCGTTCGCGATGCTTTCATCTATCTGGAGTCCGCCGCCGACGCCGGGAAAATCCAGTTCTATGGAATGGCCACGTGGAATGGCTTTCGCCAGGAAGCCAAAGCGCGAGACGCCATGCAGCTCGCCGAATTCGCGCAGATCGCAACGGATATCGCCGGCGAAAAGCATCGTTTCCGTTTCGTCCAGCTCCCTTTCAATATGGGAATGACGGAAGCGCTTACGCTCGGCAATCAATCCATCGGCGGGCGCGAACGCACCGTCATGGAAGCTGCGAGCGAATTGGGAATTACGCTCGTCGCCAGCGCGTCATTGCTGCAAGGCCAAGTCGCGCGCAATTTACCGGCGTTTGTAGCCCAAGCCCTCGGCCTGGAAAATGATGCCGAGCGCGCCCTGCAATTCGTCAGGTCGTCCCCAGGAATCACCACGGCTCTGGTAGGAATGTCGCGTGTCGAGCACGTCCACGCCAACGCGAAGCTGGTGAATGTCGCGCCCGCCACGGTAGATCAGTTCACCCAACTCTTCAGCCGCGGCGAAGGCGCATGAACACGCGCACGTTTCCTTGTAGGGGCACGATTCATCGTGCCCTCTTCGCACCTCACTCTCCCGCTGGATTCCCAAAATGTGTCATTCCGAGCGGAGCAGGCCGACGCTTAGTCGTCATGTCCCCAAAACCTGTCATTCCGAGCGGAGCAGGCCGACGCTTTTTCTTTCACGTTCTCTCCTGCGAACGTGTCGGCCTGCGCAGAGAGGAATCTCTCTTCGATTTCAACTTCGTTTTCCCCGATCCGAAGTCCTCTCGTTCATCCAGTTCGCGATCGCCGCATCCACTTGGTCGAGCTTACCTACGAAAAAATGGTCGGCGTCTTCCACGACAACGATCTTGTTTTCCCCCGGCAACGACGCCACAAGGTTGTTCAATTTTACCGGATCACCGTAAATGTCATTGCTTCCATGCACGAAAAGCTTCGGTTTTCCGCACCGCGCCAAATAAGAAAAATCCGCGTTGTTGACTGGCGCTCCCAACCCAATCAGCGAAGTCACTCGCTCATCTTCGCAGCCAACGCGAAGTCCAACCCAGCACCCGAAACTGAATCCGGCAACGAGAAGCGGAACGTTTGGAAATTCGGTAGCCAGAAAATCCAGCGCCACGCGAACATCGCCCCGTTCCCCTTCGCCCCGATCATGCTTGCCTTCGCTCATTCCCGTGCCGCGAAAATTGAAACGCAGCACTGGAAGTCCAAGCGCGTCCAGCGATTTCGCGGCTTGATAGACCACTTTGTTGTGCATCGTGCCGCCAAAGAGCGGATGCGGGTGGCAAACCACCGCGGCTATCGGCGGCGAACCCGCGCTGGGACTCCACAGAATGGCTTCCAAACGCCCTGCCGGTCCGGCGAGAAAGAAATTCCGAGATTCGTGCTTTGCGCTCATAAGTTGAGTCAAAAGAAGTGCGAGTGTACCGCAACGCGAAGGAAAGTCCGAACTCCCAGGCTCGCGCTGTGGGAGTAACAGTACTACTCGAATTACGAGATACCTCAAAGTACACGGTTTGGTCCCAAAACCGCGTACTAGGACGTAATTTCCAGACTTTCGCGTTGCAGTTTGCCGGTGCCGATGTTAGCGTTCGTTGAAATTCCAGCCCGAGTGGGAGGAGCAATGAGCGACGGAGCCGACCGCCGCGAAGCCAGGCGTTTCAACATGACGCTGCCGCTGCGCGTGCTTCCGCACGAACCGCATGGGTCCGAACTCACGGCGCAAACCCGGGACGTCAGTTACCGCGGTCTCTACTTCCTTGCTGAAACCAAATTCGCTATCGGAAGTGAAATCGAATTTGTGATCACGCTGCCCGAGCAAGTAACGCAATCGAATGACGTCAATATTCGCTGCCTCGGCCAGATCGTGCGCGTCGAGCCTACCTCCAACGGGCGCATGGGCATCGCCGCGAAAATTGAACGCTACGAATTCATGCCTGCCGCCGCTACCGCTGCATAAGTTCCGGCGCTTTCCGGCCATTCGCGAGTACTGTGCTCGCTCAAAAAACCTTTTCAGATTGTCCTCGCATAATTTTTGCCGAGACTCGCTTGCGGCCACGCTCGGCGAGTACAATGGCCTGGGCCTTCGGTTCCACATCTATGCGATCGAGGCCTGTCTCTCCGCGAGGGAACTTATGTATCACTACGACGCGAGCATTGCGCTTGAAGAATTAAAGGAAGACGCGCTTCTTCCGCATCCGGTCAAGCTGCGCGACATGATTCTGCGCACACAACTTGGCCCGGAAGAGGCGAAAACGTTGAATCACGAATTCCAGGACTATCTGACGCGTTTTGGCGAGCTGCAAAACGTGGCACGCGGCGTCCTCGAAAAAATTGCTGCTGGCCGCCGCAAGGCTTCGTGATGCAATCGGCAAAAGCCGGAGTACGCCGCCGATGAAATCGAAGCCGCGTGTCCTCCTTTTGTCTGCATCTTCAGGCGCGGGACACGTCCGCGCCGCGCAAGCACTCGAAAAAGCGTTCGCTGCGCGAGGCGATTGCGCCGTGGAACACATCGATACGATTCAGTACGTCAGCAAACTTTTCCAGCGCGTTTATGACAAGGCTTATATTTCCATGGTGCGGCGCGCGCCGGAATTGATGGGCGTGCTTTACGACCGCCTCGATCAGCCTTGGCATCATCCGCGGCGGCGCTTGGCCATGGATCGGCTGAACACCGCACCTATGATTCGAATGCTGAAGCGGGTGCAGCCGGATTTGTGCGTGGCCACGCATTTCCTGGCCGCGGAGATTGTTGCATGGCTAATCGCCAAGCGAAAATTGCGCGCGCACAATGCCATCGTCGTAACCGACTACGACGTGCACGCCATGTGGCTTTGCCGCACGGTCGACCGCTATTACGTGGCCATCGATGAAGCGGCTGAATATCTCGCGCGCATCGGGGTTCCGCGCGAAAAGCTGCGCGTCACTGGAATTCCCGTTGATCCGTTGTTTGCCAAGCCTTTGGATCGTGAGGAAGCGCGACGCGCGCTCGGTCTCGATCCTTCGGCGCCGGTGATTTTGATTTCTGCGGGCGGTTATGGGATCGGACCGGTCGAGCAGCTCGTAAATGATTTGCTGGCGCTTCAGCGCCCGTGGCAAATTGTCGCCATCGCTGGCAAAGCAGAAAAAGTTCGCAAGCGGCTGGAAGAAATCTCTAGAGGTGCGGGCAAGCTTTCGAGTGGCGCTCCGCGGCTTGTCCCAGTGGGTTTCACCACGGATATGGACAAGTACATGGCCGCAGCCGATCTTCTCGTCGGCAAAGCTGGCGGCCTCACCACTTCGGAAGCGCTGGCGCGCGCATTGCCAATGGCGCTGATCGAGCCGATCCCCGGGCAGGAAGAACGCAACGCCGATCATTTACTGGAAGCCGGCGCCGCGATTCGCTGCAACAATTTGCCGGCTGCCGCGTGGAAAATCGCGGGATTGCTGAACGATCCGGCCCGGCTCGCGAGGATGCGCGACGCTGCGCGAACCATGGGCAAGCCCGGCGCAGCGGCAGCCATCGCGGAAGATGCTCTGAGGCTGGTAGACTGACGTAGCCGTAAAACGACGTAAGAATCAGCTTTCGTTTCACAAAGGTTGCTGAACACGGGTCCCCATGCGACGCAACACACTTTTGATCGATGCCGACGACACGTTGTGGGAGAACAACGTGTTTTTCGAAAAGCTCATCGAGGATTTTATCACCCTCGTTGAGCCCTGCGGCTACACGCGGGCGTACATCCGTCACATCCTGAATGAAACGGAACGAAAGAACATACGGCAGTACGGCTACGGTGTGAGAAGTTTCGGCCGTTCGCTCGAGGAAACTTATCTTAAGCTCGCGGATCAGATGGTGCGCCGCGAAACGCTGGCGCAAATTCATGGCCGCGTCATGGAACTGGAGCGCACGCCTCCGAAAATTCTCGATGGCGTGCCGGAAACGCTGGCTTATCTGACCGAGCGGCACCGCCTGATTCTGTTCACAAAAGGCGAGCCCGCTGAGCAGGCCGCAAAGGTCGAGCGTTCCGGATTGCAGGGTTTCTTCGAGTTCATCGAAATCGTCAGCGAAAAGGATCCTGAGACTTACGGCGGTTTGGTGCGCAAGTATAAAATCGTGAAATCGCAGGGCTGGATGATCGGCAACAGCCCGCGCAGCGACATCAACCCGGCCCTGAAGATCGGACTCAATGCTGTCTACATTCCGCACCAGCATACCTGGCAACTCGAACACGAACCCGTCATGGCGGGCGCCGGGAAGCTTGTCATCGTTCCGGCATTTCGGGAGCTGCGCGGCCACTTCTAGAGCACCCTGGCGATTCCAATTTGGATGTTGGAAACGATGGAGCTTGGCGCGAGTCTAATCCTTTCTGGGCCCGCAAAGGAGACTCACATGAGCACTACAAGCACCGCTCCTCGCATCGACTGGCGGCAGGAATGGTTCGAATTTGAAGACGCGACTTATCTGAATCTTGCGGGGCAATCTCCCATGCCGAAAGTCTCGCTGCGCGCGCTGCAAGCGGCACAGGAGTGGAAGAAATTCCCGCATCACAAACCGGACTCGACTTTCTTCGAAGTGCCGAACCGCATTCGCGCGTCGATTGCAAAACTCATTGGCGGCAAGGCGGAAGAGGTTGCGATCACTACCGGAGCAAGCACCGGTGTGGCCGCGGTTGCGTATGGGCTCTCCTGGAAGGCCGACGATGAGATCATTACTGCGAAAGGAGAATTTCCACTGCAGTATACAGTTTGGAAACCGATGGAAGAGCGCGAAGGCGTTAGGCTGACCATCGTTGCGCCGCGGGAACGATTTATCACGGCGGATGATCTGCTGGCGGCGATGACGCCGAGAACGCGGCTCGTGTCCGTGAGCCTGGTGCGATTCGACGATGGCTCGCTGCTGGATGCGGCGCGCGTGGCGGAAGCGTGCCATGCGCGTGGCGCTTTTCTTTTGCTGGACGCCAGCCAGTGCTGTGGCACGCTGCCGATGAATGTTGAAAAGCTAGGCGCGGATTTTGTCGTTTGCGCGGGATATAAGGGGTTGCTCAGTCCATTTGGCACGGGATTTTTCTGGGCCAAGAGCGAGCACATCGCCAAGATGCGGCCAGGGCCATTTTACTGGATGGCAGTGGCCGGCTCGGACAATTTTGCTTCGCTCAATTTCGATAATCCGAAACCCGCTCCGGCAGCGAAGCGGTGGGACACGGCGGAGCCAGCCAGCTATTTCAATTTCAATCTTGTGGCCATGGATGTTTCGACAGACTTTGTCGTGCGCCTGGGGCCTGAAATTGTGGCTAAACACAATCGCGCACTGATCGATCTGATGTACGAGCGTTTGCCAAAAGACCGCTGCGTTCCAGCCAGCCCGCTGGATGCGGCACGCCGAGGCGCTTATGGATGCTTTGCGGCCCGGTCGCCGGAAAAAACGGCCGAGCTCTACGAGAAGTTACGGAGTGGAAATGTGATTGTAAGCTTGCGCGAAGGAAATATTCGCGTGTCACCGCATCTTTACAATAGCGAGCGCGACATCGACCGCTTGATTTCGGTGGTCACCGCATGACAGCTGATCAGAAATGGCCGCGGGTTGCCGTGGTAGGAGCGGGCGCGGTCGGAGGCTACTTCGGCGGGATGCTGGCAAGGGCTGGCGCGCCGGTGATGATGATTGGCCGCGCAGCGTTTGTTGAAGCTGTAAAGAAGAACGGGCTGTTTCTCGACACGCTGCAATTTAAAGAGAGGGTGCGCGTCGAAGCTTCGACCGAGTTGACTGATGTTCGCGGCGCGGAGATCGTTCTTTTTTGCGTGAAGACCACGGACAATGCGGCGACGGCGAGTGCGCTCGTAGCACTGCTCGCTCCCGGCGCGTTGGTCGTGAGCATGCAGAACGGTGTGGACAACGCGGAGCAGATTCGCGCCGCCTCGGGCATTGATGCGCTTTCCGCAGCGGTCTACGTCTCGGCGGCCGTTCCTGAGCCAGGCCGCGTAAAGCATTCCGGGCGCGGCGATCTCGTCGTCGGTCCGCGCAGCGCGAAGAGCGAGCGGCTCGCCGCGCTGTTCGAACGTGCCGGGGTTGGCTGCCGCATTTCGGACAATATCTCTGGCGAGCTTTGGACAAAGTTCACCTGGAATTGTGGTTTGAACGCTATTTCGGCGCTGGCCCGCGCGAAGTACGGACAGATCGCCGCGAATCCCGATGCGCGGAGACTTGTCGAAGCCGTGGTCTACGAGGTACTCGCGGTTGCGAAGGCAGCGAATATTCACCCGCCGGGATTTGAAGATCCGCAAGTAGCGCTGGCGGGTTCCTTCAAGATTGCAACGCAAATGGCGGAGGCACTTTCTTCCACGGCACAAGACATGATTCGCGGGAAACGCACGGAAATCGATTCGTTGAACGGCTACATCGCGCACCGCGGCGCGGAGCTCGGCGTGCCCACGCCGGTGAATCATGCGCTGTACACTCTTGTGAAACTTGCCGAGGCCGAGTTTACTTCTTCCCCCGCCGCCGCCTAAACTCTTTTGCGGCACAGGGCAACGTGTCAGACTGCGCGATGTGAGCCTCAGTTCGCAAATTCGAGATTCCTTGAAACTGCTTGGCTCCGGTCTCCTCATTAGTGTGCTCTTGTGTGCGTTGTTAGCGTTCGTGGGTGTGACTATCTTTTTCCCGCATAGGTCACCCCCGAAGGAAGACCAAGTAGTCCGAAACTTCTACGCGCATCGGGCTGCTTTCGAGCAGTTACGAGACATGTTGATCGAGGACAATAAACTGATTCGATTGGCGGACTGGGGAGTTCAGACCACCACATCGATGGCGACGAGCGAACTTCGAACGGGCGATTTTCCGGTCGATCGTTACAATCAATATCTAGGCCTTCTCAAGGAAGTTGGAGCAATCGGAGCACATCGCGATAGAAGCCAACCTTCCGCCAGTGTTTGTGTCTGGATTTACGCGTCGGGTTGGGCGGGAGATACCAGGCACCTTGATCTTTGCTGGGAAAACGAAGTGCCGGCAAACCAAGTTGCCAGTCTGGACGATTTCTATAAAACACCGAAACCCAGGAGGCCGGCGTTTCGGCACGTCGAGAGCAATTGGTATCTCTGGGCGGATTGGTGAGCAGGGGCATCAGCGTTCACACGGCGGAGCTCCGCTCCTCACATCCGGTTCTATTTCGCAGTCAAAGTAGATTGGCGATGACTAGCCGCGGCACTTGGTTTCATCACCCTTGGCGCTTTTGACGCAGAGCGCGGGGATATGCGCGACATCGTCGATGACCCAGACCTCGTGCCCTTCCTGGAGGATGAACTCATACGTAGTCTTGGCGGAATTTTGATCTTCGGTGACCACGAGCAATTCGGCGGATTTGCCGGCGACTGTGTAGGTGATTCCCTCCGCGCCGTTGAAGCGCGACCACTGCTGCAGGAACTGCAATTTCACAAAGACGAGAACGGTGTGCGAACCTGTTTCGATCATGATGACCTCCGTTTTCACTGGCGCGCGCTCGGGCGAAGTTGCCCTGGCGGTTCCCTGCGGAGTGGTGACGCTGGAGCTAAAATCGTTACGGGAGACTCAAGTCCGAGACTAGCGGTCGTCGCGGATTTTGAAGGGGATGTGGGCGATGACTTCCAGGTCGACGGGCGCACCGGATTTGGAGGCGGGCTGGAATTTCCATTGGGCGAAGGCGGACTTGGAGTTGGCGTCGAGCTGAGGGTCAAGGCTGCGGGCGACTTGAATGCTGTCGACGGAACCGTCGGCGCGAACGATTGCGTACAGAACGACTTCACCTTGGACGTTTTGCTCGATGAGATCGGGCGGGTATTTGGGATCGACTTTTCTCACGGGGACGGGCATGGCGAGCTCGGCAGAAGCGGAAAGAGCCGCGCCCGGGCCTGAGCCGAGTTCGGCGAAATGCAAAATCCAGCTGCCGCTGGCGCTATTGATATTGGCCATGTTGACGGCGAGGGTGTAGACGCGCTTGGCGGCAAAGACCTGCTCAGGCTTGGCACCCGGCGGCAGCGTCGCGAAATTGGGAGGCCCGGTGCGTTCGGGAACATCCTCGGCTTTGCTGTTGGATTCTGGGCGGCTGCTCAGGCTGCGCGAGGACGGTAAGCTGAGTTTTAGATGCGAACTGCCCAAGCCAGAAACGCCGGCGTTTGGCTGCGGGTTTCCGCCGCTGATGCTGATACCTACGGGACTTTTTCCGCCGCCGTTGCTCGATGCGGCTGCGCCAGCACCACCTGATACCTCCCCAGAAGCGTTCGCTGAGCCGTCGGGTACGCCGGGCTTGGTGCCTTCCGGCGAAATGGAGATGCGCGCGGCGAGATTGCCTTGGGGCGGCTGAACATCCGTTTTAGGAGCCGCGGGCGAGGCGGAAAGCGCGATGAGCGTTGCAGGGTTTCCGTTCGCAGCGGGCTGAGTGGCACCGATTTCAGGCGCAGCGACGGAGTCGCCAGTTTGCGCACGCTCTGCGACGCGAGGCGCGGCGCCTGCGTTCAGATCGAGTTTCGGACGCGCTGGGGCGTTTGGGGATGCAGCTAGTGTAAGGTCGGCCGGCGTTTGCTCGAAATTGGGGACATCCGGCAGCGGAGCGGACGTAACGGTGGCGACGCGATGCTGACGAGGATGAAGTTTTGCGAGGGCTTCGGCGCTGATCTGAATATGTGGCCGGGCGGGGGCGACCGGAGCCTGCAGCTGGACGATGTTCGGCATTTCGGGAAGGGTCTTGGGCGCGAGCTGCGGCGCAACAGGACTGAGCAGGGTTTGCCGCGGATGCGTGGGGTGCACCGGATCTGTGATGATGCGCTGCCGCGGATGAAACGCGTCGGCGCCTTTTGGCGGAAGCGGCTTGTTCGGATCGCCATGCGCAATGGTCTTGGGCTTCGCTGCGGGGATTGCAAGAGCGGGAAAATCTTCGATGGGGCCGGACCAGGTGAGTTGGGTATTGTCGAAGGCGGAGTTGTGGCGAATGGTCGTGGGAAGAAGCGAGAACGGCGATAGAACGAACACAACGTGCCACAGCGCGGCAGCGATGACAGCTCGCCAGGGCATGCGGCGTTCGACCCAGCAATCGCGGAAGTAGTCGCCGCCGAGAAACTTGCCGGCTGAGAACGGGCCAGAAACAAGCGTGCGGAGGCTGCTCCAGAGGCTTTGGCGGAAGTCGCCCCAGGCGACGTCGAGCTTGGGCTCCGCGATGACGGGCTCGGGCGGAGGGGTAGGAATGGGAGCCATGCGCGCGGCGGTCGCCGCGCCTTGCCCCAAGATGTTGTAACCACTATTGACCTGGCCCAATGACATGAGCTTCGTAGTATAGCGTGGCTGGGGACCAGGAGGTATGGATTCGAGTTGGGGCGTAGGGGATGCCTGGGAGAGGCAGCGAGTAGCGGGTGGTGAGTAGTGAGTATGAGTAGCGCAGACCGGCGGGGCAAGCCCCGCTCCTACATCGTGAGGCTATGCTGCGGCGCTGGTTCGAGGACGAGTTTGGAAGTGGCGGAAGACAGCGATGAGAAGAGCTAGGGCGCACAAAATTGTTACGGCGAACCAGAAATAAAACACAACGCTCCACGAAGCTACGTACCACGATCCCGGGCCTAGGTTGAATTGCGAGCCGAACGGGAGTTGGGTGTCGCGGAGGAAGGCAGAGAGTTCGAAGAGCTGGGCATCATCACCCTTACTCAGGAAACGCTGAAGGAGTTCGGAGTAGGGCCAGTAGCTCACAAAAAGAACCGCGCTCGAGATAAGTGCTCCGATGGCCGCGCTGAAACCGAAGGCTAGCGTGAGGCGGCTGGGGTGAAGCGAACTTAACCTGAGCGAGCGGCTCCTAACAACTATGCCCAATGCGCAGAGAAGCAAGAGGACAGCGCAAAAAAGCATCAACAGGCCGGAGAGTCGTACCAAGAAGGCGTTCCAGTGAGAAACGTCGCTACCCTGAAACCTCTTACGAAACAGAAGGCGCTGCTTGTCCGCGGCTTTATCGAACTGATCGGCGAGCGCGGCGTAGAACGCGGCAGCTCCGTTGTTGCCCTCCGTTTGAGAGAGCGCTCCTAGCCGAGCGTAGGCTTCCTTCATATCCTTTTTCATTACAAATGTGAATCCGTCGCCATCACCCATCATCTGACCGAAACGGGCCACCGCCCAATATTTTTCAAAGGCGGCTTTGCGATCACCCCGAGACTCGAGTGATTTACCGGATTCGAGAAGCGACTGCGCGTAAAGGGAGCATTCCCAAACCCCATAGTTGGGAAAGCCATACCAATCCTCACCGGAGACAGCCTGGAACGGGTCGTCAAGGCGATAGCGGGAGAGAACCCGGTGATCCAACTGCTTTTGGCGGTCGAGATAGTTATCGAGCTTCGGAGATGAAACGCGGCGTCCATTTCCTTTTCCCAAGCTGGGCTTTCTTCGAGCTTGCCTAGCGGAAATTCTTTACTATACGTGACAGTGGCCCCAATTTTCTGAGCCGCGAATAGATGGGGAAGCGCGTTTTCCGGATCCCATTGTTTGAGTACGGAGACTCGGCGGTCTATTTCGGAAGGCGATAGATACGCCGTGCCAGCAACCGCATAGAGCCAGGTGAGATTCGGATCGAGTTGCACAGCTTCGTTGGCGAGGCGCTCCCTTTGGATTGCATTGGGGTAGCGAACCGCGACAAAGGCGAGGGCTTCTGCATCGCGATTTTGTTCGGCTTTTTTGACGAGAGCGTCCAATTCTGGATCTCGGCTAGGATAGCCAAAGCTCTGCTTCGCGTGGAAAACGTCGTGCCACTGCGCGAGCGATACGTGGAAGGCTTGACGGAACACGGGGGCGAGGAACAAGAGAAGCGAGGCGACGACGCAGGACGCGATCACGGCTAGAGTGGTTTTGCGCATGGGAATCTCCTTGGCGAAAAGTTCGTTGGCGGAAGAGACCGTGCGGCGAGGGCGGCCGGGAAGGATTACGGCGAGGGCGGCGTGCTTGGCGAGGACGCCTGCGCCGCCGAGAGACCAGAGAAATGCCGACCAGTTCCCTTCCACGTGATTTAGCTCGCTGAGCATGGCGTGGCCCCAGTCGAGGGTGTCGTGGGGCGCGATCCAGATGGCGAAGCGCAGGAGCGCGATGGCGACGCTCCGAGGGAAGGCGGCGGGGATCATGCGCGGCCTCCGCTGAAGGCGGGGCGGCGGACTTTCAAGCCGGCACGAGAGTTCGCAAATGTGGCGCGGACTAGTTCGACGCCGTTGGGAGTGAGGCGATAGGTGTGGCGGGGAGGGACGCCATCTTCGGTGGTGACCCACTTGGTTTCGAGCAGGGAGTATTTGGCGAGGCGCATGAGGATGGGGTAGAGGGTGCCGGACTTGAGGCCGGTTTCGCGGCTGAGTTCGTAGCCGTAGCGCCAGGCCCTGGGATGCTCGACGAAGCGTTCGAGGACGCGGAGAGTTTGCGGGGATAGGCGAGGAGTTTTCACAGCTTAAGTCTACATATATAGATATTATTGTCAAGCGCGGTTTTGAGGCGTGCCGATTGGGGAATACCGCGATGCGCTGCGCAACAAATCAGTCGGCTCGGTTGCCTGGCTGCTCGTGGAAGACACCGTTCACAAAGAAAGTGAGAGCGGCGTCGCCTTGTTTTAGGACGCGGGTGCGGCGGAGTTGGTCGAATTGTTCGGGGAGTTGGAATTTGTGGTGATGCTCGAAGATGACTAGGGCGTCGGGAGCGAGGAAATTGGCGGTGGCGAGAAATTCGAGGGTGCGGGCGTAGTCGACGTGGGCGGCATAGGGTGGATCGACGAAGACGTAATCGAAGCCCGGAGTGGACGGCGTGTGGCGCGCGGCGAGTTTTTGGAGGGCGGTGTGGGCGTCGGCGGCGAGGATGGTGTAGCCGGAAGTGATTTTGAGGGAGTCGAGATTTTGGCGGATTAGTTTTGCGGCAGGCGGATGATTTTCGACGAAGGTTACGTCGGCGGCGCTGCGGCTGAGGGCTTCGATGCCGATGGCGCCGGTGCCGGCGAAAACGTCGAGGAAGCGCGAGCCTACGACGCCGGGGCCGAGAACGTTGAAGAGCGTTTCTCGTAGGCGGTCGCTGGTGGGACGGAGGGCGAGGCCTTTGAGGCTTTTGAGAATGCGGCTGCGGTATTTGCCGGCGACGATACGCATAAAGGGGAAAATTAACATAGTCGAAAGACCGCTGACTGAATCAAATTGGGCAAGGAACAAATAAGGCGAGGCCCCCAACTTGGACCGCCAACCTTAAGGAATTACTCATGCAACGACTTTTCGCTGTAATTCGGAACGTTCTACTCTTTAGCTTTGTATTGTGTTGCGCCTTCCTGCCGTCCGCAGCGGCGCAATCCTGCGGAGCGAAGGGGATCGCATTGCAGGTACTTGGGTCCGGCGGGCCTGAACTGCAAGACAAACGGGCCTCAAGCAGTTATCTCGTCTGGGAAGATGGACAAGCACGAGTACTTATCGATGCGGGAGGAGGAGGCGCGCTTCGATTCGGCGAAAGCGGGGCGCAAATGTCGGAGCTTGATGTGATTTTGTTCTCGCACTTTCACGTCGATCATAGCGGTGACTTTGCCGCTTTAATCAAGTCTTCGTGGTTTGAAGATCGCAAGCGTCCTTTGCCGGTCTATGGCCCGGAGGGAAACGATTTCATGCCTTCCACGGTTGAGTTTGTTTACGATTTTTTTGGAGATAAGCATGGCGCTTTTCGCTATCTCAGCGAGTTGTTGGTGCCCGGAGAGGAGGGCGACTATAAATTGCAGCCGCACAACGTTGAGGGAAGCGCGAAGCCGGCCGAGATATTTCGCCGCGGCGGCATTTCGGCGCAAGCGGTGCGTGTTGTTCACGGAGGAGTTCCGGCCCTGGCGTGGAGAGTAGAGATGGGCGGCAAAGTGATCGTTTTCAGCGGAGATACCAACGGCGAGGGCGCGGGTCTGCCGCAATTGGCCGCGAGCGCGGATTTGTTCGTGGCTCACAACGCTGTGCCAGAAGGCGTCACCGGAGTGGAAAGAAATCTGCACATGCCTCCGTCCGTGATCGGGCAAATCGCCGGAAAGGCACACGTCAAACAACTGGTCCTGTCTCATCGCATGCTTCGGACCTTGGGAAAGGAAACTCAGACGCAATCCGAGATCGAAAAGAAATTTTCAGGCCCAGTTAAGTTTGCAAACGACCTGGATTGCTTTCCTTTGAACTAATAGCTTGCAGGGCGAAGGCTTCGCGGCATTAAGCCGACTGCGCTCTTTCCAGCAGGCTGGTGCTTAGTTGGGAGAATTCTGCCACTAGGGCGCTGGCGTCCTGGCCTGCTAGTGTTGCGGCGTCGATTTCTGTGGTGAGTAGTATGGACGTAGCTACGTCGGCGCTGCATTCGAGGCAGTATTTGCCGGTTCTTCCTGGTAGATCAAAAAGTTCGGCTCGGTGGCCACAAACACAGCACTGCAAACTGAACGGCTCTTCACACCCTTTCGGACCGGATAACATTAGCCTTCTCCCTGGGTCACGCGGTGCAGGTCGTGACCCGCAAACTTATGGTAGAGAAACGGGCGTAAGGAAGTCAGGAGCCAGCGGTTAGGATTTTGTAAGCCGAATAAGCCGTTGTAAATGAACTAGTTAGCGAAGGCGTTCATTGGTGATGCGCAGAGAAAATCCGAGTTTAAGAATCGAAAGTTGAAGAATTCAGCTGACGCATATTTGTTAGGGCGTTTCCGCAATACAATCAAGGGAGTTTTTCCCAGGAGGCTGTATGCGGCTTCGATTGTCGCTTGCATCCGGTACATTGGCGTTCGTTTTTCTCATGGGCTCATCCGATAACAACATCATGGCTCAGAGCAAGAAAGCGAAGCCTCCTAGTGTTAAGGAACTGATCGGGGTCTGGATCGGCTTTGACAACGATCAACTTACCTTTACCCGGCTCGACCTCCGCGCTGACTCAACGGGGTTCTGTGCCCGTGTTTCTCCCGCCGACACAATTCTGCACCATCAGGGCGTGCATGTTTACCGAGTAACGAAATGGAGTGTGGATGGTTGGAACATCGAAATTCAAATGTCTCCTGAATCGAATGCAACAGCCGTCGGCTACGTTAAGGGTCGTGTTGGTCTTGCCGTACTTAACTTAACGATAGGTGGCCATGAGAATGGCGGTTGGAAAGAGCTGTCGATCCTGCATCCGGAATCCCGAGTAATGATTTCCAACCAAGAAACAAAAGACGCGACTGAAAAAGCCGAGAAGAACTAGCACTCGATGGGCTGAGCTACTGTCGCAATACTTCACACAAAAGACTCAGAATATCAAGTGAAGCGGTCCGCCTCGGAACGCGGCCCTACAAAATGCGCTAGCCGATGCGGGCGAGGTGGTAGCGGCGTTGCCATTCTTTGGGGAGTTGGCGGAGGAGGCGCTGGAGAGACGTGGATTGCTGGGCGTCGTCGGCCAGGGCGAAGGCTTCGCGGCGGGCGACTTCGAGGAGATCTTTGTCGCGGATGGGGTTGGCAATGTGGAAGCCGAGGTCGCCGGATTGGCGGGTGCCGAAAAATTCGCCGGGGCCGCGGAGGAGGAGATCGGTTTCGGCGATTTCGAAGCCGTTGGAGGTGCGTACCATGGGTTCGAGACGCGCG
>Ga0210387_10001779_pt1 | contig 16321 bp, 10 predicted proteins | sample IncBWC7OmetaG_FD_160108 | JGI IMG/M metagenome (GOLD analysis project Ga0210387, IMG submission 160108) | Forest soil microbial communities from Barre Woods Harvard Forest LTER site, Petersham, Massachusetts, United States - Inc-BW-C-7-O ...
TCCCCACGTACACTTCGCGTTACGTCATGGCCGACGGCGTCCTCGACGGCCTGCGGCATTTCGGCGTCATCACGCGCCCGCCGGGCGCGGGCCAGGACGAAATCACCGGGGAGGACATGGAGCCGAGCTTCCGCATGCTTTTCACCGGCACGCAGCAGGGTCCCCTCACCGAGGACGAGAAAAAATTTGTCGTCCTCGCCTACGAGAAGGCCCTGGTCGCGTTGAAAAAAAACATCACCCCGCTGGGCTTTTCCGCCTGCTCGCTCGACGACAATATTGTCACCGGGACCGACGCGAACTATCGCAGCGTGTGGGGGCGCGATGGCGCCTTTACCGTCATCGCCACGCTCGAACTCGACGATCCCGATGTGCGCACCGCCCAGCGCCGCACGCTCGACACGCTCCTTAGCGCCACCTCGCCCACCGGCCAGATCCCCGCCAACATCCGCATCGACGACGGCGTGCCCGACTACGCCGGCGTCGGAAACATCTGTTCGATCGACAGCGGCCTCTGGGTCATCATCGCGTTCTACGATTACATCGCCAAGACCAACGACCTTGATTTCTTGCGCCACCACCGCACGCGCCTGCAGACCGCCATGAACTGGCTGAGCGCGCACGACAGCAACAACGACGGCCTGCTCGAAATTCCCGAAGCGGGCGATTGGACCGATCTCTTCGGCCGCAGCTATAACATTCTTTACGACGAGGTGCTTTGGTTCCGCACCAACGTCTGCTATGGCCGCCTGCTCGAGTTTCAGGGCGAATTCGCGCGGGCCGCCGATTACCTGCGCTGGTCGCAGAGCATCCGCGGCCGCGTGCTCACCACTTTCTGGCCCACCACCCTGCCCCTCACCGGCGATGCGCGGCCCTATCGTTTCGCCGACCGCCAGTTCGACCTCGGCGACACGCAGTACTTGCTCGCGGAGATCACGCCGTTCTCGTTCAACTGGCGCTGCGATGTGCTCGGCAACCTCCTCGCCTTTCTCGTCAACCTGCTCGACCTCACGCGTGCGCGCACCGCCTTGCGCTTCATGTGGGGTGTCGGCGTGAACAATCCCTGGCCCGTCGCCAACCTCTATCCCGTCGTGCAGGCCGGCGACCCCGACTGGCGCACCTACTACACCGTCAACCTGCTCAACTTGCCCCATCATTACCACAACGGCGGCATCTGGCCCTTCATCGGCGGCTTGTGGGTGCAATGCATCCACCGCCTCGGTTTCCACGAAATCGCCAGCCGCGAGCTCGTACGCCTCGCGCAGCTCAACCAGCTAGGCCGCGACCAGGAATGGGAGTTCAACGAGTGGTCCCACGGCGTCACCGGCCGGCCGATGGGCAAGGCCTTCCAGGCCTGGTCGGCCGCTTCCTTCATCCGGGCTTGCCATGAGCTCGGCGTCGACCCCAAGCATGGGCAGACTCAATAGCACCCCCGATTCAGGTCGACCCACGCGTATCGCAAAAATGATTTGCCGTTCCGATCGCTGCGAAAAATCTCGTTTGTAACACAATACGTTACAAACAAAGCAATGAGCTTCTTCGTTTGTAATATAATGCGTTACAAATTAATTTGAAGACGTGCCCGCGTAAAAACGCCGGCTGGATTCTTCCAACCTGCCAACGATATGCCGGTCTAAACAGAAATTTCCAACCACCTGCCAACATGAACGCGCCCCGCCCCCTCGCCCTTTGCTTCGGTGAAATCCTCTGGGATTTTCTGCCCGACGGGTTGTTTCTCGGCGGCGCGTCGCTTAACGCCGCGTATCACCTGCACCATCACGGCGTGGACGCGCGGGTCGTTTCCGCCGTCGGCCGCGACGTGTTGGGCGATGAGTTGTTCCGGCGTTGCAAAAACTGGGGCCTCTCCACCGACGGCATTGCGCAACTCGACAATGTGCCCACCGGCCACGTGCGCGTGGCCATCGGCGGCAATGGCGACGCCCGCTTCGACATCGTCACCCACGTCGCGTGGGACAAAATTCCTGCGACCGCCGCCACCCTTCGCACAGCCGCTGAAGCCGGCGCGTTTGTTTATGGTTCGCTCGCGGAACGCTCCGCCTCCAACCGCGCCACGCTCGACCGCCTGCTCGCCGCGCTGCCCAAACGCGCCCTGCGCGTGTTCGACGCCAACTTGCGCCCGCCGCATGACGATCTCGACCTGGTCCGCGAACTCGCGCGCAAGGCGACCGCATGGAAGGTGAATGCCGCCGAAGCCGCGCGCCTCGCCGCGAATGAAGCGGAAACGCCCGGCCGCGAAGAAATCCACGCCCGGCTCCTGGCAAAAATGAGCGGGTGCGGACTGGTCGTGGTCACGGCCGGCGCCCGCGGTGCGGGCCTGCTGCGCGACGGCCGGTGGCTTTGGGAACCGGGCCGGCCCATGCCGGTGGCCGACACCGTCGGCGCCGGCGACGCCTTCGTCGCTTCGCTGGTGGCCAACCTGCTGCCCGGCAAAATGCCGGATGCCGAAATTCTTTTCCGGGCCTGCCGCCTCGGTGAATGGGTCGCGTCGCAACGCGGAGCCACGCCCAGTTACACTGCCCAACCCAACCCGGTTGCTTGCTGATCGATCGCAAGCCCGCACCGCAGCCGGATGTAGCAGCGTGTCCCCAAGCTTGCCACGGTTGATAATGTGGCAACAAGCTCCTTCAAACTGGATACGCAGCTTTCTCGCCATCGCTCCAGCTTAACAGCAAATCTCAACCGCCAATTCACTAATTTACATGATTAAAAAAGTAGAGGCCCGACCCCACTGCTGTCCAGATCCGACCCCACTGCTGTCCGATGTCGGACTTGTTTCTTAAGGGAAGGCGGCCCGGTCAGAGTCACCAGGCGGACACGATTCTCCTCTTGACCTTGAATTTACGTGAAACATAATTGTTCACAATGAAAACAGCCTCAGTTCGAGAAATTCGCCTCGCTTTTCCCTCCGTGCTTAAAGCAATAAAAGACGGGGAAACCGTTGCCATTACGTCTCGGCGAAAGATTGTCGCCACCCTCTGCCCCCCGCCGCGATCGCCAGCCAAGCAGCGTCCCTGGGCCGATGTCGATCGCTGGCTGGCATCACAGCCAAAGCGGACGCTTAACATGGCGGCAATATTGTCGGACGATCGCAATGACCTACGCTGACGCTTCTTTTTTGGTGTCGCTCTGCCTGAGTGATAGCAACTCGACCGCCGCTGTGGCATTTGTGAAAAGCCGCCGTCAGCCGCTGGCCCTTACTGTGCTTCAGCGGCACGAACTGCGTAACGCCATTCGTTTGGCGGTCTTCAGGACAAGGAACACCCATTCGCCAGTCACCGATGCCGACGCACGGGCGGCTCTCGCCCGCATGGATGCAAATATCGCCTCTGGTAGTTTGGTGGAACATCCCTTGCCTTGGAGCGAGACGATGGCCGAAGCTGAACGCCTCGGCGGTGCACATACGATGACCCTTGGCGTCCGCGGGATGGATTTACTGAACGTGGCTGCGGCTGTCGCGACGAAATCCCGGACTTTTGTGACGTTCGATTCGCGTCAACGCGCGATCGCTCAAGCCGCAGGTCTCAAAGTGTTTCCCTGACACGGCTATCGTGCCGGCGGCATCCGCCGCCGTGATCGAGCTATCTGTGGAATAAGGTGGAGCGCGTTGGCCCCAACGCGCTCGTTTGAAATTGCGCAATGAACGCGTCGGGGACGACGCGTTCCACCTCGAAACATTCGTCGCCGAAAGGGCAATGATCAATAGCGGCAGGTAGCCGTGGCGCCCCTTCTCAGTTCGAAAGCGAATGCCGCCTTCCATTGGGCGGACTTTTTAACCTTCGATACAAGGCAACATGCTTTTGCGAAGGCCGCTGGCCTTCGCGTAGGCCCGTAAATCATCGCGATAAGCCAACGGCGGGGGTTTTAGGGGCGGGATAAAAAATTTCTGGTTTCGCCCCATTGTCCTGCGGCGGAGGTTGCGTTTGGAATTTTGGACACTGCGAATTGCACGCGAGATCAGGCGACATGCATGACTTGCCTGATTCCGTTGCGCGGGGGGATTTGATTAGTTTTTTTTCAACCGATTCGCGCTCATATCAGATTTCCACATTTTTTTACGGTTCGGAACAAACCGCCGGTGCCGCGTTCTATCGGCCTGCCCAAAAAAACCGGAGTGTGACCAAGGCAAGTCAAACATCACAATCTGGTTGGGAATCCACCCGATGGAAAAAGGAAGTAAACTAGACCAAGTCGATGGCCGCCGAAATGTTTTTGCCGCCACCAGCGCTGCGCATGTGAAATCATCCGGCGCCGGCACGGTCGATTTATGGGAAATGATCCATCTTTTCCGAAATAATTTTGGACGGATATTTTTATGCGTGCTGCTCGCCGTCGGGGCCGTTGCCGTTTACCTGAACCACGTGCATCCGGTTTATGCCTCCACCGTGATGTTGGAGGTGGCGCCGAATGTGGATCCGGATTCCCCGAACCCACCGCCAGATCTCGACTCATCGGACATCCTCAAGACCATCGAACTTAAAATTGCCAGCCAGTCGGTGATTTTAAAGGTCATCCAGGACAATCACCTCGCTGATGACCCCAATTTCACCCAGGCACAGGCGGCGGGGACGTTTTTAGACCCTGAATTCGTCCAGTGGCTCGGCCAAAGTGCGGCGGATTTCCTCAAGCTCATCCGGGCGGATCGCTTCATTGATATCAGCAGTCTCAAGGCTGCCCCACCCCAACCCGGCCGGTCATTTTCCGATGCGGAGTTGGTCCAGAAGTTCATGGCCAAAACTTCCGTGAACCTGGTGCGGGGAAGCCGGCTTATTTCGGTGACGGTCGAAGATGGGGATCCAAGTAACGCCCAGCATCTCGCCCAGGCGGTGACCGATGAATTTTTCCAGGAATCATTGGATGAGCGGGGCAAGGACACGGCCTCCGCCCACGAACTTCTCCTCGCCGAAGCCAAGCGAATCAGCGCGGAACTCAAGGCGTCCGAGGAAAAACTTGCCGCCTATCGGGACAAATATAACGCGGTTTCCCTTCAAGAGCAGCAGAATATCGTGGTCGAACGGCTCCGGGATTTGAACCAGCAAGTTACCACGGCTCAAAACACCCGCTTGGCGTTGGAACCGGATATGGACCAGGTCCACCGCCTGGCCGACGCGGATCCGGAGCAACTGCTCAGCATCCGCAGCATCGCCGGCCAGCCCGAAGTCAGTGACCTGCGCAAACAGATCGCCATGCAAGAGGCCCAGGTGGCCACCCTGGCGCAACGCTATGGCCCCCTGCACCCCAACATCATCCAGGCCCGCAGCCAGCTCGATGAGCTTCATTCCGCGTTGCACGCCAGCATCCGCAAGGCTGGCAACCTCATCATCCGGTCCTACGAATCGGCCCAAGCCACGGAAACAGCGATGGCGTCGGCCTTGGCCAAACAGGAGAAGGCGTCCTTGGAGCTGGATCGGATCGCCATTCCCTACCACACGCTCGAGCGCGAGGTCCAAGCCAATAACAGCGTTTATCAAAAAGTTTTGGAAAATCTCAAACAAACGGATGTGTCGCACCGGACGGCATCGGCCAACGATATCGATGGGGTCAATATCCGCGTCATCGCCCAACCCCTCGTCCCGATGCAGCCGGTCCGACCCCGGGCAAAACTGTTGCTGGGCCTCTCGGCTGCCGTTGGCCTGTTCCTCGGCTGTGGTTCGGCGTTGGTCTCCCGGGCCCTCGACAACACCGTGTCCTCCGTCGACCACGCCGAATCGTTCCTCGGGCTGCCGGTGCTGGCCACGGTGACGCGCTCGCGCCAATCGCGCTTTGGGGGAAAGCCCACCGTATTAAAACATCCCGCCTCAGCCCAGGCGGAGGCCTTTCGCTCCCTGCGAACTTCGCTTTCCTTGCTGCCCAACGATGACGAGCAAAAGTTCATTCTCTTTACCAGCGCGGTGCCCGGCGAAGGCAAGAGCTACTGCTCGCTGAATACCGCGGCGGCCTTTGCCCAACAGGGCCTCCAAACGCTTCTGATCGATGGCGACCTCCGCCGCCCGGGCCTGCAGCGGCTTTTGGTCGGGTGGAATGAAAAACCGGGGCTCACCGATTGCCTGAAAGAACCCGGTCTTTTTCCCGCCGCCGTGCAGCCAACCTCCATCCAGAATCTCTATTGCCTTGGCGATCGCAAATGCCGGCCCGGCGGGGCCAAATTGGTGGGAAAAGACGGCTTGCATGACATTTTGCAGCGCGCCCAGAAAAACTTCGACCGGGTGATCATCGACACCGCCCCGTTGATGGCGGTCAGTGACACACTCTATATTGCAAAAAACGTCCCGACGGTCTGCCTGGTGATTTATGCCGGGAATACTCCCCGTCGCCTGGTCCGGCGGGCGCTCAAACTGCTGGATGATGTCGCCCAGCGCACCGCCACCGGCGTGGTCCTGAACAAAGTCGACCGGCGCCAATCCACCAGCCATTATTATTACTATAGTGGCCCCGCCAAGTCGGCATAGAAGCTATCTCAAAATTCAACATGAGCATCGTTTTTCAATTTTGAGCTAGCTTCTGATTCCAACTCGAACCGCATCCGCACACGAACACGTGGAAGAAATGAAAAAAACAGAACAAATCCTAGGGGGAGCGCGCAGCCATGGTCCAGCTCGTGCGCCCGCCCTGGACGAAAGAAAAGGAACTACGAGCCATGATGGACCAAACTGCAACGGCCAAGGCGGCCGTACTCCCCTTTGAACATCGGATAGAGAACCGGCATATCCAAACGCAGGTGCTGCTGGCCGGGATCATCGGCGACGCCGTGGTCGTTTTCCTGTCGCTGGCTTTCAGCAGCTGGCTGCGTTTCGAGACGACCTTGGTGCACTTCGGGTTCAGGTCGCACGTGATCCATTGGATGGATTATTCCAACCATGTCGCCTTCGGCACCCTGTTGTTTCTTTTGCTCCTGCCCCACCGGCACCTCTACGACCTGCACCGGATCATCCACCTGCGCCAGACCGTGCCGGTGATCGTCAAATCTGCGCTGACCTGGCTCCTCGCCTACATGGCGTTCTCCTGGCTGCTGCGCTCCGAGGAGGAAGTCAGCCGGGCTTACGTGATCATCGCTTTCGGCGTAACCACCACGATGTTCACGCTCTGGCGGTATTTGCTCTGCAAAATTGTCCATCGTGAATCCATGGCCCGGCGATTGCAGCAGCGGATCCTGTTTGTAGGCTGGTCGGGACATGCGACTTCGCTGGTGCGGGCGATCGCGGCCGATGGCGGCCTGCAGTATAAAATATCCGGTTACGTCCCATCCGGACAAGCCCGCGAAGCCAGCCGCCCGGATGTTTTCCTTCGCAAATTGGGCGACCATGGCAGCATCGCCGAGGTCCTGCAGGCGCATTCGATCGACATGGTCATCCTGGCGGACATGAACCTTTCGACCGACCAGACGGTGGCCCTGGCCAATCTTTGCGAGAAGGAGATGGTCGATTTCAAGGTCATCCCCAGTTGTTTTCAAATCCTCCTCCCGTGTTTGCAGATGCAGACGGTGAGCAGCATGCCCGTGCTCGGCATATCGTACCTGCCGTTCGACCTGCCGTTCAACGCCATGCTCAAGCAGCTCGTTGACCTGGTGGGCGGCTGTGTCGGCTGTATCTTGAGTGCGCCGGTCATCGCCCTGTTCGGGCTCCTGGTGTACCTCGAAAGTCCCGGCCCGATCATCTACCGCCAGCGCCGGCTGGGCCAGGCCGGCCGGCCCTTTTGGATTTTCAAAATCCGCAGCATGAAGATGGACGCCGAGGTTGCCGGCCAGGTGGGTTGGACGGTGAAAGACGACCCGCGGCGCTTGCGCATCGGCGCCTTCATGCGCCGCTGGAACATCGATGAGCTGCCGCAGTTCTGGAATGTGCTCAAAGGCGAAATGAGCCTCGTCGGGCCGCGGCCGGAACGCCCGGAACTCATCGGGATATTCAAGGAAGAAATTCCCCATTATAATGCCCGGCATAATATCAAGCCCGGGATCACGGGCTGGGCCCAGGTCAACGGTTTCCGCGGGGACACCGATCTGACCAAACGCGTTCACTGCGATCTCTACTATATAGAAAATTGGAGCCTGCTCCTGGATTTTCAAATCATGCTGCTGACCCTCTTCCGGCAGAAAAATGCCGCGTAATAAAACCTTTTTACCGGACTCAACCCTCCCCCCACACGGCCATCTCTCACCATGCGCGTCGCTTTTCCCACCACCCGGTTTCTCGATCCTGACAACGTCAAGTCATGGTCGGGGCTGCCATTTTTTATCCGGCGGGCATTGGAGAATGCCGGCCTTGAGATCGTCACCATGCCGCTGGTCGGGGATATGGGTGGTGGCGGTCGATGGGCCCGGTTTCTTTATTGGCGTTGGTTGCGCGGGAAACGCTATCTGCGGCATGGTGAAAAAAGGGGGTTGAGGCACTATGCCCGGCAGCTCGAACAGCACCTGGCGGCGCATCCGGTCGATATTGTATTCAGCCCCAGCACCTGGCCGATTGCCTACCTCGAAACGAATTTGCCCGTCGTGTTCTGGACCGACGCCTGTTTTGCCGGCATGGCCGGCTTCTATGGATCCTTCACCAATTTGGCCCCGCCCAGTATCCAGGCGGGCCATGCGGCCGAACAGGCGGCCTTGGACCGCTGTGCTCGCGCGATTTATTCATCCGACTGGGCTGCGCAGATGGCTGGGCAATTCTATAGAATCGAACCATCCAAGGTCTCGGTTGTTCCGTTCGGGGGAAATTTGCTGGAACCGCCGACCGTCGAGGAAGCCAGGGCCGGAGTGCGGGCGCGTGACATGTCGCAATGCAATCTTTTGCTCGTCGGCGTGGATTGGGAGCGAAAGGGCGCCGATGTTGCAGTGGATACGGTGAAGGCATTGAACGCAGCCGGCTTGAATGCCCGGCTCACGGTTGTCGGGTGCAAGCCACCGGCCTCGTGCCGCCTGCCCGACTGCGTCGAGTTAATTCCGTTTATTGGCAAGGAAACCGTCGAACATCGGCGCCAGCTGGGCGAACTTTACCGGCGCAGTCATTTTTTTATCATGCCCTCGCGGGCCGAGGCCTTCGGGCTGGTTTTTGCCGAGGCCAGTGCCTTCGGTGTTCCCTGCCTGGCCACCAGGGTGGGCGGACTTCCGTCCGTCATCATCGACGATATCACCGGCCGGCTGTTCCCGCTCGGGGCCGGTGGCGCGGAGTATGCGGATTATATCCTGAAATTCATGCATGATCCAATCCGTTATCATCAGCTGGCGCTGCGAACGGCCGAAGCCGCCGACACACGGCTTTCCTGGGATACCGCGGGACGCAAAGTCGCGGAAATACTCAACTCTATCGTCCACCCGAAGCCCCCTGCTGCCGTGACGGAATGGACTATTGAGACGGCAAAACACTGAACCATGAATTCTCCCGCCCTGGATTCCCCCTCGGATTTGCTACCCGGAGCCCGGGAAGCAAACGCGTCCATCGATGAAGCTCCGCCGGTCAGCGGGTGGCTGTCGCCCTCGGCCTGGATGTCATTCCTCGCGGGTTTCTTGACGGTCTTCACGATTTCGTTCGTGGGCGAAATGCCGGTCGGCGAGCTGGTGCTGATGGCCATCGCGGGATGGGCTGCGTTTTGCGTGGTGTTCAACCACACCTGGCCAGGGCCCTTGTTGCAGAATCGGTTCTTATGGACTTTGTTGACCGCCCAACTGGTCGGCCTCGGCGGATATGTTTTCTCCGACCTCTACCGGCACAGTTTTCCGCTCGATATGGCGCGCGGGTGGAGCCGCATGGTTTTCCTCGGCATCGATATCGTGGCCATCGCCTATCTCTTCGGCTGCGCGCGACGAAATTTTGTTGTTTTTCAACTGGGCCAATGCATCGGCGCGGTCACGAGCGCCCTGGTCCTGGGCCCGCTGTTTGGCGACATGTGGAAATTCGGGATCGGCTATCCCTTGACGTATTTGATTTTTTTCCTCGCCCCGTTTGCGGGAGCGTTCGCGACCGTGCTGGCGTCCGGTGCGATCGGGCTGGTTCACTTCACCCTGGATTTTCGCAGCCTGGGCGGACTTTGCCTGCTGGTCGGAATGCTGGCGTTTTTGCAAATCGTGCCACGGCAATTCCGCCTGTGGCTGGCGCCATTGATGATGGGCGCCGCGTTGGCCGCGGTCCTATGGATTTACGGGCAAACCCAGGGCGATAACACCCGGGCCACCCGGTCCGACGTCGAACGTTCGGCCATGGCCACCGCCGCGCTCGAGGCCTTTGAGCAATCGCCCCTGATCGGACATGGCTCGTGGTTCAGCAACACGGATGTCTATGACAATTTCATGGTGATCCGCCATGCGGAAGCCAAGCAGGCGCACGTCGGCGGCTTTGACGATCCCAACAAGGAGCCGGGTGCGGTGGCGGTTCACTCCCAAATCCTAGTCGCGCTGGCCGAAGGCGGCTTGTTCGGCGGGGCCTTTTTTTTCGTTTATGGCGCGGGCCTGGTTTGGACCCTTTACGACCTGGTATTCGTCCGCCGCTGGCACCGGCTTGCTCCGTTCTGCACGCTGGTCCTGCTTTCAGCACTTTGGGATTTTTTCTGCAGCCCGTTTTCCGGGGCGCAGCGCGTATCCATCGCCATGGTGTCCGGCCTTATCCTCCTCGTGCAGCAGGACGCAATCAACCCGGCCCCGGCAACGCTCTCCCGCTCATGAATCCAATTTCACCTCTCCGACAACGTTTCGCCCGGCTTTCTGGACGTTCCAGGGCCGTGGGCCTTTTTTTTGCCACCTCCGTGGCAGCCAGGGCGCTCGGAATTTGCTGCCAGCTCTTGCAGGTTCCCATCGCGGTGAAGGCGCTTGGGCCCGAGGCCTTCGGGCTTTGGATGGCGCTGACGAGCATTGGCACCATGATCATGTTTGCCGACTTCGGCATGGGGCAAGGCGCTCAGAACAAACTTTCCGAAGCCTTTGCGGCCGGAAAAGAACGTGCCGCCCGTGAGCTGGGTGGAAGTGTCGCGGTTTTCCTTTGCTTGCTGGGCCTGCTGCTGGCGGCAGCGGTCGGCTTGGTTGTGCCGATGCTTGATTTCACCGCGCTTTTCAACCTCACCGATCCGGTGGTCCAGGCCCAGGCGCCCCGGGCCATCATGGTCACGCTGCTTTTGTTCTGCGCGAATTTCCCGCTCGGGCTGGCGCAGCGGCTGGCCTACAGCAGGCAGCAGGGTTGGATGCACAACATCGCCCAGGCGCTGGGCGGAGCCGGCGCGTTGGGCGGAGTCCTGCTCGCGGCCCATTTCCACTTGGGCCTGGCCGAGTTCATCGCCGCCGCGCAGCTCCCCTTGATTCTGGCCAACGCCGGGTTGTTGTCGCTGCAGCTCATCCAATTGGGTTGGTTTAATTTTCGCACGGTCCGTTTTCACTGGGCAACCATGCGCGAGTTGCTGGGCCTGGGCGCCTGCTTCGGCATCCAGCAAGTCCATCTTGTCCTGCTGATTTCCCTGCCGCAGATAATCATTTCCACGGGTCTCGGCGCCGCGGCCGTCACGCCCTACAACCTGGCCCAGCGGATTTTCAATCTTTTCGCCATCGTTCAAAACGCGTTCATGCTGCCGCTCTGGCCGGCCTACTCGGATGCGAACGCCCGCGGGGAGTTCGGCTGGATTCGCCGGACGCTGGCTTTCTCCCTGCGCCTCACCCTGCTGGGCGTGATCGCGCCCATGGCGGTCGGCGCCTTCTTCGCCAAGCCGCTGCTTGTCCTGTGGGTCGGCCGCAACGCCGCGCTTCCATCCGAACCGTTGATCTGGCTGCTTTTCATTTGGAATGCGGTGTTCTTTTTGGAACAGCCGTTTGGATATATGCTGGCGGGAATATCGGAAGTGCGCCGGCTGACTTTTTACGCCGTGGTCAGCATCGTGGCGAGCGCGGGCCTGATGTTTTTGCTGGTGCATCGTTATGCCCAGGAAGGCGTCGTCTTCGGGATGGTCGCGGGATTTTTGCCCTATCTTTTCCTGGGCAATATCGCCGAAACCGTCCGGGTTTTCCGCCGGATGCATGGACGGCCCAAACCCCGCCGCGCTTTGGCCGAGCCGCCGCCGGTAACCTTGCAGGCAGACTATCTTTATGAGCAAAACCAGCCCTGACGATTCCTTGACCCGCCAGCAGGACGACCGGCCCGGCCCGGCCCGGATTCGCCGCTTGAGCGTCATGCAAATCTGCACCACTGCCGTGAATGGCGGGGCGGCCAGGGCCGCGCATCGTTTGCACCGCGCGCTCGCAAAGGAACAAATCGCGTCCCAGATGCTGGTGGCGCAGCGATGCAGCGCGGAGGAGGACACCTTGGAATACAATCCGGTCAAGCCCATGCCCGCCGCCTTGGGCCGCGCATTTTTCCGGCTTGGCCGGCGCTGGCAACATCCCAGATTCCGGAAGGCCGGCGCCTTTTTTACCCCGGAGTGGACGCTAACGGGCTGGCGCCTGCCATCGCAGTTACCGCCGTGCAGCCTGGTAAACCTGCACTGGGTCGCCGATTTTCTCGACTATCATACGCTGCCCCGATTGGCGGCCCGGTTTCCCGTCGTGTGGACCTTTCATGACATGAACGCGTTTACCGGCGGCTGTCACTATAGCGGGACGTGCGAACGCTATACGGAGCGGTGCGGAGCCTGCCCGCAGCTCAAAACATCGTCCGGGGAAAACGACATGACCCGGCGGATATTGAACCGCAAGCAGCGGATCTTCGCGCGCATTCCACCGGCCCGGCTTACGATTGTTTGCCCGAGCCGCTGGCTGGCCCGCGAATCCGGGCGCAGTACATTATGCCGGCGTTTTGACACGCACGTCATTCCCAATGGGGTCAACCCGCTGGATTATTATCCGGTTGAGCGAACCGAGGCCCGCCGCCGTTTTAACCTGCCGACTGAAGCCAGGATCGTGTTGTTCGTGGCGGAGCAAATCGAGGATCCACGGAAAGGATTCCGCTTTTTGCTAAAAGCGATTGATGCCATCCGGGGTGTTCCCGGCCTGCTGCTCGTGACGCTGGGACGGGGAGATACTTCCTTCCTGGCCGGCCCGCTTTTCCGGCATTTGGGCCCCATGAACGATTTCGCAAGTTTGCGGGCGGCCTATAGCGCCGCCGACGGTTTGGCCATCCCTTCATTGCAGGACAACCTGCCCAACACCATCCTCGAGTCGATGGCCTGCGGCACCCCGGTAGCCGGCTTCGACGCCGGCGGCGTGGGCGAAGCCGTCATCGACGGGCAGACCGGCTTGCTTGCCGCAACCGGCGACGACACCGCCTTTGCCCTCAACCTGCGGTCAATCCTGGAAGATCGGTTGCTGCAATGGACCTTCGGCCGCGAATCCCTGGCCCGGATCGGGCAGGAATTTACCGTGACCCTGCAGGCCCGGCGCTACGCGGCTTTGTACCGGGAAATCCTTCAAGCCCAACCCGCCGACCGTTGGCAGGCGAACCCCATTTAAACCATAACATGAAAAGGTGTGGAAAATTCCTGTTGGCCGGAACATTGGCTGCCACCGCGGTGCCCTCGTTCGCCGTGCCCGCCCCTCCGGCCATTGAAGACCAGCGGTTTGGCGTCATGACCCACTTTGCGCAGGGCTGGGATCCCTCGTGGATCCCGCTCATCGCCCGTGATGCGGTGCCCGGTGTGCGCGATGAACTGTACTGGCAAAACGTGGAACCAGAAAGGGGCAGGTTCATTTTTCCCGGTTCGTACGAGCGCTACATGGCCGAACTGAATCGGAACAACCTCTCTCCCTTGGTGGTGTTGAGCTTTGAAAACAGCCATTATGACCAAGGGCTCACCCCGTACACCGATGAGGGGATCGAGGCTTATGCCCGCTACGCCGTCGAGGTGCTGCGCCACTATGGAAAACAAATCAAGGCGGTGGAGATATGGAATGAATACAACGGGACTTTCTGCAAGGGGCCGGCGGCCCGTAATCGGGCCGGGACTTATCTGCTGATGTTGCGAACGGCCTATGCCGCCATCAAGCGGGAGCGGCCCGATGTGATCGTCGTGGGTGGGGGCACGAGCGGCATTCCCCTGCCTTACTGGGAAGAATTGCTGGCGGGAGGCGGCCTGGCTTACATGGATGTCCTGTCGGTGCATCCCTACCGGTATGATTCGCCGCCGGAGGGCTTGGAAACGGACATCGCCGCCTTGCAGGACCTGGTCAAAAAATACAATGGCGGAAAGCCCAAGCCCGTCTGGGTGACGGAAATCGGCTGGGGAACGAAACCCAGTGCCGCCGTGGGCGATCTGGCCATCGACGACGATGTCCTGGCCAGGTTTTTGGTGCGCGCCTATGCCCTTCTCCTTTCCGCGGATGTTCAGCGCGTTTACTGGTATTTGTTCCGCGACTACCAGGAATTCAACATGGGCCTGGTCCGCGACGATGCCAGGCGCACGCCGAAACCAGCCTACGTGGCGATGGCGGCGATGATCCGGCAGCTCCACGGCGCAAATTTCGTCACGCGTGAAAAAACGCCCGAAGACCTGTATTCATTGGTGTTCGCCCGCCCGTCGGGCGAGGAGGTCCGCGTTCTTTGGTCGCTCAAGCCAACCACGGTGGCGGCACGCGGAGCAACAACCGTAACGGATCTACAAGGGAAGCCCATCGGGGTCACCAGCCAATTGTATCTTGACGATTCCCCGATTTTTGTGAGCGGCCCGCTCAAGGGACTGCCTGCACCCACGGCAGCGAAGGAAACCGTTTTGGCCGATTCATTGCGGGATTTCTCGTCCGCGCAGGGAAACGAATGGTCCTACGGGGTCTTTGTGGGCGGCTCCACGACCTTTGTTCCGCTGGCCAATTATGTCATCACGGATTGGACGAAAACCTGGAGCGGCCAGTATCCCTATATTTCGGTGACGGCCAGCGACCAGCACCCATCCGCGATGGGCAATATCCCGGTTTCCGCGGTGCGCCGCTGGAAAAGCAATCATGCGGGTTCGGTCCGGATTGCCGGGCACTTTCGCTGCGGGACCCAGGGCGATGGAGTCGGCGTCAGCATTCTGGTGGACGGCCAGCGCCGCTTCAGGAAATTGCTCGGGGGCGGAAATGAAAACCCGGTCGTGGAGTCGTTCGATTTTGTCGAGGCCGTGCGTCCGGGCACAAAAATCGATTTCGCGGTCGATCCCGGACCGGCGGTGGACATCAATTATGATGCCACGACGGTTTATGTCACCATTAGCAGGCTGCTGAAAAACTCTGCCGGCATAGTTTTTCAACAGCCTGCCAGCAAGGAGGCCCGGTGATGTCACACTATCGGCGCATATTAGTCGTCACGCCGACCCTCGGCCATTCCGTCTTTTTGGATAAGACCATGGACTCGGTGGCGACGCAATTGCTCGACATCCTGCATGTCATTTCCGCGCCCGCGGAAAAACAGCCGGCCCTGCAGAGGCGTTTCCCGCATGCCCGCGTGGTCCCGGACGGCGGAAAATCGGGCGGCATTTATGGCGCTCTGAATGCCGCGTTGGCCCAGGTCACCGAAGGATGGGACTGGTTCACTTATATCAACGACGACGACCTGTTGCTGCCGGGATTCAGCGAAGTTTTTTACCGGCACATGCGTTCCGCCGCACCCGAACCGGTAATTTACGGGGATGTGGACTTGATCGATGAAAGCGACCGGGCCATCTCCCGGGTGACCACCGAACGCGACCCGCGGTGGATTCCCGCCTTGCTGCAACAGGGCATCAGCCCGCTCATGCAACACGGCATGCTCTTCCGTCGCGACATCGTGCGTAAACTGCAGGGCTTTGATCTCCGCTACCGGCTTTGCGCGGACCTGGATTTCTGGCTGCGGGCCTATGTTGCGGGTGCCAGGTTTCGTTATTATCCAAAACGCGTGGGCCAATTTCGCCTTCGCTCCGGCCAATTGTCGGCCAGCACCGCCACGACCCGGCACGAGCAGGATGAAATTGTGAAACGGCATTTGCCGGTGCCCGTCTCCCCGTGGAACGTCCGGTTCGCCCGCTGGCGCTATCGCGCCTGCAACCTGCCCCGGTACCTGGAGAGAACGCGCATGCGGGGAATTCGCACCAGCTACCAATTGCTTCAGGGAAAAACCGTCCAACGATGAACCGTGAATTACTCGAAGTTGTCATTCTGAACGATTACGCCTCGCTGACGGGCGGATCCACCGCGGTGGCGCTGGCCTCGGCGGTGGGCCTGGCCGCGCGCGAGGTGGCGGTGACCTACTTCGCTGCGGTCGGGCCGGTCGCGCCAGAACTGACCGGCGTGCCCAACTTAAAAGTAATCTGCCTCGGACAATCGGAAATCGGAAAGAATTCCAACCGGATGCAGGCCTTTGTGAGCGGGTGGCGAAACGCGCAGGCCATCCATGCC
>Ga0210387_10001781_pt1 | contig 16317 bp, 17 predicted proteins | sample IncBWC7OmetaG_FD_160108 | JGI IMG/M metagenome (GOLD analysis project Ga0210387, IMG submission 160108) | Forest soil microbial communities from Barre Woods Harvard Forest LTER site, Petersham, Massachusetts, United States - Inc-BW-C-7-O ...
GTTCACGATCCCCCGCGCGGTCGTGCAACCGATCGAGATCGGGGGATGGACATATACGCCACCTGCGCACCTGCTCGGGTGCATCTACCTGCTGCATCACGATCCTGTCGCCTATCCCGAACCGGATGAGTTCCGCCCCGAGCGCTTTCTGGAGGGGCAGCCGAGTCCGTTTACGTACCTGCCGTGGGGGGGAGGGCGCCGGCGCTGTCCGGGGTCGCACCTGGCGCTGCTGGAGATGAAGACGGTGCTGCGCACCGTGCTCGAGACGATGACGGTGGACCCCGCGAGCCGGCGCATCGAGCGCCCGCGGTGGCGCAGCGTGATCGTGACGCCGCACGCCGGTTCGCGCGTGGTGCTGCGCTCGCGCGAACGCGGCACGCTCACCGCCGGGCGCGCCCGGCGCACGGCGGTCGGCGTCTGCCCGCCGCCGGTCCAAACGGCCGATCTTGTCGAACATGGACTGTAGGTCGGGATATAGCGACATGTCGCTATACACGGGCGTGCACGACCGTCATGATCGACGTGGTGGTAAGGATTGACACTGCCGACCGCGCCCCGCTTGACCTTCCCAGAGGGTCAGGCGCAGCCCGGCAACCCCGGGCGGCACGGGCGACTTGTCACCCCACCCTTACCTCCGTCTCGCCAGAGATGGGCCGGACGTCGTCATACGGCGTCCGGCCCTTTGCCGCCGCGCCGGTCGACCCGCACGCCGGGCGACCGCGTTCGCGGTGGACCGAAACGGTCATGTAGCGATGCCACCTCGCGCCGGTACGAGCTATCCCGACACGTGGAGGATTCCCGACCTCTCCGAACCCCGCTACTCGCAGTCCCTGGAGCGCGGTCTCGCGATCCTCGAGTGCTTCACGCCCGATACGCCGGTGCTGGGCATAGCCGATGTGGCCGAGCAACTGGGCATGAGTCGCTCGACGACCCATCGCTACATCACGACGCTGCTCGCGCTCGGATATCTCCGGCAGGGAGCGAGGCGCAAGTACCGGCTCGGGCTGCGCGTCACGGACCTCGGGATGGCGGCGCTGAACGAGACGGGCCTGCGCGAGCACGCCCACGCGGACCTCGCGGAGCTCGCGCAGCGATCGGGCTACGCGACGAGCATCGCCGTGCTCGAAGACGACGAGATCGTCTACGTCGATCGCGTGCGGGGGTTTCGCCGCAGGCAGGGCGTCCCCGGTCCGGATCTGCAGGCCGGATCGAGGTTGCCCGCATATTGCACCGCGCTGGGCAAGGTTCTGCTCGCGCATCTGCCCGATCACGAGCGCCGCGAGGCGCTGTCGCGTGCCGAGCTCAAACGGCGGGGACCAAACACGATCGTGAGCAAAAGCACGCTCCGTGACGAGCTCGCCCAGGTGATCGAGGAAGGCATTGCCGTCGAGGATCAGGAGTTGGTGGGCGGGCGAGTCGCGATCGCCGCCCCCGTATTCGACGAGGCGGGCGAGATAGCGGCGGCGATCGATCTGACCGCCGGCTCCTCGGGAATCGCGGTCGAGGAGCTGGCCGACGCCCTCGGCCCGCACCTGATCTCCACCGCCGACCGCATCTCCTCCCGCCTGGGCAACCGGCGGGAGAGCGAGGGACGCGACTGAGCAGCTCCAGACGCGCGGTCCTTCGCGCGCTCGGCTACAGCCCGGCAGCGCGACGGGCGCTGCGATGCGCCGCGCACTCGAAGCTGTCCTGCAGCGGCGTCAGCTCGCTCGGATCGATGTGCAGCGCGGTGGCGATCAGCCAGTCCGCGAACCACACGTTCTTGGGCAGCAGCGGGCCATGCAGGTAGGTGCCGATGGTGGCGCCCTGTCGTGCTCCCTCATGCCCGGAGCGCCCGTCGTTGCCGTGGCCCTGCACGACTCGCCCCAGCGGATCGGCCCCCGCGCCGAGGTGGGTGCGTCCGCCGTGATTCTCGAACCCCGCCAGCACGCGCGGATCGCCGCCGTCCTCGAGCGAGACCTCGATCGCGATGTCGCCGATCAGCCTCGGGCCGGGATCGCGGACCGTATGCACGTCCAGCAGCCCAACGCCCTCGATCTCGTCTTCGCCGAGCGTGTATGCACGCCCGAGCAGCTGATACCCGCCGCATACGCCCAGAACGATCGCGCCACGCGCGGCCGCCTCGTGCAGCGACGCGCGCTTGGTCTGCAGCAGATCCTCGGCGCACAGCCGCTGATCGCGATCCTGGCCGCCTCCGATGTAGAACAGGTCGTGCGCGTCTGCGTTCAGCGGCTGCTCGAGCCCGCTGCCGGACAGCTCAAACCCGATCCCGCGCCATTCACAGCGGCGGCGCAGCACGAGCAGGTTGCCGCGATCGGCGTAGATGTTCATCAGGTCCGGGTACAGCGCGCACACCCGCAACGTGCGTCCGGTCGTAGCGCTCAGCGCCATGAGCTGCTCGCCTCGCCGCGTCGCACGAGCAGCTCGCGCAGCGCCAGCATCGCCGTATACGTGGGCAGCACATACAACGGCTGACCGTCCTCGCCGGAGTCGGGACGCTCGGCAGCCGCGGCGCTCAGCGCGCGCGCCAGATCGTCGATCACCCTGATTCGCTGCGGATCGACTCCGGCATACTTCAATCGCAGCGCCAGCTCGGGCGCCCGCGTCCCCGCGCACGTCACGCTGCGCACGCGCCCTGCGAGCAGCTCATAGTCGGCATCCCACACCCACGAGACGTCGCGCCCGTCGGCGATGTTGTCGTTGAGCACGCCCAGCACGTCGTGCTCGCCCGGCTCCAGCGCGAGCGTGCGCAGCACCTCGTTGCACCCCGCCGGGTTCTTCACGAGCAGGATCTGCGCATCACGCCCGTCCACGGTCACGGTCTCCGCGCGACCGAACGCGGCCGTGGCGCTCTGCAGGCCGGCCACGATGTCGTTCAGCGGCACCTCCAGTGCGACCGCGAGCGCGGCTGCCGCGAGCGCGTTGTAGACGTTGTACAGCCCGGGCAGAGCGAGCTTTACGTCGGCCTCCTCGCTCGCGACGCTCAGTCGAAACCGGGCGCCACGCACGCCATCGAGCTCGACCGCGCGCGCACACACGGTGGGGGAGGGTCGCCGGCGACCGCAGCTCGGGCAGTGGTAGTGACCGAGATGACCAAGATAGACCGCGTCGAAGGCGTACGGCGCGCCGCAGCGGCGGCAGTGCTTGGCGTCGGCGGCGTGCGCCATGCCGCCCAACGCGAGCGAGTCGTCGTCGACGCCGAAGTACACGACCCCGTCTCGATCGCGCCCGAGATCCGCCACGAGCGGATCGTCGGCGTTCAGCACGAGCGTCGCCGCGCGAGCCGGCCCGTCACGCAGCGCCGACACCCAGCTGTCAGCGATCGTCTCGAGCTCGCCGTAACGGTCGAGCTGGTCGCGGAACAGGTTCGACAACAGCACCGTGCGCAATCCGCGCAGGCGAGCGGCGACCGGCTGCAGCCACAGCTCGTCGACCTCGAACAGGCCCAGCTCGCCTGCGATTCCTCCACGCGGGCGAGCGGCGGCCAGTAGCGTGGAGGCGATGCCGCCCGCCATGTTCGCGCCGGCCTGGTTGTGAACCAGCTCGACACCGTGACGCTCGAGGATCGAGGCTGCCATCGCGGCCGTCGTCGTCTTGCCGTTCGTCGCGGACACGAGCACGCTTCCTCGTCGCAGGCGCGACGCGAGCGCGCCGAGCGCGTCCGGCTCCAGCGTGAGCAGCAGCTTGCCGGGGGCGCTCGTCGCCCCGCCACCGCGCAAGCGCGACAGGGCGCCGGCGGCCCGCGCAAGCGCGAGCTTCGGCGCGAGCATGCGTGCCATCAGAAGTCCTCGGCTGGGGACTCGGCGGCGGTCGGGGGCTGATCAGGCTCAGTAGATGAGCCTGAGCCGGCGACCTCGCGCGCGGTCGGGGCCGCGGCGGTCCCGGCTGCCGAGCGGGTTGGGGCGGCAACCGAGTGAGCGGACGAGGCGGTGGAGAGGGGAGAGGGCTCCATGCGCACGGCCGCGGGCGCGCTGAACGCCGCGTCCGCCGCGACGCTCCGTGGGACGAGCACCGTGACGGCCCCGGGCAGGATGCGTACGCGCACGGGCAGCGCGCCGATCGGATCTCCGTCGGCGTACATCTCGAATGGCCGGTCGGCGCTGACGGAGATCTCACGCGCGCGCCAGACGCGGACGCCGGGCTCCTGCACATGCTTGCCGCTGAACACCTTCGGCAGGATCTTCGTCACGAACGCGACCTTGCTGACATCTTCCAGGGCGAGCACGTCGAGCAGGCCATCGTCGAGCAGCGCGTCCGGCGCCGCACGCATCCCGCCGCCGTAAGCCCTGGAGTTGCACGCTCCGATGGTGTAAGCCAAGACGCTCACGCGCTCGCCGGGCGGATCGAGCTCGATCTCGAAGCGAGCCGGACGCCACGCGATCAGAGCCCGCAGGGCACCGTACAAATACACGAGATTTCCCAGCCAGGACGGCGCCTGGTTGGCGATGCGGTTGGCGTCGGAGTCAAAGCCCACCGAGGCGATCCCGACGAACGCGCGCCCGTTCACCTCGCCGACATCCATCGCGCGTAGCGCTCCTTGTGCGATCGTGGTGCACGCCGGCAGGGGATCCTGGGAGATCCCCAATACCCGCGCGAGATCGTTGCCGCGGCCGCCCGGGAGCACTCCCAGCACCGCGCCGGGAACCTCGCGCAGCGCATCGGCGACGGCGCCGATCATGCCGTCGCCGCTGAGCACCGCCACCGTCTCGCCTGCACGGGCGCCCTCGATTGCGAGGGCGCGAGCGTGCTCGAGGTCGCGCGTGTCCTCGCGACGCACCTCCAGGCCGAGCTCACGCAGGCGGCGCTCGACCCCCGGAGCCGCTTTACGCGCCCGACCGCCCCCGGCGGACGGGTTCACCAGCAGGCATACGGGCGCCGGCACTCAGCGCGTCCAGTCCTGTGAGCGCATGAACGCGATCACGTCGTCGGGGCGGTCGGTGATGACATACGCGTCGATGATCGCGCCCGCGGAGTTGATCGTGATCGACAGGCCCGAGTCGACCCTGCGCACCTTCGAGATGGCGGCGACCGGACGCCCGGCGCCCATCCGCGGCTTGACGCGGCCGGTCGCCACGCGGTGTACCGCCTCGTGCTCGGCCAGTGTGTCGAGCAGGCGCCGGTAGTCCTTGCGCGAGGTGTGCTTGTGGTGTGTCTGTTTGGCCATCGGAGACATCTTCGCGCAACTCCCCGACGCTGCAGCTATCGCCTACTGCTCAGGAGCTGCCGCGGGCCTCGGCCTGGGCGCGATTGCGCCGGCGGCGCCCGATCGTCGCGATCACTGCGAGCACGGCCGCCACGAGGAAGAAGCCGAGCAGCACGCCGGGCGCGATGCCCAGTCCGCCGAACGGCAGCGAGATCAGCTCGACGATGCCGAGCCCGATCGCCAGCAGCAGCACGATCAGGATCACGATCAGCACGATCCCGCGCACGCGCGCGAGGATGCCGGCGGAAGCGGGAGGGATGAGCAGGCCCATCGCCCGCAGCGCGAACATCTGCCGTCCGGTCGGCGGTGTCTGCCCGAGACGCTCGACCGCATCCTTCAGATCCCCCGCGCGACGTTCGGCCAACGCCAGCGAGGCGTCGGCCATCCGCCGCAGCTGCATCCGCTCCTGCGGACGAGCGGCGGCGATCGCGCGCTGGAAGTAGCCGCGCGCCTCCTCGGCGTCAAAGCGCTCGGACGCGCGCGCACCGAGGATCGCCAGAGCGGCGGACTTGTACTTGGTCTCGTTTTGAAGCTCCTCATCCGAGCGCTGCTCGAGCGCTTGGATCGCCTCCACGGCGCCGCGCTGCTCCATGCGGATCTGACGTTGTTTGGGGGCCATCGCGCGGTCATTCTACGGTCTGCGCGACAGTCGGCGATCGCGGACCGCTCGGTGCAGGCCGCAAACGAGCGTTCCGGCGTGAGGAGAGCGCGCGAGCAACCGGGGTAAGACTCGCTCCCGGGAGCGCTTCAGGCGATATTCTCGACTGCGTGACCGCCCGTCCCGCATGCCTGTCCCGCGCTCGTCTTGGCTGCTTGTGCACGGTTCTCGTGACGCTCGTCCTCACAGTCGTGTGCGCGCCCGCCGCGATGGCGGCGAGCGCCGCCGGCGGAAGCGCGTTCAGCGAACTGACCGAAGGCGGCAAGCAGACGTCGACCGCGACGACCCCAACCACAACCACCACCAAGACGGAATCCACCGCTTCGACCACGACATCCAACACGGACACGAGCAGCGTGCTGCTGCTGGGGCTCATCGCCGCGGGGGCGCTGATCGCCGGGATCGCGTTCATGATCCTGCGTGACGCGCGCCGGATGGCTCCGATTCCCGACGGACAGGTGACGGCGGAGGGACGTCCCGCCCGCGACGTCGCGGCGATGATGCGCAAGCGGCGTGCGAAAGCGAAGGCGGCGCGCCGTCAGCGCAAGCGCAACCGCTGAGCCTCGGCGCTGCGCCCGTGCTCCCGCGCGAGCCCGGTCCTCGCGGTCCCGAGCGCGCGGGTCACGGCAGGCCCGCGTACCCGGCGTGGGGAGGAGGGAGGCGTGTTCGAGCCGTGCGGACCGCGCCGCCGCGGTCGCGGGCGCGGAGACCTCGGGTGGGGGTCTGGCGTCGAGCCTTCCAGTGCCACGCTGCCGCCGTCGTCATCATCGGACGCGCCGGTGGCGCCCGCGTCGGCGGGGACGTTCATCGCCTGGTCGTTGCGGAACGGGATCCACAACATGAGCGCCGCTACCGGCAGCTTCGCCAGCCCGAGCAAGGCGATCACCATCCACAACGACATACTCACTGCGATGCTACTACCGTCCGGCGCGCATGCCTGCGGAGCTCCCAGCGGGTCGTCGTGGCTCGGGCTCGACGACCGTCCTCGATCGAGACCTGGACGATCTGCGCGAGCACGTCGTCGCCTGCCGGCGCTGTCCGAGGCTGGTGGCCTGGCGCGAGCAGGTGGCGCGCGAGCGTAAAGCCGCGTTCGCCGATCAGGAGTACTGGGGCAGGCCGCTGCCCGGGTTCGGCGATCCGCGGGCGCGCGTGCTGGTGCTGGGACTCGCCCCGGCCGCGCACGGTGCGAACCGAACCGGCAGGATGTTCACCGGAGACCGCTCGGGGGATTTCCTGTATGCGGCGATGTGGCGTGCGGGCCTGGCCAGCCAACCGACCGCGACGGCGCGCGATGACGGTCTGCGCCTGCGCGATGCATGGGTGACAGCGGCCGTGCGCTGCGCGCCGCCTGCGAACAAGCCCGCACCGCAGGAGCGCGACGCGTGCTTGCCGTGGAGCGTGCGCGAGCTGGAGCTGTTGCCGCGGGTGTCGGTGATCCTGTGCCTGGGCGCCTTTGCGTGGGATGCGGCACTGCGTCTGAGCGCCACCGTCACATCCGGCGGCGCGCACGCTCGCTCTGAGGGCTCGGCTTCGACGGCGCCCTTGCCACGCCCGCGTCCACGGTTCGCTCACGGCGCCGAGCATCCGGGCGCGCGATACGCGCTGCTCGGCTGCTACCACCCGAGCCAGCAGAACACGTTCACGGGCAGGCTCACCGAGCCGATGATCGACGCCGTGCTGGCGCGAGCGCGTGAGCTGGCCGGCCGACGGCGTGCTTGAGCGCTGGGGCGCGGTCAGCGATTACGCGTCACTGCGCACGCCGAGCTGCTCGGGCAGGATCGCCAGGATCGCCTCGGTCGCCTCGGGCGTGAGCCGCCTGCGCAGGACCGCGGCGACGGCGATTGTCGCGATAGACGCCTCGGCTTCACCGGAGAAGCGGCCCTCGCTGACGACGTGCTCCAGGAACGTGTCGAGCGTGTGGGGCGGCATCGGCGTATGACTCGGATCCCAGCTCTCGTAGTAGATGCCGCGGATCAGGGTCGGCAACTGCGCGCCAATCCTGGCCGCCGCAGCGACCGCCAGCCGGTCGCGCAGGACGTGCAGCACGGCCCGCAACACGCGATACGCGTACTGGAGATCGCCAACGCTCAGCTCAGTCGCGATGTCTTTCAGCCAGCTGTTCGCCTGCTCGGCGCTTCGCTCGATGATCGCAGGCCGAAGCTCGTGATCGCTATCCATCTCGATCTCCCTTTGGTGTGCCTGCCGAACCCTCTAGTTGACATAACATAGATTATCGAGCGTCAAGGGGTAGTGCATCAGTTTGGGGATTTGCGTCTGCGGGGGTCTTGAAGGGTTTACGCTGCTCGGCGTTCTAAGACCAATGTTGCCCCCCGCGCTGCGCTAACAGCCGGGGGGCTTGACACAGGAGCCGTAACTCCCATGCGAGATAAGCGTATTGACCTGGCGCAGCGCGCTGTCGTGTTGCAGGTCCTCAGCACCGATCGGCCGGTGCCACGGGATGAGTTGGAGCCCGTGGCCGCACTGGAGCGACTGCAAGCCGAGGGTGTTCTCGTCATCGAGAGTGAGCGCGTCCGGGCGTCCCGGAGTGTGCGGTATCTGGACGCGCTCGGCCTCATTGCGGTCTGAGCCGTGCCTACGAATGCCGATCTCGGCCAGGCGGTTCGTCGCTTGCGCTGGGATCGAGACCTCTCTATCGAAACCCTCGCGCACGCGGCGGACATGCACCCGACGTTCCTCGGGCGTATCGAGCGTGGCGGAGCAAGTCCGACATGGGGCAAGATCACGAGCCTCGCACGAGCACTTGAAGTGCCCGTGTCTCAGCTCGCGCGTCATGCTGAAGACGAGGCCGAGATCGCGGAGATGGTGCGTGACGTGCGCGCCCGAATCGCCCAGGACCTTCCGACGTCACAGTCTGATGGTAAGGTTCCGCCATCCAGAAACAGGACTAGCCGATCTGGTGTTCTACGCAAGATGATCCGGTCTTGACAATTCCGCTGCATAAGAAGCGCCAAGAGAAGCCAGACGCAAAATGCCCTCGTGCTACGCGTGATGACGTTAGGCTGCTGTTGGAGGCCGCGTGGGCTCAGGGAGCCTGGATTGAACGGAGCGGTAACGAGCATTTCAAGATTCTGCCCGCAGACGGAGACAAGATCGTCCACGTGCCGCTCACGCCGAGCGATTGGAGGACCATCAAGAACAAGCGTGCCCAGCTGAGGCGTGCAGGCATTGACCCGAGCTTCAAGCGACGCAAGAAATGACCGATACGCGACTGCTACAGCTACGGACGGTTGACCGGTAGCATAAGGAGGACTCCCAATGGCTGAATACGACATAGCACTGCAACTCATCGCCCCCCCGACCGTTGATCGTGAGGCGCTTGAGCGAGACATGCTGGATGTCTTGCGAGTCGTTGAGACCCACGGCAAGGATGTCGCGCTGGGTCCCGTCGTGGCGCTGGACTTTGAGGAGCGATCGATCGATCTCGGATTCAGCGTGGAGGCTGAGACCCCTGCGCAATCCCAGGGTCTCGTGACCGACCTACTCCATATGATCGAGAGTCAGTCCGACGTTCAGTTCACGGAGACGGAGTCCAAAATGGCCGTGGCGGCCACGCACGCTGAGGTTTGCGTCTAACAAGCTCGCCACGTTGGCGTAGCGCTCCGAGGAGAGGCGGACGCCGTTTAGTCGAGCAGCGCCACGATCTCGCGCGGCGTCCAGACGTGATCTGAGACCCCTGCTGCCATCGCCGGGGTGCGCGGGTACGGGTCGGCGAGTGTCCTGTGCGGGCGAGCGAAGTTGTAGGCCATGAAGTGCAGCGCGACCGCCGCCGCGTGGCTCTCCAGTTTCTTTGAGAACGCGTTGGTCAGCCGGGTGAATCGGCGCATGTGCATTCTCATCGTGAGGTTCTGCCGCTCGATGTAGCTGGTGCTGGTCTTGGCGAGGTCCGGGCTTCCGAGCTGCGGTTTGACGCGGACGCCAGTGCATGCTGGCGGGCTGTAGCGGCCCGGAGCGATGTTCGTGGGCTTGTATTCCTTGACGACCTGCGCCCAGTCCACGTCGCTGGCGAACACGAGCCCCACAGCGCCCTTGTAGCTCGCGTGAGCGTCCGTCGAGAGCTGGATGCGATACCGGAGTCGGTCGCGTAGATCGTCAAGGAACGCGATGCAGTCGGCGGTCTTGCGTTCGCCGAGCAGCCATGACGGTACGAGCTTGCTCTCAGCGTCGATTGCTACCCAGCACCAGACATCGCCGACGCCGAACTCGTCCTTGCGATCGTCGGGCACGTTCTTGGCCTTCGATCCGACGAAGCTCCATATCTCGTCGCACTGGATCTCCGTGCAGTGCAGATCGCGCAGCGTGCGGTCCTGAAACTCCGTGCACGCTGCCCCCAGGTCCAGCAGCAGCTTGGACACCGTGTTGAACGAGCATCCGGCCATCCGGGCCGTGGCACGCATGCTGTTCCCCTCCGTGAGCATCGAGAGGATCTGCGCACGCTTCTCGATGCTTAGCCGGTTCATACTGAACATTATGCTTGAGGGTTCGGATGGAGAAAGTTGGCATGGTTAGCGTTGTGCAAGCCCAGCGCCGCTAGGGGAACGCGACCATTGGCGCAAGGCAGCGCCCAGTCGTTAGCACTTCCCCCGAGGGAGGCGCTAAACTAGAGGATCAATCACAAGAGCCCGTGGACGGCAGGGCTAGCCGCCCACGGTGGCCCCGGAGAACTCCCGACTGGATGTCGGGCGCCCATCCCCAGGACCGTGCTCTTGCTCTCCACCCCGCCGGCTGGCACCGTCGGGGGAAGTCTGTAGTTGCGTACCGTTCCCGTTGTGAAATGACTCGGGTGCAGGTACGCCGTAGACGAACCAGGAGCCGTCGCGACCTATGCCGCCGTCCCGCTGGAGTCGTCGAAGGTGTTGTTTCGCCGCGCTCGCCGTCATAGAGATACCCTCATCTGCAAACGCTCGCGCTAGATGGCCACTGTTGAGGCGTTGCCCACGAAACTTGCGCTCAAGTAGGTCGATCACCTGCTCACGGCTGACTTGGGTGGACCGGGTCGAACCCTCCGACGATGGCGCGGACCCGCGTCGTGATTTGCTGCTCTGTGCGGCCGCAACGAGTTCATCTTCTAGCTTGAGCGTGCGGAGTTCGTTTTCGAGACGAACGCTTGCGCGATCGATGTCTTGGCGCATGCGCTCAAGCTCCGCTGGATCGAGTCCTGCAAGGTGTCTAGCGACAATTCGGCTCACGGGACGCAGCGTAGCAGGACAGGACGACGACTTGTATCCCCCAGGGGGTACAAAACGGTTTAATACCCTACGAGCGCGGAAAATGGGTCTCCGAACGTGCGTTCCCAAGACTATCCGGGTGTACATAGGACCTCAGATAGGGAGAGCGCTCGGGGTTCGGCGCGCTTTACTGCCGGTGCCAGCGAGCACGGGCCGCTTGACGCGCAATTTCGGATCTGCGCTCAGGCGTGAGCTTCTCTGACCGTGCTTTGCCGCCACGTAGGCCGCCTAGGCGGCCTGACTCAACAGCAACGGTCTTCTTTCCGTCGTCCGGGTCGTCCTCAACGGCTTCGCCGGTCGCCAGGTCAACAACTAGCTTGCCTAGCTGGTTTGGATCGCGTGGGCGACGCACCATGCCGCTCATGGTACCGGCGTCTTCGGCTGGGGTGCGATCAAGCCAAGGTCTTCGAGTCGCGATAGACAAGGGGAGGCCCACAGTCGCTCGCCGTGACGAAGGATCACGCCATCAGCCGCGAGAGTCTTGACCGCAGCGACAGTATCCGAGCCGAGCAGACGCTCAAGACCCGCCAACTCGCGCTCGCGTTCGAGCACCAACCGAACCACCGCGCATTCGACCTCTGGCTCTCCGCGCCGCATGGTCCTGACCGTAACCCGTGGGGAGCATCGCGCAACCCCAATCCCCAAACTGATGCACTACCCCTTGACGGGTAGTGCATCAGTTTTGAGTCGAGAGGTGTGCATCCTCCGTCCCGCGGTCGTCATGGTGTGTGGGTCAGACAGTGACGTGGTAGTGGAGGTGGACGACGCCGTTCCTGAATCGACGCTCATCCAGGAGCTGAAGCCGAGCGTGCACCTGATCTGGCAATGCGCGCTTGCCGCCGCCGACGAGGATCGGGTTGAGGAGCAAGTGGCACTCGTCGACGAGGCCCGCAGCGATCGCTTGGCCGGCGAGCTCCGCCCCGCCGATCGTGATGTCGGATCGCGAGCTCTCCTTCAGCCGCCCGATCGCCGCGGCGTCGAACTCGCGCTCGATTCGGGTTCTCTCGCCGGACACCGTCTGAAGCGTCCGGGAGTAGACAACCTTCTCGGCCGCCCGCCAGATCTCCGCGAAGTCCCGGGTCACCGCCGCCTGATCGCCGCCGGTCTCCCAGTAGACCATCGTTTCGTACATGCGCCGCCCGTACAGATAGGTGCCGACGGGCCGCTCGAGATCGTTGACGAACGCGTGCACCTCCCCATCCGGCGCCGCCCAGTCGAATTTGCCCTGCTCGTCCTCGACGTACCCGTCGAGCGACGCGATCGCCGAATAGATCAGCCTGGCCATGTCGCTTCCTCCTGGTCGTTTGTCGCGGCTGGGCTCTCGCCGCAGAAGCTGACACCGCGATCCTGCCCCAAATTCATCGATCCTGAATTGTGGCACTTCGCAAACACGACCAGGACCACAGCGATCCGAACCGGGGCCCGCGGGAGAATCGTCGCTGACCTCCGTCTCGCCAGTGGCGCGACCAACTCCGGGCCATGTCAGCGGTCGCCGATGCCGGATCGGGATCAGAGTCCGTCGAGGAAGGCAAGGACCGGTCGAGTGGCTTGTATCTGCCGGCGGGGTGCCTGATCGGAGTGGTCCGTTCGATCGCCTGTTGCTTGAGCCGGTTGTCCGCGTGCAGGTTTACCATCGGGCGACTGGCCCCCACTCGCGTCCAAACGCGTTGCTGCGCGGCCAGATACGTCAAGAGGTCACTAACTGGATGCGTCAAGAGCACCCACGCGACCGAAGGAGGACCGCGATGCGGAAGCTGATCTACTCGATGACTGTGTCGCTGGACGGCTACATCGCCGGACCCGATGGCACGATCAACTGGTCGGTGCCTGACGAGGAGCTGTTTCGGTTTCACACCCAGCAGATACAGGAGATCGGTGTGCATCTCTGCGGACGGCGGCTCTACGAAACGATGGTCTACTGGGAGACCGCCGAGGAGAGTCCGCTCCTCGCGGAGCACGTCAAGTTCGCCCAAATCTGGAAGGCCCTACCGAAGGTCGTGTTCTCCACGACGCTTCAGAGCGTGGTGGGCAACACCAGGCTGGCCAGGGACGGCGTCGGCGAGGAGGTCTCGAAGCTCAAGGAACAGCCCGGAAAGGACATCGCCGTCGGCGGCGCCGGCCTCGCCCATGCGTGTATGAAGCTGGAGCTGATCGACGAGTGGCGGCTGTTCGTCAGCCCGGTCCTACTCGGCGGCGGCACACCCTACTTCCCGACCCTGGACGAAAGGATCAACCTGGAGTTGGTCGAGACGAAGACGTTTGGCTCTCGCGTCGTTTACCTTCACTACAGGCGCGTGCCAGACGCCCTGTAGGTGATGTGTCATTGATGTCACACATCAGTGTCATTCGGCTAGCGCCAAGTGGTGTCCGTGTCGTCCTTAGCCGCAAGGAGCAGAACGGCTGGCGTCTGGACGCAGCAGATCGCTGATCGCGAGCTTTCGCGCCGGTTTCACGATGGCTACACGCAAGCGCGGAATAGTGGGCGGCGATGAGTCGCCACGCGGTCGTCCTCTCGCCCCACTTCGATGACGCGGTGCTTTCGTGTTGGCATGTGTTGGCGGGCGCCGACGAAGTGCTCGTGGTGAACGTCTTTGCGGGTGAGCCTGCCGCGGGAGCGCTCGGCTGGTGGGACCGGTTCGCGGGCGCAACCGACTCGGCCGCGGCGGTTCGCACGCGTATCGAGGAGGACCGTCGGGCGCTCGCGCTCGCCGGCCGCACGGCCGTCAACCTGCCGTTCTTGGACAGCCAGTACCGCCAGGGCGACCAGGCGCCTGCCGAGATCGTCGAGGTGCTGCGCGGAATCCTCGTCGCGGACACCCGGATATACGCGCCGGCAAGTCTGGGCGACCACCATCGCGACCACACCGCTGTGCGCGCGGCGGCACTGGAGCTCTGGGCAGAGGGCGCCAACGTGGTGCTGTATGCCGACCTGCCTCACGCCACCGTGAACGGATGGCCGCGGTGGGTACTCGGCGGCGAGTCCTCCTCGGGTGCGGATCCGGCCGCCGAGCGATGGACGACCGAGCTCGAAACCACCGGCATCCCAGTCGAGCGAATGGATGCCACGGCGCATCGGCTGCCGGCGGAGGCCCACGCCGGCAAGCTCGACGCGGTGCTCACCTACGGCAGTCAGATTGCGCCGCTGCAGCAGGTCTTTGGATCCTCGCTGGAAGATCCTCAGCTGCTCGGCTTCGAGGTCGCTTGGCGGCTGGCGCTAATCGCGTAGAGCCGATGCCGCGCGGCCGATCTCTGCCAGTGCGCGCTCGCGAAACCGCGCCCCGATCTCCTCGTCCTCGACCGATGCGGCCATCGTGTCGATCAGCTCCTGTGCGCGCCGCCCGTGCTCTTCGGCGTCCATGAGCCTTCCCGCCGCGGCGGCTACGCGGGCAACCCCGGCTTCGATCTGCCAGCGCTCGCAGATCAATCCCTCATCCCCGGACGCCTCGACACTGCGGGCTAGCATCCGCTCCATCGCGGGCAAGTCTCCGCGAGCCTCGGCGCAGCTGGCCAAGAAGCGAGCGGTCCGTGCAATCGACCTCTTCGCCCCGCTGCGCTCCCACGCTCGCAGTCGCCCTTGCATTGCCTGCTCGGCGCGCTCGACGTCGCCGGCAGCGAGGTGGGTCTCGGCGATAGCGAAGTAAGCCTGCTCTCCCCAGAAGTCGACGTTGCCGGGCGGCGTCGTGACCTGCTCGGCAATCTGCTGCGCACGCTCCGCGAGCGTACGCGCCTGGGTCTCGTCACCCGTCATCCGCGTGGCCGATGAGAGTGCTCCGAGGCAGCGGAAGATCTGCCCGCGCGCCCGGTTGCGCTCGGCGGCCGCGAGGCCGCGCTCGAGGACAGCGACAGCCTCGTCCGTGGCGCGCAGGTCCAGAAGGGTGCCTGCGAGGCCCGCCGCGGCCCAGCCGAGCCAGTCGGCGTCGGGTGTGTCCGCGCGTGCGAGTGCCTCGCGACCGAATGCGAGCGATCGTGTGTAGTCGCCCCGGCAGCGCGCGATCAAGCTCAACGTATCGCGGATCAGGACTCCGCTGTTGGGTTCGCCGAGGCGCTCGCTGATCGCGAGTGCCTCCCCGATGCGCTCCTCGGCTTCCTGCCAGTCGCAGCGCTCCAGTGGCACGTAGCAGGACTCGCACAGCGTGAATTGCAGGTACCAGAGGTCGCCGCGCTTGCGTTGGGCGCGCTCGAGCTCGGCGCAGAGCTCCTCGAGGCGCTCGAGGTCGCCAAGCTGCAGCGCCGCGAACTTGAGGCTGTCCATCGCGTGGCTGACGGCAAGCTCGTCGCCGGCGCCGCGTGCGATCTCAAGTGCCCGTTCGCCGAGCTCGACAGCCTCGGCAAACTCCAGATCGTTGGCGAGCACCAGCGAAAGGCGGCTCAGAGCGTTGACCTGACCGGATTCGTCGCGGAGCTCCTCGGCGATGCGCAACGCCTCCTCGTAACAGCGTCGGGAGGCCTGCGGATCGCGCACATGCCAATGCGCCCCCAGAGCGATGTACACGCGCATCGCGGTCGCGCGGTCGCCGGCCGCCTTCGCACCCGCAAGCGCGTGCTCGAGATCGGCCAGTGCCCTGTCGGACTCACCTAGCATCTGGAGCGTCCAGGCGCGGGCACGGTAGAGGTCGCGGATCGTCTCCTGGGTTGCCGCGGTCATACCGAGCATCTCGCCCGCGACGATTGCTCCATCCAAGTTCTCGAGCGTCGGCTCGTGGGCGTGGACCCGTTCCGCAGCGGTGGCGGCGCGGCGATGGTAGTCAAACGCCTTGCGCAGATCGCCGGCGGCACGGTAGTGGTAGGCAAGTGTGCCCGCACGCTCGTCGGGGCGGTCGGCGGGCTCCTCCTCGATCGCCGCCGCAATCCGACCGTGGATCGCCGCCTTGCGGGTGGCCGAGAGCTGCTCGTAGATCGTCTCGCGAAAGAGCGCGTGAGCGAAGCTGAGCAGCCCCACCGACTGCGCGGACTCGACCAGGACATCGGCGTCGATCGCCTCCTCAACGAGGTCGATCAGGTGATCGCGTGGATGCTCCACGACACGCGCAAGCACATCGAGCTCGAACTCACGACCCGCGACCGCGGCCACCGAGAGCACGTGGCGACACTCGTCGCCAAGGTTGCGTAGGCGGCGCACCAACAAGTCCCTGACGCTTTCGGGCACACCGCCCGCCGCCACATCCCAATCGGACTGCGCATCGACATCGTGCAGCAGCTCCTCGATGAAG